>JACKQG010006265.1_pt1 | contig 12675 bp, 9 predicted proteins | sample 8237621 | NCBI WGS metagenome assembly JACKQG01 (sample SAMN15677084, study PRJNA649215) | marine metagenome | biome: marine; feature: Black Sea; material: saline water; isolation source: suspended particulate matter (SPM) from the Black Sea western gyre | collected 2013-06-09/2013-06-10 | depth...
CGTGGAGGAGTCTGGCTGGAATTTTCTTGGTGCCCAGTTTAAGGGAGAGCAGTTGAAGGCGGCATTGGCCGCGGGACTCCTGGTCAAGAAAGAGCAGGGCGGAAGTTATGATCGTTTCCGCGACAGGATCGTTTTTCCACTGTACGATCTGCGCGGACGGGTCATTGGTTTTGGCGGGCGGATTGTTGGTGAGGGGCAGCCCAAGTATCTCAATTCACCGGAAAGTGCAGTTTTTGACAAGAGCTCCACTCTGCTGGGGCTTTATCAGCAGGGCGGTGAGATTCGTACTCGTGGTCGGGCTGTTTTGGTTGAGGGTAATTTCGATTGTGTCTCGCTGGTGGTTCATGGCTGTACCAATGTTGTAGCCCCACTGGGTACGGCACTGACCCGGCAGCAGCTCGGGCTTTTGAAACGTTTTACGGATGAAGTGATTCTCCTTTTTGATGGAGATGCCGCAGGGATCAAGGCGGCGCGCCGTGCTGTGCCTCTGTTTCTGGCCGAACAGGTCAAGGGGCGAGTGGCCCTGCTTCCCGAGGGTCATGATCCGGATACCTATGTTCGTGAATTGGGACGGGCCAGTCTTGATGACCTGTTGGATGCAGCCGAGGGGCTGCCAGAGTTTGCTCTGGAACAGTTGGTGGCTGAGCATGGCCTGACTCTGGATGGCAAGAGTCGGATTGTGGAAGGGCTTCGTCCGCTGGTTCAGGCGGCAGCCTCAGACCTGCAGCGCTCGGTTGTGATTGCCCACTTCAGTGAACGCCTCGGGGTGCCACCGGAGCAGCTGACTGCTCTGCTCAAAGGTGCGACGTCTCGATCATCGCCACCATTGCCACAATCATCGCAGATGCAGGTAGGGTGTCGCTCCGGATTCCGCGAGGAACGTTTGGAGCCCATGTCATCAGCCCAGAAGCGATTGGTTGGCCAGATGATTCTTTATCCCCGGGAACTGACTCGATTGGAGGAGGCGGGTGTGCGTGAGATGGTGGCCGGAACCATGGGCGAGGTGCTGTTTCTCCAGCTTGGGGCCCTGCAGGCCGCGACAGGTGAGGTCGAGCCCGAGGATCTGCTTGCCGCATTGCCGGACGGGGCTGAGCGTCGATTCGTCTCTGATGTTCTTCTGGCGGCTTCGGAGAATGACCAGTCAGCGATCTTCGAAGCAGAGCCGGAGGAGGAAATGGCTGAAATACTTCTTTGGCTTGAACGTGAGCGTCTGCAGGCCCGTAGTCGTCAATTGATCGCTGAGATATCCCAAGCTGAGCGTGATGGGGATATGGGGCGCCTGACTGTATTGCTTTTACAAAAACAAGAGGTTGAAAGTCAGATGCGCGGTCGGAAGAGTGGTTGATGTCATGTGGTGAGGTTCTGCTGAAAAAATATAATAAGTTGTTGATAAAAATATTTTTATTGATATATTTTCGTTGATAGTATTATTCGTCATTGATGATTCGTCAGGCAATATTTGTGAATGGGGAGGGAGGGGATTGATGTCAGGACCTAAGCGTAATGGTGATGGTGCCAATAATTCTCCCAAAAGCAAAAAGAAAAATTCGGCAGGGGGAGATGACTCCCTGATCATGGATCTGACCGGTCTCTTTGATGTCAACGACCAGGGTGGTTTTGGCGACAAAGACGATGATGCATCGGCCAAAGTAAAACAGTTGGCCGATGACCTTGAAAATGATTCCGGGTTTGAGGCAGATATGCCAACGGCTCCACAAAAGGGCATTGCCCGTAGTGGTAAGCGCCGGGCCGATCATTCCATCGATCCCATGAGTATTTATCTGCGTGAAATGGGCACTCTTGACCTGTTGAGTCACGAAGATGAACTGATGCTGGCCAGGTCCATGGAGGCCGGGCAACAGCATATTCAGCGTGCAGTTCTCGCAACTCCTTTGGCTGTTCTGGCCTTGAAGGAACTCGGTGACCAGATCCATTCCGGTGGGGTTAAAATTACACAAGTCCTCAAGGGATTTTCTGAAAACACCCCCGATGCCTTTCAGGAAAAACAAGATTGGATTCTGGAGCGAATTGCTGCAGCTCAGACATTGGAAGAAGAGCGCGAGGCCTTGCGTCAGCAGCTTCTTGCCTCTGAGTATCAGTCTGCCGAGGCCGCATTTTGTTACGACCGGATTCTGGAGATTGGTGTCAGTGTTGCGGCTCTGTTTGACGATGAGCTGCTTTGCCCCCGTTGTATTAATGGTATTGCCTGTAGCCTGGTTGAGCTTGAAAAACGATTTGGGCAGGTGCGCAGCCAGGTGTTTCATGATCATAAACAGGTTGTGGCAGAACAGGGAGGGGATGAGTTTACCCCGGCAGAGATAGATCGACGAATTGGTCGGGAGATGAGAGAGGCCCTGGGTTTTGGTTTTCAGGCCCTGCAGTCGACTCTGAAAAAAATAGACGCTGGTCGCGAGCAGGTGAAGCAGGCTCGCGAGTCATTGGTTCGATCGAATCTGCGTCTGGTGATCGCGGTCTCTAAAAAATTTGTCAATCGAGGTCTTCAATTCCCAGATCTGATTCAGGAAGGGAATATTGGATTGATGAAGGCCGTGGAAAAATTTGATTATCGTCGTGGGTATAAATTCAGTACCTATGCGACCTGGTGGATTCGGCAGTCCATTACTCGCGGTATTGCTGATCAGGGACGAACTATTCGTCTGCCCGTGCACATGATTGAAACCATCAATCGTTTGCTTCGTGTGTCCAAGGATTTTGCCCGGGATGAAAATCGGGAACCAACGCCCGAGGAGATGGCTGATCACCTTGGTACCGATGTCGAGAAGGTCAAAATTGCTTTGAAAACAGCTCGTGACGCCATTTCTCTTGACACTCCGGTGGGGGATGAGGATGATACATTTTTATCCGATTTTATCGAAGATTGCGGCCAGGTTGGTCCCGATGAGGCGACGATGGTCGAGAGTCTTAAGGAGTGTCTCCATAATGTCATGGCTGCATTGACTCCCCGTGAGGCGAAGGTGCTGCGTATGCGTTATGGTATTGATGTTGCCTGTGACCACACCCTGGAGGAGGTCGGTAAATGTTTTGCTGTTACCCGGGAGCGTATTCGTCAGATCGAGGCCCAGGCTATTAAAAAGCTCAAGCACCCCTCGCGTATCGAGGAGCTGCGGGATTTTATGATCGATTGATTTTTTTCGTTGCCCCGTTTTGAGCCAGCGTGGCTGGCCGTTTCGGGCTGGTTGCGTTCATGCTTTTCCATTGTTCTTGCCCCCCAGTTGTTTTTCCAGTATCATTTTTTTATCTTCCATTTGCTGTCCTCTTTTGCCGCCCGTTGCCGGTCGGTTGATTCCATGCACAAGGTTATTCCCATGACCAATTCCCTTGACTGGCTGACCCTGAGTATGGTGCCGGGGCTTGGTCTGACCGGTTATTGGCGCCTGATCCAGACCTTTGGTGGTCCCGGTGCTGTGTTGCAGGCATCATCTGCTGCCCGGGGCAAGGTGCCGGGCATTCGGGCTGAGGTCTTGAAGGGTCTTGCAGACCCTGAACCGTTTCGTCAGGAGGCCGTGCTGGAGTTGGCCCGTTTGCATGACATGGGTGCAGAGTGTCTGGCCCATGATGATCTGCGTTATCCGGATCTGCTGCGCCAGACATTTCAGCCACCGCCGCTGCTCTTTGTTCAGGGGCGGCTTGAGCTGTTGGGTGGCAATGCCGTGGCCATGGTTGGTTCTCGAGCAGCCACCAGTTATGGTCTGCGTATTGCCGAAACTCTGGCGACGGGACTTGCCGGGGCCGGGTTGCTTGTTGTCTCAGGTCTTGCCATGGGCATTGATGCAGCGGCCCATCAGGGGGCGTTGCAGGCGGGAGGGGGTACCATCGCAGTTCTGGGTTGTGGCCTGGATGTAGTCTATCCACAGCAGAACAAAAAACTCTACGACCAGATCCGTGCAGACGGAGTTCTGGTTTCTGAATATCCCCTGGGGACTCGCCCGGACGCTTATCGCTTTCCGGCTCGCAACCGGATCATTGCCGGTCTCAGCCACGGTGTCATCGTGGTTGAGGCGGCCAGGAAGTCTGGTTCTTTGATTACCGCAGAGATGGCCCTTGATCAGGGTCGAGAAGTTTTTGCCGTGCCCGGCCAGATAGACTCATTCAAAAGTGCCGGGACCCATTGGCTGTTGCAGCAGGGAGCCAAGCTGGTCCATTCTCTTGATGATATCCTGGAAGAGTTGTCTCTTGTTGCCCGGGTGATTGAAAATGGAAGTGAGGTGGCCGATGACCCCATGGCTGATCTTGAGCCGGAAGCTGCGGCCCTTTTGGCGAAGATTGAACCCTATGCCATGAATCGTGACGATCTCATTGCAATCTCTGGTCTGAGCGCTGCGAGGGTGGCTGAATTGTTGCTTCTTTTTGAACTGGACGGGCTGGTGGAGATCGTTCCGGGAGGAGGCGTGTGCAGAAGTGAATATGAAAATCAAAGGCATGAAACTCAATAGAGGAGTGAACTGATGCTGGAAATACAGTTTGCGCCATCGATCCTGTCGGCTGATTTTGGCAGGCTGGCACAGGAGATCAAGGCGGTGGATGAGGCTGGGGCTGAGATCATCCATGTGGATGTCATGGATGGCCATTTCGTACCTAATATAACCATCGGTCCGCTGGTGGCAGTGGCTGCGCGCAAGGCCACCAAAAAAATTATTGATGTCCATTTGATGATCACCGATCCCGATGATTACATTGAGGCCTTTGCCGAGGCCGGGGCTGATTGGATCACGGTGCATGTGGAGAACAGTGTTCATCTGCATCGTACAATTTCACGTATTAAAGAATTGGGCTGCAAGGCCGGGGTGGTCCTCAATCCGGCTACCCCGCTCTCATCTCTTGATTATATCCTGGCTGATGTGGATCTGGTGATGCTCATGAGTGTTAATCCTGGGTATGGTGGGCAATCTTTTATTCCATCGACTCTTGATAAGATTCGTGGGCTGAAGAAGAGAATTGATCAGCTGGGTCTGCCCATCGGAATCGAGGTGGATGGCGGTATCTCACCGGCCACTATTTATGAGGTGGCCAAGGCCGGGGCGAATATCTTTGTGGCCGGATCCGCAGTGTATGGTCAGGCGGATTATGCCGCAGTCATTGCCGAGATGCGGACACTGGCTGAGGCGGGGCGTGCCGGTCAGCCGGTCTGAGGAGAACAGATAATGGGAAACCATTATTCGCTGGGTACGGCTCCGGCTCATGAAGACTTGTTGCGACTGGCACGTGCACCCTTTGATCTGACCGCAGACGGGGCAGTGGACGGTGATCGGTTGCAGCGTTTTCGAGCCTCGGCTGCGGGTTTTGAGTTGTTCTACGGAACGGAGCGCCTGGGCGAAGAAGTCCTGGCCGCTTTGGCAAGCCTGGCCGATCAATGTGGTCTGGTCGATCAGTTTCGAGCCATGCGCCGGGGGGCGGTCATGAACCGCATTGAGGGCTATGGGTCCGAGAATCGTCAGGTTCTGCATACTGCCTGTCGTGATGTTTTTAGTGATACTCCGGCTGAGCCTGCGGCATCCGCTGGAGCTGTGGTGGAGCTCGAAAAATTGCACGATTTTCTGGCTGATCTCGAGGCTGGTCGTTTGCTCAATGAGCAAGGGCTGCCCTTTGACACCATGATTCAGGTGGGGATTGGCGGTTCGGATCTTGGGCCACGGGCGGTCTTTGAGGCCTTGCGTGCCCATGGTCTGCCGAACCGGAAGGTGTGTTTTGTTGCCAATGTGGATCCGGACCATGCGGCCGCGGTGCTGAGCTCGGTCGATTTATCCACAAGCTTGATTAATGTGGTTTCCAAGAGTGGGACCACCCTTGAGACAGCCACAAATGAGGCCTTGGTTCGTGCAGCACTTGAGCGGTCCGGGCTGGATCCGTCTCGTCATTGTCTCTGTGTGACCGGGGCGGGGAGTCCCATGGATAATCCAGACCGCTATCTCCGTTCCTTTTATATGACAGAGAGCGTCGGCGGCCGCTATAGCGCCACTTCCATGGTTGGTCTGGTAACCCTGGGATTTGCCCTGGGTTACAGGCAGGTACTTGAATTTCTGCGCGGTGCCAGCGAGATGGATCAGTCTGCCGAGGAGACGGATTTGCGGGTCAATCCCGCCTTGCTGATGGCCCTGATTGGGATCTGGAATCGTAATTATCTGGGACATTCGTCCTTGGCCATCCTGCCATACAGTCAGGCGTTGCACAGATTTCCGGCCCATCTGCAGCAATGTGACATGGAATCCAACGGTAAATCCGTGACCCGGAATGGTTTGCCGGTTGCTGTGTCAACGGGTCCTGTGGTCTGGGGTGAGCCAGGGACCAATGGCCAGCATGCCTTCTATCAACTTCTTCATCAAGGTACAGAGATTGTGCCGGTTGAATTCATCGGTTTTCGTCGGAGTCAGTATGGTACTGACCTGGAGTATCAAGGCAGCAGTTCGCAGGACAAACTGGTCGCCAATCTCCTGGCTCAATCGCTGGCTCTGGCCCTGGGCCGGGCTAGTGAGAATCCCAACAAGGCGTTTACGGGAAACCGTCCAAGCTTGCTCCTGCTTGCAGAGCGTCTTGACCCTCGAACCATGGGGGCTTTGTTGGCGCTCTATGAGGCCAAAATTGTCTTTCAGGGGTTTTGCTGGAATATTAATTCTTTTGATCAGGAAGGCGTGCAGTTGGGCAAGGTCCTGGCAACTGAAATTTTGACCTCCATGCAAGGCCTGCAGGCGGGCTCTGGTGGAATTGGCGAAGAATATGTTGTGCTGGCAGGAGTGGGGCAAAGAAACACTTCGAGAAAATGAATCCACATTCATTATTGAGGGTTTTTAGATTCTGTTTTTTGTTGACAAAAAAAAGCTACAGCGATATTGTCCATCGCTGAATGACTATTCAATAGTGCATTGAGAAAGAGTTCTGCAAAAAGAGACTGCTCTAGGCGGTTTCTGGAGAAACCCCGAGAAGCGATTGCTTTTATTGTTTCCTGTGGTTTGAACTCCGTAGCAGGTTCGGAGACAGAAGCTGTTGAGACGTATATTCTGGTAAAGGTTGTAGTTTAATCGTAATTTAAAGGAGGAACATTCATGGCAAAGCATGAGACACCCCTGTTGGATGAGCTTGAGAGCGGCCCGTGGCCGAGCTTCGTGACCGACATCAAGCGTCAGGCCGAGACGAAACCCGAGTGCTGGGATATTCTTGGTCAGCTTGAGCTTTCTTTCAAAGAGAGAATCACCCATTGGAAGCACGGCGGAATCGTTGGTGTATTCGGATACGGCGGTGGTATCGTTGGTCGTTACTCGGATCTCCCGAAACGGTTCCCAGGTGTTGAGCATTTCCACACCGTACGTGTCAACCAGCCTGCATCCAAGTACTATTCTACCGAGAATCTGCGTGCTATCTGTAATCTCTGGGAGAAGCATGGTTCCGGTATGACCAATATGCACGGTTCCACCGGTGATATGATTATGCTCGGTTGCCGGACTGAGGCACTTGAGCCTTTCTTCTATGAGCTGACCCATGAATTGGGACAGGATCTTGGTGGCTCCGGTTCCAACCTGCGAACCCCGGCTAACTGTCTTGGACAGTCCCGCTGCGAGTGGGCCTGTTATGATACAGAAGAGGCCTGTCATCACCTGACCATGCATTATCAGGACGAGATCCATCGTCCGGCCTTCCCGTATAAGTTCAAGTTCAAGTTCTCCGGTTGTCCCAATGACTGTGTTGCTGCCATTGCCCGTTCCGACTTTGCTGTTATCGGTACCTGGCGTGATGATATCCGCATGGATCAGGCCGCTGTCAAAGAGTACATGGCTGGTAATATTCCTGCCAACGGTGGTTCTTATCTTGATGGCGACTGGGGTGCATTTGACATCCAGAAAGAAGTGATTGACCTCTGCCCCACTGACTGCATGTGGATGGAAGGTGATGAGCTGAAGATCGACAATGCTGAGTGTACCCGCTGCATGCATTGCATCAACGTTATGCCTCGTGCCCTGCGTCCCGGTGCCCAGCAGGGTGCAACCATCTGTGTCGGCGCCAAAGCCCCGATCCTTGATGGTGCCCAGTTTGCCACCATGATCATTCCCTTCATTGAGGTCTCTGCCGAGAACGAGTTTGAGAATGTGATCGAAGTCATCGAGAACATCTGGGACTGGTGGATGGAAGTTGGCAAGAACCGTGAGCGTGTCGGTGAGACCATGCAGCGTGTCGGTCTGCCCACCTTCATCAAGGTTATGGGTCTTGAGCCTATTCCGCAGCATGTCAAAGAGCCTCGTTCTAACCCCTACGTCTTCTGGCAGGAAGAAGAGGTTGAGGGCGGCTGGGATCGTGACGTTGATGAGTTCCGTGCACGTCATGCAGCCTAAGGTAAACTAGTCGCATCATAGTCTTCAACTAAATAAGGAGGTTTATTATGGGTTACGATCCCGCAAATCCAATGGTGGACAGGATCACAGATATCGGTCCCCCACACTATTCAAAATTTCATCCCCCCGTCATTGCTGCTAACAAGGGCAAATGGCTCTATCACGAGATTACCAAGGCTGGTATTCTCATGCACAAAGCTGAGTCTGGCGATGAGTGCTGGACTGTTCGTGTAGGTGCTGCTCGCTTGGTTTCAATCGAGTTGATCCGCGAGATGTGTGATATCGCAGATGCCCATTGCGACGGCTTCTTGCGCTTCACCACTCGCAACAACGTTGAGTTCATGGTTGACTCAGAGGCCAAAGTTCAGCCTTTGTTGGACGATCTGGCCAGCCGTGGAAATAAATTCCCCGTAGGTGGTACCGGTGCTGGTGTAACCAACATCGTTCATACTCAGGGCTGGGTTCATTGCCATACCCCTGCTACCGATGCTTCTGGTGTCGTTAAAGCAGTCATGGATGAGCTGTTCGAGTACTTCACTTCAATGACTCTGCCGGCTCAGGTTCGTATCGCCCTGGCCTGCTGTCTGAACATGTGTGGTGCCGTTCATGCGTCTGATATTGCTATCCTGGGTATCCATCGCAAGCCGCCGATGATCGATCACAACCGTATTACCGGTGTGTGTGAGTTGCCTCTGGCTATTTCTTCCTGTCCCCTCGGTGCTGTTAAGCCCGCGAAGGCAGAGGTAAATGGTGAGGAGATCAAGACCGTTAAGGTTAATGCAGAGCGCTGTATGTTCTGTGGTAACTGCTACACCATGTGTCCGGCTATGCCTCTTGCCGATCCTGAGGGTGACGGTATTGCCATTCTCGTTGGTGGTAAGGTTTCCAACTCCCGGTCAGCCCCCAAGTTCTCCAAGCTGGTTATTCCCTTCCTGCCCAACACTCCGCCCCGTTGGCCTGAGACAGTTGCTGCGGTTAAGAATATCCTGGTTACCTATGCTGGCGATGCCAAGAAGTACGAGCGCATTGGCGAGTGGGCAGAGCGTATCGGTTGGGAGAAGTTCTTTGAAAAGTGTGACATTCCGTTCACCATCAAGAGTGTCGATGACTACCGTCTGGCCTATGATACCTGGCGTACAACGACTCAGTTCAAGTACACCAGCCACATCAAGTAATTGACATGAGATTTGGCAACGGACGCATCATTTGTGTCCGTTGCCTCTTGTTTTAGCTGGTTACTTGCCTGTTCACCCTTTTTTAAGGAGTACGTATTATGGCAATGAGTATAGAAGATTTGAAAGCAGCAATCCTCAACAAAGCTCTGACTGCACCTAAGCCGCAGCTTTATGTAAAGGATTTTTATAAATGTGATCCTGATGCAAAGCCTCGGGCTATCAAGAATGCGGCCAATGATCTGGTTAAAGAAGGCAAGCTGTCCTTCTGGTCATCAGGTTCCACCACCATGTATGCCGCATGTGAACGTGTTAAAGACGAAGAAGCAGGTAAGGGCGTTAACTAAGCTCTTATTTAGTTTCGTAAGTTTTGAGAAGGTGCAGGGAGTTTTCCCCGCACCTTTTTTTTTGCTTTTTTTGTAGATGATATCATTGCTGTCTCATAAATTTTTCCAGAGCAATATCTGCGGTGAGGTCACAGATCGCTTGCTGGGAGGTTTGAACAACTCCCCCAAGGGACTCTCCGAGCCATTCCTTATTAATCAACTATCAGACAGCAGTGAGATGATATAAAATGGACGATTGCCTGATCCTCGAGGAAACTGAATCCACAAATAGTGTGGCAGAAGGCCTGGCTCGTGATGGAGCTTTGCATGGCTTTGCTGTGTTGGCCAAAAAGCAGACTGGAGGTCGGGGACGTCTGGGACGTTTTTGGGTATCACCGGGTGGTCTTGGTCTCTATTGCACCATTATTTTACGGCCCAATCTGGAACTCATTGATTATCCGAAACTTACCCTGGCCGCAGGAGTGGCCGTGGCTGAGGCCTTGGCTGGGCTTGGAGTCATTACTGATCTGAAATGGCCCAATGATATTTTTATTGCTGGGCGTAAATGTGGTGGCATTCTGGTGGAATCATCGGCTTTGGAGGAGGAATCGGCAAATAATTATGCCCTGGTCGGGATCGGCCTGAATGTAAATACTACGGCCGTTGATTTTGACAAACTGTCTCATCAGGCCATTTCTCTGCGACAGGCTTGTGGAGGGAAGATATTCAATATTGATGAAATTTTTTCCGTCATCCGCAAGGCGATTCTTGCTGAGGTTTGCGAACTTGAACGCCATGGATTTGCACGAATCCTTGACCGCTGGCAACGATATGATCTTTTGAGAGGGCGCCGGGCGCGCTGGCTGCGAAATGACGGTGTGGTCGTAGAAGGTCTAGCCGAAGGGATTGATGATCAGGGCCAGTTGCTGGTTCGGACAGATGACGGTGTGATTCATCCGGTCATCTCAGGTGATGTAAATCTCGTTCAGCACGGGTCCACGAAATAAAAAACCGGGCGCAGCGCGTTATCTGCGTTGCGCCCGGTTTTTTGGTTTTAAGCGGTAAGCTGCTTGGTTTAAGCAGAAGAATGGCATTAATACCGGTAGTATTCCGGCTTGTAGGGTCCTTCCATGGGGACGCCGATATAGTCGGCCTGTTCCTTGCTCAGTGTGGTCAGATTCGCGCCTATCTTTTTTAGGTGAAGACGAGCCACCATCTCATCCAGGTGTTTGGGCAGAAAGTAAACCTTGTTTTCGTATTGATCTGCGTTTTTCCACAGTTCAATCTGGGCCAGGACCTGATTGGCAAAGGAGTTACTCATCACAAAGCTTGGATGGCCCGTGGCGCAACCAAGATTGACCAGACGACCTTCTGCCAGAATAATGATTCGTTTGCCATCAGGGAAGATCACATGGTCAACCTGCGGCTTTATATTCTCCCAAGGCAGATTGCGCACACCGGCGATGTCGATTTCAGAGTCAAAGTGACCGATGTTACAGACAATAGCCTGGTTAGGCATCTGTTCCATGTGAGCACGGGTGATCACCTCCAGATTACCGGTACAGGTGACAAAGATGTTGCCCTGAGAGGCAACTTCGTCCATGGTCACAACCTTGTATCCTTCCATGGCGGCTTGAAGAGCGCAGATAGGGTCGATCTCCGTAACAAATACAGTAGCCCCCATGCCGCGCAGTGCCTGAGCGCAACCCTTGCCCACATCACCATAGCCAACCACAACCGCATTCTTGCCTGCAATCATCACATCGGTGGCCCGTTTGATGCCGTCAATCAGAGATTCCCGGCAGCCGTAGAGGTTGTCAAATTTTGATTTGGTAACCGAATCATTGACGTTGAACGCCGGGCACTTCAGCTTGCCAGCACGGGCCATCTCATTGAGGCGATGCACACCGGTGGTGGTCTCTTCGCTGATTCCACGGATTGTCTGAAGTTCGTCCGTGTATTTCTCATGCATGATCAGGGTCAGGTCTCCCCCATCATCAAGGATCATGTTGGGACGCCAGTTATTTGGTCCAAAGATGGTCTGGTCAATACACCACCAAAACTCCTCTTCGTTCTCTCCCTTCCAGGCAAAGGTGGGGATGCCGGCTGCGGCCATGGCTGCGGCCGCGTGGTCCTGGGTGGAAAAAATGTTACATGAAGACCAGCGGATTTCAGCGCCCAGGTCGATGAGGGTCTCCATCAGAACAGCTGTTTGAATGGTCATGTGCAGGCATCCGGCGATGCGCGCACCCTTGAGTGGCTGCTCTTCGCGATATTGGTCGCGGATGGCCATCAGTCCCGGCATTTCGGTTTCAGCAATGGCGATTTCTTTGCGGCCCCATTCGGCTTGGTTCATGTCGGCTACTTTGTAGTCGGCTGTTGTTTCAGTCATGGTCTTGTCCTCAGTAGATATTGCAAAATGAAAATGCCCACCGGCCGCATAACGGGCTGGTGGGCAAAAGTGATTGAATATGTGTCTTCGTTTTAGAGGCCGGCCGATTCTTTCAGGGCCTCAGCCTTGTCAGTCAACTCCCAGGTGAAATCTGCGCGTTCGCGTCCAAAATGGCCATAGGCCGCAGTACGTTTGTAGATGGGGCGGAGCAGATTGAGGTGCTGGACAATTGCCTTGGGGCGCAGGTCAAAGTGCTGCATGATCAATGCCTTAATGGCATCATCATCAATACGTCCGGTACCAAAGCTGTTTACATTGATGGAGACTGGCTGGGAAATACCAATGGCGTAGGCGATTTGCACTTCCACCTCACGGGCAAGTCCGGCGGCAACGATGTTTTTGGCCACATAGCGACCCATATACGAAGAGGATCGGTCGACCGTGGA
>JACKQG010006266.1_pt1 | contig 12672 bp, 9 predicted proteins | sample 8237621 | NCBI WGS metagenome assembly JACKQG01 (sample SAMN15677084, study PRJNA649215) | marine metagenome | biome: marine; feature: Black Sea; material: saline water; isolation source: suspended particulate matter (SPM) from the Black Sea western gyre | collected 2013-06-09/2013-06-10 | depth...
GTGCAGTTTCCCGGGACAATTAATTTTTCAACAGAGAAATGGATCCAAATCTCAAAGGAAATCGACTTTGAAAAGCAAATGTATTATTTCAATCTTGGAACATTAATGCTGACTCAACGCTCCAACTCAATACACCCAGCCCACACACGGCAACTTCTATTAGCCCCTGAGTTTTGAGGTCAGGGGCTTGTGAATCCCAAGTTAGGTTTGTACTATTTCAGTAGCAACATCTTTTGTGTATGGGTCTGCTGAGCAGAACTCATACGATAGACATATAATCCAGCAGGAACAAGATTGCCATAAGCATCTCGTCCAGCCCAGATTGCTTCATGATAGCCTGCTGATTGGTAGCTGTTTACCAGCTCCCGCACCAGGCGACCATTGACATCATAAATAGCAAGCACCACTCCATTCGCGGAACCCTGTTCCCAGGCAATAACCGTACTTGGATTGAAAGGATTGGGGTAGTTTTTATGGACCCTGAAATCAGAGGGCAGCAGTGAATTGTATGGGTCAACAACTTCTGAACCCAGAGCATGATATTGTACATCACCCTTATAACTCACATCTGCCAGGCGGTAATTGTACTCAACTCCATTAATGATATTGGCATCTGTATAGCTGTATTCTGTGCGATAGGATACACTGCCTTGTCCTGTCAGACTTGGGGTGTCTTTGAAGGAGGCTATTTCATGCCAGGCAGCACCATTTTCTGAGCGTTCAAGTATAAATCCCAAGTTCTGTATTTCTGATTCGGTGACCCAGTAAAGCAACATGGTATTGCCTTTACGGCTAGCTGTAAACAGTGAGAGCTCTACAGGGAGGGAGACATCAGCTCCGGTTTGCCATGAAAGTATGGGATAATGATCATTGACAGTGCCCAGTTGGTCCGCGTCCCAGTAATCATTTGTGCCATTGGCAGTCTCTGTGACAAAATCCCAACCCGCAGCAGTATAGGTTGTATAATCCTTCATTTGGGTGGTTGTTTTGCCGGTAACACCCGTTGCGGAGGCATTACTTCCAACACCATCTGAACAGTTGCTGCTTTCTGTATCATACATATTTCCGGATAGCGTGCCTGCTTCCTGATATCCTAAAAGCCCGCCCTGATTGTTGGAACTTGTCACCAAACCAGATGAATAGGCTGAACTGACCGATCCGTCGTAATTTAAATATCCCACGAGACCTCCGCAACCACCCCAGTATCCGGCAAGCCCGGTAGTGGCTGTCACGGCCCCCATAGCGTAGCAATTTTCAATTGGGTCATACAACTTTCCAATCAGCCCGCCGACATAATCATCTCCGGTTACATCACCCAGGGCATAGGATGAGCTGATGGAGGTACCATTACCTGAAGTGGAACCAACCAATCCACCAACGTAATCTCTCGCAGTCACATTTCCGGTGGCGTAAGAATTGATGACATCCCCGCCAGCGCCACAATATCCGACGAGTCCCCCAACGGCCTGAGACATGGACCCGGATACGGTTGCTGTGGAGTAACAGCCTGTCAGAGTTCCGCCAGAAAAATCACCAACAAGCCCGCCGGCGCTGGTGTTGCCGTTGGACACGCTGCCGGATGAATGGCAATTTGTGATGGTACCTGTGGACCACCACCCGAACAGTAGCCCGCTAGCGGAATTAGCGCTGGTAACGCTACCACTTACAGAGCAATTAGTGATGGATCCGGTAACCCAATTGTAATATCCGAAGAAACCCGCCAGGCCGCCAACAGTGCGGTTGCCAGTAAAATCGACATCGGTGAGTGTGATATTGTTGAGGGGTCCTGTCCCATAACCGAATAAACCAATATAATCTGTGGCAGGCCGATTGATGAACAGGTTGCTGATGGTATACCCCTGACCGTCGTACGAGCCGGTGAATGGTACCGAATTACTCCCAATAGGTGATGACATGATAGACCACACTCTTGATCAAATCACTGAGTTGAAACTCAACGGTTTGAAAGCGGCTCTGCTGGAACAAATGGAACAGCCCAACCAGTACGCTGATATGAGCTTTGAGGAACGGATCACTTATCTCATTGATAGAGAAGTTCTGGACCGTAAGAACCGCAAGACTAAACGAATGTTGCGTGCTTCACAAATGAAGTTCAAGGCTGTGTTCCCAGAGGATATTGATTATCGGGAGAGCCGTAATCTCAAGAAATCAGCAGTCATGAGCCTGCTCCAGAACAACTGGATACAGCAGCATCAGAATATCATTATCACAGGAGCGACTGGGTCAGGTAAAACCTATCTGGCCTGTGTGTTTGGTAATCAGGCCATTATCTCGGGGCACTCTGTGTACTACACCAGAATACCCTCGCTCATTGATGAGGTGGCTTTGGCCAGGGCTGAAGGATCCTATCAGAGGTTTATAAAACGAATAGCCCGCTATGATCTGCTGATACTGGATGACTTCGGCCTCTCATCACTCACGACTCCGCAGGCGCAGGAATTATTGGAAATCATAGAAGAAAGGTCTGGACATGGCAGCCATATCTTGACCAGTCAATTACCGGTTAAAGAGTGGTACAGTATCTTTAAAAATCCGACCCTGGCTGATGCCATTATGGACAGGGTCATTCACAACGCGTATCGATTAGAACTGGAAGGAGAAGATTCAATGAGAAAACTCAAAAACAGAGTGGCTCTCTCGGACACTCTGCCTTAAACTAGCTCGACCTGAACAGGGGCGATCGGGGTGTCCGAAACTTTCCGGAATGGGTGTCCGAAACTTCCGGAATAACCAAACAGTCCAAGATGAAGGTGGGAAATTGTATTCACGTTATCCTCCTTTATTTTTCGGTAGGTTTGATTTTATCAACCACAGAAGGAGTCAGAACTCAAACAAATCGATTAAGAGCATCGATCATGCAGAAAGATACAGCAATTATTGTGTAACCGCAACTATTACAGCTCTTGTCAAATTCGTGATGTTACTTGATTACAGCTAGAACTTTTGGGAATTGGTTGGAAAGGTGATACCTAATCCCAGAATTTATATTTATGGAGCTTCTCTGTTGTATCGTCAATTATATAAAATATTTGACTTTCATCATCAAACACCATCCCCTCGGGTTGAACCATATCAATGGCATAAACATCCAGAAAACTGCCATCCAGATTGACGAGGTAGACGTTGGAAGCTTCATCACTAAGTATCCATAGTTTGTCCTGAGAAGTGATGTAGGCAATACTTGAGAAATCTGGCGCAAAGGTGATTTGTTGTAAAGATTGGGTAAGGGCCAATTCATCAAGGGTAATCAATGCGCCAAAATCTTTTTCCTTCACCATGTATATTTTGGAGTGGATGACATCCAGAGTGACTCCCTCCAGGCCTCCACCATCACTCACACTTGAAATATTCTGGTATCCCAGGGCACCCCCGTCTGAATCAAGATGGATGAGTTGTCCCAGGTTTTCATCCACCATCCACAGCGTAGAGTCTCTGGAGTCAAAGCTGATACCTTCTAAATCATTGCCGCTGTAGTTTAATGATTGGATTCGAATGCCCAGTGTATCTATCTCATAAAGACGACCCCCAGGTTTGTCACTCACGGTCCAGAGCGTGCTCTTATCCTTCCCAAAACTTAAACCCGAAGGTGAATCCACTCGAACACTGTAGATCGCCATCAATTCCAGCGAATGTAATACCTTGATATCACGGGTATCTGTCTCTGAACCAGAACTACCGGTAATGGTCAGGGTAACTGTGTAATCACCTGGGGAATCATAAATATGGACGACTTCAATTCCGGTAGCTGCTGTGCTATCACCAAAATCAAAAGTGAACTCGTAGTCGCTAGCATCTTTACCAGCTTTCAAATCTGCACTAAAGTCAATGGGGTATCCCCGGAGGAATCTAGATTGCTCAGTAACTATTTTTGCCAGGGGTATATCCTCTGATCCACCGCAGCTTAAAAGAATCCCGGCAAGGACAAATAGCAGAATTAGCTGGAATGTTTTTTTTTGAATCAAGAGTGGTGGCCCAGTGTTTTATTGTCTACGGTTTTCCTAAAATATCATTTAGATCATAAACTAGAATTCGTGAATTCCACTGATCTACTACGGCTAGAATTTTTTCTCCTGTTAGCAAAGTCCTGGTACTTACACCATCAGGCGAGGCCAATTCATTTTTATGCCAATCATTGAGCAGATGCACTTGTGCTCCACCTGCCATGATGTTTTGCTCATTATAATTCACCCCTTCGATAACGCAATCTGATTCATCATCACAATAGTATGGCGCAGGGATTCCAAAATGGGCGACTCTTTTCCCAGATTCTATGTTATAGCAATCCACACGACCAGCCTTTTCATCCACTGCAAATAGATAGTCCCCAAAAACGCTCAAGCCTTCGATGGAGTCTTTACTATAGCCTGAAATAATCTTTCCATCCATCATTTCAACACCAATGAGGCGATCTTTAAACGTACCAGTCTCTAGATCAAACACGCCGATGTATCTGTACTTCTCTGCATTTCCAAATTGACTCTTCTCTGGCTTTTCCTCAGCCACAAAAAGCAATCTTTTTTCCTCTGAAATAGCCATCCCCTCACTTTTCCGCATGATTTTGGTTACTTCCTGAGTTGCTGCAAATTCTTTGTCATACACATATCTGGTCACTTCATCGGTAAGAACCTGCTTGAATTTTCTAAATCCAAAATTGTAAACACCGTCTATACGGAATATGGTTTTATCCATATCGGCGACAAAAATATCCCCACCTTGGGACACGATAATTCCCTGGGGTTTAATGAGGAGACCATCATTTTGGTCGAGGTAGTATTCATCTGCTGAGACTACACCCTGGTAGCCAATTAATTGATCCAATGTCATATCAGGATTGAACCTAGCGACTGAGCCGACCCCTTCAAGCGTTATATAAATGTATCCCGCCTTATCACTGCTTATACCAGTAGGGACAATATCAGGATTTCCCATTTCAAGCGTTTCAGCATTAATTGTTTTTTGTAGGGTTCCATTCCTGGAAAAGACCTGGATGCGATCATTATCAACATCTGTAACGATGAGATCACCATTGTCTAGAATTTCCACATCATCTGGCTGTGCCAGCTGGTCAGCTGCCGAACCATATCCATTTTGGGGATTTGGATAAATTTGTAATGGAGATATGGTAGCAATTTCTGGTACTGATTCTTCACTCCTGAAGGCACAAGCCACAAAAATTACAAAACTTAGAACAAAGATAGTAAACCGAATTGAGATCACTTTTAGCATGCTGTTTCCCTCTTGAGCCATTGACAACAACTGGAACCTGTTAAATCAATCATGAATATAAACTGAGGTATTATAAACAAACCAGCCTGGCAGAACCAGGCTGGTTTGTCAATCTTAAATCAGTATAAAGTTCTACTCACGTGCCCAGGCAGCGGAGAACATGGTTACACTACCTTCACGCTCGTTGGCACTGAATACGATTCCGTTGCTTGGATGTGCACCCAATCCTTCAGAACCAATATCGCTTGAACCCTCTGGAGCATTGTCTGCTTCCCAGCCGATACCAGCTTCTGAGACAGAATCAAAAATGATATTGGCAGGATCAGTTACATCATAAACCACAACAGCGTGTGACTCCTGAAGTGCCATGAGAGCATAGATGTGTCCATCTTTCTCTACAACTGCGGCTTCTTCTGGCTCGGTACGCTTGGTTGATTTACGGCCATCAACTTTCCAGCCGTCTGGAAGATCATTTTCAACGGTAACTGGATCGGTTGCTGTAAAAGTAGCAAGATCAAGGATCTGGAATGAGCCATTTCTCTCATTAGAGATCAGCGCATAATCACCACTTGGATAAATATAAAGCCCATCTGGCTCAGCTTCATTGTCACCGGCGTCTGGCTGCAGGTCTACAATAGTTACATCTGAAGCCTCAAGAGGCGCATCGTTAGCATTAAAAACCAGAATCTGACTGGTTTCCTGAACTGAAACCACAACGGTTCCATCTGCTGAAGTTTCACAATGCTCTGGTTCAGAATCTACATCATGATTTACTAAATAATCCTGAACGAGAGATGCGCTGGCAATACCATTTTCCAAAGAGATGATGGAAACACTACCACCATGACGTGTATCTGGTTTACAAGTACGATCTTCGCGATCATCTTCACAGGCAACAATCAGAAATTTACCATCTTTGGTAAAGGCACATCCATCTGGATTGTAACCAATATCCGGGACAGTAACGACTGAAGTCGGATCAGAGAGTTTGACCAATTTAATTGATCCGCGACCACAATCTGCTTCAGCGACACAAACAGCGACATAATTCTCGCCACCAATAAGTGGAGATACATCAATCGATGTAAATTCAGCAGTAGCTGAACCGGTGCTCAGCGTAGCTAGTTCATTGATGGAAAATGAACTGGCAGTGTAGGTGATACCGAACAATTGATTTGTCGCTGATGCAACAAATACGGCCATATTATCGCTACCAGGAACCATACGTACGATTTCTGGGTTAGCATCTGTTGCAGTAGCAACAGACATAACTGTTTCAATGCTGAAAGAATCATAGGTTGGAACTTCATCAACCGCGTCATCTTCACAGCTCCAGAAAGCAGCCATTAGTACCATAAGCAATACGGTAACTTTTTTCATTTTACTTCCTCCTTTTAAGGATTTGTGGTTTATCATTCTATTGTCTCCATTATCTCTATTATCGTTTTCTAAAATCTAAAATTAATCTGCATCAAGCTCTGATCATCGTCAACGCTGGGTTGTTCATCAGAACCTGTGGTTTCACTAAGGATATAATGTTCAAATTTTAGTGTTAAATTATCATTTATGTCCAACATGGCCGATATCGTGGTCATTTGTCTATCCCATGACATAGCCTCACTGAGATAGGCCCAGGCAAGCTCGTCTCCAGCACTGTTCTTTTTGGATTTCAAATTAAGAAAACCCTGACGTCCCAGGAAAGTCAATTTTTTGGCATTTAAAAATTTGGGCGCTTTCATGGAATATGATGCTTCTCCATAGGCACCCTCACGTGTCAACAAACCGTCTTGAGCCTGAATGTACTCACCCACAAGATTGAGCCCACCGATTTCGTAACCAGCTCTACCACCCATCCAGTAGTGTGTTAGGTCAGTTTCATCACCCATGCTGGAATACGGTGCCAAAGATTGTTTCAAGCTGGATTTCCAATCCCAATCATCAATGAGTTCACCTGTAAAGAACCATCCCAGAGCAGAGAGACCGCCAAGTTCAACTCCGGCTTTCACACCATATTCAAAGGTTTGACCATTTTTGGGTTCATAGTCATCATAAACCATCATTTTAAATGATTTATCCTCAGCCGCATCATCGGTTCCCAGCGGACGTTTCATGGCGAATGACAGACCACCAATAAGCTTACCCTTCTCACCCAGAGGTATTTCAGTTTCTGAATGCAAATGGGCTTCGCGTCCTTTCCAAAAAGCAGTTCCAATCAGTGGATAGCCTTCAGATTGTCTTTTTGTGCTGACGAAGGGGCGATTCTTACCCATTTCAAATTGAGTGTGAAGACCAGGAACGTTTAGACGTGCATATTGTTTATCTACATAGGCGCTTTCATCATCAAAACGGAACTCAATTTGATAATACAAATTATCATTATAGTTAACACGGGTTGAGAGGACAGCCATATCAATGCGCATGTGTGGACTGCGATTCTTGACCTTTTGGTAAGTCAAATCCTGGTTGGCAAAACCTCCAGCACCTTCCACATCTATAAATTCAAGCTCCACTTGCCCACCTAGCACAATATCCAGGCCACTATCCGTGCTCACGGTTACGCCTTGCCCAAGTGTGAGGAGCGGCAATAGTATTGCACCACTAAAGAGCACCTTTAGAATTTTCATTTTGACTCCTTGTCATTATTTATTTTAATTGTTGGTTCAGCATCTTTTCTGAGAACTAGATGTCTAAAATAATAGAGATACGGTATACTTAACAGAAGCCCTACCCAAATGAGTAAATGGGGTTTCTGCTCGTTTTTAAAAGCGAATTCGATAGCCACTCGTTCCATATATTTCATTTGGGATCTGGAGATTGAGACGCTTGCCCGCCCTCCAATCTGAGTGAATGTATAGGGTGGTTTGGGATCCTTATTTTTAAACTCGGGTTCACTCCCATTTACGCGATGATAATTCCATCCATCTGGTAAAATGACTGTGAGTGCACAAGCTTCGATTGTCATTGGTATTGAATTGGTATAGACCACTTCCCAATTAAAGGTCTTGAACTCCGCTGGTCCTGCCTCTTCCCAATTCAGGTATTCAGTAATCTCTGAGTTAAGGGTAATGACGTGGGCTCCCAGCAAAGCCTGCTCAAATTGAATTTCAAAGACTGGTGATGTTCTGTCGTAAGTTAGTGTAGCAGTGGTCCCTATTTCTCCACCATCAAGCAGAACAACTGGTTGACTCATCTCTACATATTCAGAGGGAATATTTAATGATTGACTACTATCTGCAAAAATCACTTGAATATCCATCTTGAATTCAGCAGAGCCGTCTTCATTGATGGAGATCGATTGGTCAATGCGATTAATGTCTTGAGCGGCTATAGTTGAACAACAACCGATAACCGCGATAAGACTGAATATTTCTATTAGGCGCATCATGGTGTAATCCCCAAAAATCTGAACCAGGTAGGACCTGCTATTATCATGACAACCACTCCAATCGTAGAAACGGTCAGCCCATACTTCAGGTTATCAGAGATGGAGAATTGTCCAGCACTATACAAGATCAGGTTTGGTTTGGCATTGGTTGGGAGTGTAATCACCCAGGTGAGTGTGAAGGCTGCAGGCAGAGCTAAAGACACAGGATCAAAGCCAAACTGTTGAGCAATAGCAATGATTATAGGTATCATCACTATGGATCTCATTGTTTTGCTGGTGAAGAACAGATGAGCATACATTGAAAAGGCGATAATAATAATGTAAACTGTCCAGAAGCTCAAATCAGCTCCCAACCCCACCATTTCAAACACACTACCTACCAACCAACGCGCTGCTCCGGAGTCAAAAAGCGCTAAACCACCTGAGTATGCGCCAGCGCTAAAGATCATCACATGCCAGGGAATATCTGCATCATTCCATTTTAATAAACCAATTTTCGGCAGAAAAACAAAGACAACACCGATCAAAGCAGCCATAACAGCACTGATCTCAAACCCAAACCAGCCCACATGAAAACGATCCGTTGCCCATAGAAAAAGTACAAATAGGAATACTCCAGCAGACTTGCTCTCTGCTAAGGTGAATCCCCCCATTTCATGGAGCATTTTGCGCATGACATCGAAGCCACCTTTGACCTTGGGTTGTTGATCTTCTTTTTTGATGGGGAATAAATATTTAGGTCCCAACCACCACGAGATAGCCATGACGATGATGGTGATAGGAAGCATCCCAAACATCCAGTCAGAATAATAAACTTTCTGATTACCCATCTCAAAAATGAAAGCGGCTGCTACAATGTTACAGGTACTTCCTGTTATGAAACCTGATGAAAAAATACTGATGCCCTGAAGATTTTGCATAAACAGGTTTACACCAAAATTATTGCCATTGCCTGATGTAGAACCATAGATGGAAGATATTACCAACATTACAGGCAAGACCATCACTGTTCTAGCTGTGGTTGCCGGTATAAAAGGTGCCAAAAATAGCTGTAGCACAATAAAAGCGCCGAGAATGGTATAGGAACTATGCCCGAAGCGAATACCAATCCACAAGGCAAAGCGTTTAGCTAATTGGCTTTTTACCAACGTTGAGCTCAAGATAAAAGCGAGGATATTCAACCAAATGACTTCTAAGCCAAATACACCCAGGACCTTTTCTTCTGGCCACCCATTGAAAAAGGTCAACAAACCCATCAACAGAAGCGATGTGGCATAAGTAGGTATCGGTTCCGTCACCCACCAAGTTAACGCCATAGCAAAGGATGCAATGGCTGCCTGAGCTTCCAATGTTAATCCATTGGGCGTCGGCATGAGATAGAGAATCAGAAAGAAGATGATTCCAAGGGGGAATCCAATATAGCGGGTCAGGTTCTCTCCCCGGCTGGACTCCCTTTGAGCCACCACATTCAAATTGGTATCAAAATTTATTTCAGGAGGATTCATTTATTTTCCTGTTTGTACTGTACTGATGTGCCAATCTAATCAAAAAGGTAAGCAGCTTTAAGTCTCCCTACTTCTGACCATTCTGGTTGGTAGTTATTTAATTTGTGTATGAAGCTTGTGCAGCGCTCCATAACTGCAGCATCATATTGTCGTTCTTTAAGAAAGTCATGATCAAAGGAGAATTCTGCAATTCGTAACTCACCCGCTGCAGTTTCAACGATCCAGACACTCATATCCATACGACCATAAAGACCATCACCAAACTCAAGTTTACCTGGTTTCACCATCCATTCATCAACTGTTACGCCTGCAACCATAGATAACTCGGCTTCAGCAGGGATACCAAGTGTGGTGAGGACTGGATAGATTTCTGCAAAACCAGCCAATATGTTTGAGGGCATATCGTCAAGTTGAACTGAATTTGAAACGGCATAGGTGACATCTTCCGCACCATTCTTTGCAGAATAATACACTATGTCAGACTCGAGTTCAATTCGGTCGAATTTGGGAATATAACCATCGGTCATTTTCAGATCCTTGGACAGGGTTGTCGCTGGGTCGGGCTGACGAAATTTCAGTCCAAATTCATATCCCGGGGCTATATCTCCCCCCTTATATTTTGATTTCCTGCGTAACAGAAAACTGTTCTTGCGGAGGTCAAGACCTTCTGTATCCCAAAAGGAGACCTGTTTGTGAGAAAGTTTTAGTGGGTTTTCTTTTGCCAGTATGGGTATACCCTCAGCAGCCGCTACTTCCTGAACAATCTGCCAATACTCAGCGAAGCCCTTCTCATAGTCACCAAACATCTCCGGGTTGAGCAGGAGTTTGTATTCGCTTGAATTGAGGAAATATTCAGCGACAGGTTCAACTGTCTCGACTGGCGTTTCCTCAACTATTGCTGGTTGCATACTTGCACAAGATGCAAGAAATATTGCAATCAGTAAGATGGTTATAGACTTCACTGTAAAACTCATAATGCTTTCCTTACTCCGTTTCAGTTTCTTCAATGACAACAATGTTTTTGGCTATCTCGCCAGTATAGACGTTGATTTGTTTCAGCAGATCCATAAGCTCCATGTGAAGATCATGGGTAGCAACGGACTCAGCCCTTTCGCTCTTCACACGCTCGAGATGTCTCAATCGGTACTCTGATTCAAGGTCTCTATATTTGCGATCTTTTCGGATCACTTTCTCAATTTTTTTGGATTTCTCTTTGGAAAAAGCGCTTCTCAAACGGGAGATTTGCTTCATCACTCTCACATGGAAATCAGTCAATTCATTCTGCCCTTGTTCCGAGAATGGTTCTTTTAGTTTCCGTTTCTTTTCCACCAGTAATTTGATTCTGCCATGGATGATATCCCCAATGCTTTCCATGTCCTTTACCATGGACATCATGCTGAATACTTTTGCTGCCTGATGATCACTCAATTCCTGCCGACTGATGCTAAATAGGTACTTTGAGACGTTTTGCTCAAGAAAATTAATCTTGGCCTCGCGCATATCTATCCCTTCCATGAGAGATAAATGGGGATAGAACCTATCAGGTTCTTTTTCGTCTCCCAGAAAAGGTCGTAAAAATACATCAAGCATGCGCCCAAGAATTTTGATCATCCGTAGCATTTCAGTTCGGGCTAATTCAATGGCAATAGCTGGGTGAGAGACTTGAGAGTTGTCAAGATGCCAGGTCACAGGCATAATTCCCTTTTCTATCTCCTCATCAGGTAAAATCTTGATTATGAGCGCTGCCAGGATGGTTGTGAAAGGAAGGAAAACCAGGCCCACAGTAATATTGAAGATGGTATGGGCATTGGCAATCTGCCGAGGCGTTTCAAGGGCTAGTTTTTCAATACCCGTTGCATCTGACACTGGTGACATCCACCTCACCAGATCTGCCAATTGAGGAATAAACCAGATAAAGATGAACACGCCGCCAACATTAAACAGGACGTGTGCAATAGCTACTCGCTTTGCTCCCCGGATTGTTCCTATACTTGCCAGACCTGCAGTAATACAGGTTCCAATGTTTGCACCCATTATCAGGGGAATACCTGCATCCAGAGTAAGTAGACCTTGCTGAGCGAGGACGATCACAATACCTGTGAAGGCACTACTGCTCTGAATAAGACCAGTAAAGAGGGCACCGATAAGCAAACCATAGATGGGATTATTTAGCCCTTCCATCAAACCAATGAATGGTTCAAAGGACCGGAGCGGCTTCATAGAATCAGACATGAGTTTCATACCAAAAAACAGGATACCAAAACCCAATAAAGCCTGACCTAAATGCTTCAATGATTCCTGTTTTGCCAGCAGATTCATGAGAAAGCCTACGGTTATCATGGCGAGGGCGTAGTCAGTGAGCTTAAAAGCCACAAGTTGTGCAGTAATCGTGGTTCCAATATTTGCGCCCATAATCACCGCAAGTGATTGAGCAAAACCCATTAGCTCAGCCTGTACAAAACTGACAAGCATCACCGTGGTGGCACTTGAGCTTTGAATGACCATGGTCACGAAGGCACCGAGAGTTAGTCCTAC
>JACKQG010006267.1_pt1 | contig 12671 bp, 14 predicted proteins | sample 8237621 | NCBI WGS metagenome assembly JACKQG01 (sample SAMN15677084, study PRJNA649215) | marine metagenome | biome: marine; feature: Black Sea; material: saline water; isolation source: suspended particulate matter (SPM) from the Black Sea western gyre | collected 2013-06-09/2013-06-10 | depth...
GTCTTGACGAAGCAAGCCATAGCCAGAAATAAAGTGAAATTACTCATTTTGCAGAACTCATATTTCATCATTATGGGTTCTGCAAAATAATTAAATATCACGCAACGTTGTCATTCTGAACGAAGTGAAGAATCTCTATGTGTTTATTATGCAGCAAGTTATGAGATTCTTCGTTTCACTCAGAATGACAGTTTAGAGTAGAAATTAAGTAAAATAACCAATTTTGCAGATCTCATATTTCATCCTTTAATGAGATATTCAAAATAAGATTTTTTTGACCTTACCTTAATCCTCTCCCCAAGCTGGCGGATTAACATTTTCTTAATGAGCACATTGTGTAGAACCTATATTTCATCAATTAGGGATTTTATGACATAGATGAAAGTGAGATAAATTTTGTCTATTTATTCCTATTTAGAAGCTCTTCACGAATCATAGTATGACCACAATTTGGGCATTTGATTGTTGTGCATTTTGTACCAATCTGGTGTGCGACTTTTGTTTTGCATTTTGCACATACACAGTAACCACATGGTCCGTAAGCACCGCCTTTGTTGCGGCCCAGTCTACCCGTGTTGCTTAATCCTCTGCCAAATCCTTGGCCTCTACCAGTTCCTGGTCCTCTTCCTTGAGGACCTGTTCCATCTCCTCGTGGCATATTAGCCTCCTTCCATTTTAATTTATTTACCCCCTTAGATAAGTTTCAATTTAGCTTTTTAGATGTGGGTAATACATAGCTATCTAACGGGGTGAATTTTGAGTTTTAAATTGATTCTACCTTTCACCATCGCTTTTGCCACTTTTTCTGGCGCTCTCTATTAAACCAGTCAAGATTGAAGGAAAAATTTCCATTTCATCTGCAGCTGTTTGATGACCCAAATCTTTATAATCTGACAATCTTAACGCTTCAAATTCATCTAAAGTTGAAGATATTCTTTCTGATAATCTGGCTGGAATTCCAACTGGTTTAAATCGTTGGAATCTCGGAGGTTCTTTAACTCTTCGCTCTATTCTTGGTCTTGGCATAATTTTCCTTTATGAACTTATGTTCAAAATTTATGTTAATAATTCTTATTGTCAAATTTTTTTAATGATTTATATAAATGACTACGAAATTTTACAATAAGTAAAATAAAGGAAGTTATATACCAATTATAAAATAATATGTGTTATTGAGATTCCTATTTACTTAATGTGATTATATTATGAAAATATTAAAAACTCCTTTTTTTATATTTTAATATAATATGATAGATAATTCTGTTGACCAAAAAAATGTAAAAAAAAAATATAAGAATGATTTTTGGAGCAGTATTCAAAATGAACGATGAAAGAGTAATGGATACAATAAAAAATGGTGGTGGGACAAGAGATTTTTTACATTTCGGCAGGAAAATTTATCTTTAATCAATAAGTTCACTTAAACTTTGGTTTCCGCAAGGTGCACAGGATATTTTCTGAATGTTATATGAACTTATTTATTTCAAAATAATATTCTTCTCATAATATACTGAATATTTTTATAAAAATGAAAAAATCAATAAAAATTTGCCAAATTTTTAAAAGGTCTAAAATATAATTTTACTTGACATAAACTATTAATATTTTTGCTAACGAATAAAAGTTGAGATAAGAAAGGAAGATGAAGATGAAGCGAAAAGTTATTATTATGGGTGCGGCTGGAAGGGATTTTCATAATTTCAATATCTATTTTCGTGATAATGAACAATATGAAGTTGTAGCTTTTACTGCAACGCAAATTCCCAATATTGATAATAGAAAATATCCTTCACAATTAGCTGGCAAACTGTATTCAAAGGGTATTCCAATCCATCCAGAATCGGAATTAGAAAACTTAATTAAAACAAATAATGTTAATATGGTTGTATTTGCATACAGCGATGTAAGTCATGAATATGTTATGCACAAATCAGCATTAGTAAATGCTTGTGGTGCAGATTTTATGCTTATGGGGACTAAAACTTCACAGCTTGGGTCCAAGAAACCTGTTGTGTCAATTTGTGCTGTTAGAACGGGTTGTGGTAAAAGCCAGACAACACGGAGAGTTACTAATATTTTAAAAGAAATGGGAAAAAAAGTAGTTGTAATCAGACATCCTATGCCTTATGGAAATCTTGTGGAACAAAGAGTGCAAAGATTTGCAACTTATGGTGATTTAGACAAAAATAAGTGCACAATAGAAGAAAGAGAAGAATACGAACCCCATATAGTTAATAATACTGTGGTTTATGCAGGTGTTGATTATGAAGCAATTTTGCGAGAAGCAGAGAAAGAAGCTGATATTATTATATGGGATGGAGGAAATAACGATATTTCGTTTTACAAAACTGATTTACAAATAACAGTTGTGGACCCTCATCGTGCAGGACAGGAATTGAAATATTATGCTGGTGAAATAAATCTTCGTTTAGCTGATGTTATAGTAATTAACAAAATTGACTCTGCTGATGATTCTGATATTATTATAGTTAGAGAAAATATTCAAAACATTAATCCAAAAGCGATAGTTATTGATGCGGCTTCGCCAATTTCTGTTGATAAACCAGAAGTAATCAAAGGAAAGAGAGTATTAGTTGTTGAGGATGGGCCAACTTTAACTCATGGAGGTATGAAATATGGTGCAGGAGTTGTTGCTGCAAAAAAATTTGGTTGTTCAGAATTAGTTGACCCAAGACCTTATACATCCGGAACTATTACTCAAGTTTTTAAAAAATATCCTGAAACTGGAATGTTATTGCCTGCTATGGGATATTCTCCTAAACAAGTAAAAGATTTAGAAGAAACTATTAATAAAACTGATTGTGATTCTGTAATTATTGCTACTCCAATTGATTTAAATAAAATTATTAATATTGACAAACCAACTGTCAAAGTAAAATATGAGTTACAAGAAATTGGATATCCTGATTTAATGGATGTCATAAAAAATTTTGTAAAATCCTTAAAATAAATTCAGGAGTAAGAAATGTCATTGGATAAAGATGCAAAGCAGACAATTGTAAAAGAGTTTCGGATGCACGAGGTGGATACTGGCTCACCAGAAGTCCAGATTGCCCTGCTAACTCAAAGAATATATAATATTACTGAGCATTTAAAAATTCATAAAAAAGACCACCATACAAGACGCGGACTCTTGCAATTAGTTGGTAGAAGAAGACGACTTTTAGATTACATTAAAAGTAAGGATATTAGTCGTTATAGAAAATTGATTAAAGCATTGAATTTAAGAAAGTAGTTTTTGATATATTTAATGAGCCACAAAATCACACAAAAAAACACAAAAAAAGATATTATTTTTGGTGATGAATGTTATAAAATAATTGAATGTGCTTTTATCCCGATATATCGGGAGAAGGAATTAGGATATGTTTTTTTATAAAAATAAAAAGATTGGTAATTACTTTGCTGATATTGTTGTTAATAAGAAAATTATTATTGAATTAAAAGCAGAAGAAAAATTAAATCTAATTCACCAGGCTCAAATTATTAATCCCGACAAGTCGGGAGTTCTAATATAAAAGTCGGATTATTAATAAATTTTGGCAAAAAGAAATGTGAGTTTAAAAGATTCATATTTTGAAAATAAATATATTACTTTTTGTGTTTTTTTGTGTGATTTTGTGGCTATAAATTACAAAAGGAGAAAATGGATAATAATAAGAATTTAGTTCGTATGGAAACTGATTTTGCAGGAAGAAAGTTGATATTAGAAACTGGAAGATTAGCTAAACAAGCTAACGGCTCTGTATTGGTTCAATATGGAGGAACTGTCGTATTAGTTACCGCAGGAGTTTCAAAAGAAAGAAGAGAAGGAATAGATTTCTTCCCATTGGTTGTTGATTTTGTTGAAAAAATGTATGCAGCAGGCAAAATTCCTGGCGGATTTTTCAAAAGGGAGGCAAGACCATCAACAACTGCTACTCTTTCCGCAAGACTTATTGATAGACCAATTAGACCTCTTTTTCCAGAAGGATTTCGTAATGAAGTACAGGTAATTGCTACAGTTCTATCTTATGATAAAGAAAATTCACCTGATATATTAGGAATGATTGGTGCTTCTGTTGCTCTATCTATATCTGAGATTCCCTTTCATGGACCAATTGCTGGAGTTAATATTGGTTTAGTAAATGATGAATTTATTGTAAATCCTACAATTGAACAATTGGAAAAATCCAGGTTGGAGTTATCAGTTGCAGGAAAAGAAAACGCAATTATGATGGTAGAAGCCGGAGCAAAAGAAATCTCAGAAGATAAGATGCTTCACGCTTTAGAGATTGCTCATAATGAAATTAAAAAAATTGTCAAATTTGAAAATGAATTTATCGCAAAAGCAGGTAAAGAAAAGAAAGAATTTGAATACGATGTAACAGATGAAAATATATTAAAGGATATTTCTAAACTTGCAACAAATCAATTAAAAGAAGCAATGAACTTTCCATCAAAGCAAAACAGGCAGCAAGAAGTAAATAAGATACAGGAAGAGATATTAACTCAATACTCTGAGAAATTTTCTCCAGAAGAATTTGAAGAAAAAAAATCTATGATTAGTTCTGCATTTGATAAACTTTATAAGAAGTTAGTGCGCTCTCAAATTCTTAAAGAGCACCGTAGAATTGATGGACGTGGTCTTGATGATATCAGACCAATTACATGTGAGATAGATATTCTACCATTTGCACATGGCTCTGCACTTTTCACTCGTGGTGAAACACAATCTTTAGGTGTAGTAACACTTGGTACAAGCTCTGATGAAAAAGTTATTGATGAATTAGATGAAGAATACAAAAAACGTTTCTTTTTACATTACAACTTCCCTCCCTTTAGTGTCGGAGAAGTTAAGTTTTTGCGTGGACCAGGAAGAAGAGAATTAGGTCACGGCTACCTTGCAGAAAGAGCTTTATCTGTTGTAATTCCTCAAGATGAAGAAAAATTTCCTTATACTATTAGAATCGTATCTGATATTTTAGAGTCAAATGGTTCGTCTTCAATGGCGTCAGTCTGTAGTGGAACTTTAGCTCTAATGGCTGCTGGGGTGCCTATTTCAAGACCTGTGGCAGGTGTGGCAAATGGATTGATTCTTGAAAATGATGAGCATATTATTCTTACAGATATTATTGGCACAGAAGACCATTATGGAGATATGGATTTTAAGGTTACTGGAACAGAAAAAGGGATTACTGCCTTACAAATGGATATAAAGGTTGAAGGAATCACAAAAGAAGTTATGGCTGAAGCTCTGGAAAAAGCTAAAAATGCTCGCTTTTTTATTCTAAATAAAATCAAAGAAACAATTGATAAACCAAGAAAAGAGATTTCAGATATAGCACCAAAAATTGAAGTCCTTAAAGTAAAAACTGAAAAAATTGGTGATATTATTGGTCCTCAAGGAAAAATTATTAAGGGAATAATAGAAGAAACAGGAGTAACTATTGATATTGAAGATAATGGCTTAATTCAGATAGCTTCATCTGATAAGGATGCTATTGAAAAAGCAAAACAGAAAATCTTGAGTATCATTGAAGAACCAGAAACTGGTAAAATATATCTTGGAACAGTAAAAAATATTAGAGAATTCGGTGCTTTTGTTGAATTTTTGCCTCGTCAAGAAGGACTGGTGCATATATCTCAAATGGAAGATAAACGCACAAAAAATGTTGAAGATGTTGTTAAGGTCGGCGATAAAGTTAAGGTGAAAGTTATTTCAATTGATAGAGACGGCAAAGTGCAACTCAGTATGAAAGATGCGAACGAAAAAAGTTTCCGAAGATACGATACACACAGCAAATTTAGAAAATATTAATTTTCTATGAAAGTTATTTTAGTTGTAGGAGCAAGACCAAACTATATGAAAATTGCTCCTGTTTATTTTACATTGAAATCTGAACAAGAATTTGAACCAATTCTAATTCATACTGGACAACATTATGATAATAATCTATCAGAAATATTTTTTAATGAATTAGGTCTTCCTAAACCTAATATATATTTGGGGGTTGGTTCTGGAATGCATGGTCAACAAACGGCAAGGATAATGATTGAGTTTGAAAAGGTGCTTTTCAAAGAGAATCCTGATTTAGTTATGGTTGCTGGAGATGTTAATTCAACAATTGCATGTGCATTAGATTCAGCAAAACTACATATTCCTGTCGCTCATCTTGAAGCAGGATTGCGTTCTTATGATAGACAAATGCCTGAAGAAATTAATCGGGTTTTAACAGATTCTATTTCAGACATTTTGTTGACACCCTCTCTTGATGCAAATGAAAATCTTAAAAAAGAGGGTATCACAGACGATAAAATATTTTTTGTTGGAAATGCAATGATTGATTCTTTAAGAAAATATGAGAGTCTTGCTGAAAAATCAGATGTTCTGGATAGATTATGTTTATCAAAATATAAATATGGTTTGATTACTCTGCATAGACCAAGAAATGTTGATAATAAGCAAAATTTTGAGAAAATAATTACTACTTTTGAGCAAATTGAAAAGAAAATCCCATTGGTCTTTCCAATACATCCTCGTTCACGAAAAACGATTGAGAAATTTTCCCTGAAATCCAGATTTGATAATATGAAAAATTTTATACTTATAGAACCGGTTGGTTACCTTGATTTTCTTAAATTAGAAAAATATGCGAAATTAGTCCTTACTGATTCTGGAGGAATTCAAGAAGAGACTACCGTTTTTGGAGTACCCTGCCTTACTATTCGGGAAAACACTGAAAGGCCAATTACAATTAGTCAAGGTACAAATCAATTAGTTGGAACTGACACACAAAAAATAATTAAGACCACTGAATCTATTTTAGATGGATATTGCAAAAGAGGAACTATTCCAAAATTCTGGGATGGTAAATCAGCCATAAGGATAGTTGAAGTTTTTAAAAAATGTACAAATATTAGGAGAGAAAAGAAATGAAAAGTAATGACTATAAGTTATCATTAGATACTGCGATAGGTCAAATCAGGAAAAGATATGGGGAGGGCTCAATTATGCGTCTTGGAGACAATGCGCTTGTTGAAATTGATACGATTCCAACAGGTATTCTAAACCTTGATGCTGCCTTGGGAATTGGCGGTATACCAAGAGGAAGAATTTCTGAAATTTATGGAGAAGAAGCTTCAGGAAAGACCACTCTGGCTTTGCATATTGCTGCTGAAGCACAAAAGCAAGACGGTATAATTGCTTTTATTGATGCTGAACATGCGTTAGACCCAATTTATGCAAGAAAGTTGGGCATCAATACAGATGAAATGCTAATTTCCCAGCCTGATACTGGCGAACAAGCCCTGGAAATTGCAGAAGCACTTGTGCGCAGCAATGCGGTGGATTTGATTATTATTGATTCAGTTGCAGCACTTGTGCCACAGGTAGAAATTGAAGGCGATATGGGTGCTTCTCATGTGGGATTGCAGGCACGTTTGATGTCGCAAGCCCTGAGGAAACTTACTGGTGTAATCAACAAGTCCAACTGCTCTCTTTTATTCATAAACCAAACCAGAATGAAAATTGGCGTGGCTCCTTATATGAATCCAAGAACGACCACAGGCGGAGTTGCCCTAAAATTCTATTCATCTGTGCGCATTGAAGTTAGAAGAGGTGCCAGTATAAAATCAGGTGCCGACAATGTAATAGGAAATGTAATGTGGGCAAAAATTGTAAAAAACAAGTTAGCACCGCCATTCCGCATTACAAAATTTGACCTTATTTATGGCGAAGGTGTTGTTCCTGAATCGGTGCTTATTGACGAAGGAGTCAATCACAAAATTATACAAAAGAAGGGTTCCTGGTTTTCTTATGGTGAATTGCAATTGGGTCAAGGAAAAGAGCAGGCAACTCGGTTTCTGAAAGAAAATACAAAAATTAATAATGAAATTGAGAAAAAAGTAAGAGCAGAACTTGGATTGTCCAAACCCAAAAAGAATGAAGATAACAGCGATAAAAAAACAAAAAAAATATAATCGTTTCAATATTTTTATAGATGGAAAATTTGCTTTCGCACTCTCTGAAGCAGTGCTTCCCCAATTAAATCTTTATGTAGATAAAGAAATTGGTGACAAAGATTTATCTGAAATAAAAGCAAAAATATTTTTTTTTGAAGCCGAAGAAGCCTTAATAAATTATCTGAAATATCGTCCGCGAACTGAAAAAGAAATCGTCTCAAAATTACGACAAAAGGGCTATCAGTCTTCGATTATTTCACAGCTGATTGAGAAATATCAGAAGATTGGCTACATAAATGATAATGATTTTGCAGAAAGTTATTTACTTGACCTGATTTCACATCACCCACAGGGGAAATACTTGCTGAGCAATAAACTGAAATCCAAAGGAATTTCCAAAGAAGTGATTGCTCTGCTCATTGAAAAATATGTAACGACTGAGAAAGAAACAGAAATGGCTGAACAGGCATTAAACCAGCAGAAAAGTAGATTTAAGAAATACGCCACTAAAGAGATATACAAAAAAGCCCTTGCTTTTTTGCAAAGAAAGGGTTTTTCATACCTTATAGCTAAAAATAGTGTGGATAGATTTATTCTGGCAGAGAATTTTTCTGAATGATGTATATTGAGGGATAGCGGTGGAAATAAGCTGCAAAAACGCAATATCTTTCTTACTAATAGATTACAAAAAAACTAATATTAACTCAACCAGCACAAATATTAAAACACATCTGCGTTTTTGTCAGCTTCATTGGATTGTTATACCGCTACATGATATAAAATAGTGCATTTACTACCTGATATTATTTAGTGATGTACTGAAAAATGGACTCAATGTAATGATTCTAATGTTATTTAAATTTTTTATAGACTTGAGTATGTTTCCCTAACATGACTAGATTTAAGTATTTTTCATCAACCTTAAATATCAGTAACCAATCATTTTTTACATGAACAGATTCGAAATCCTTCAATTTTCCTTTTAAAGGATGTCTTTTATTTTTAGGATTTAAATTTTCTTGGTTTTGTAATGATGCAATTATTGATTTTAAAATTTCAAAATCATTAATTGAATATTGACCACTTTTTTAATCTCTTTCAATATCTTTCTTAAAAGACTTCTCAATTTTTATTTTAAGCAAATTCAGATTCCTAATTCTTCAAATAATTCATTGGCGGTCTTATATATCTGTGTATTCGTATTATTTTCTAAATTAGTAAATCTCTTTTCCAATTCTTTAGACGGTATGCTTAAATTAAAAGGGATACTTTTTTCCATTGCAACTTTGGCTAAAAAGATATTCACAGCATCGCCAAAACTAAGACCCAATGTTGTAAAAATATTTTTTGCTTCATTATATAACGTATCTTCTACTCTCACGCTCGTTTGAATCTTCATATTTTTTCTTCAAATTTTTTATTATAAAATACACCATTCCGAGTATTTTGCCAAAATTATTTTGTTTTTTTTCCGCTACACTCTGATGGAATTTTTTGAGCGGTATAACGAAGCTCACCTGCAGAAACGCAAAATGCAGATTCACCCCGTTAGATAATCTTACTATGTGAGATAGTAGAAATCTAAAAACAAGATGAATATCTAACGGGGTAAACTATAAATTACCATACTGACTTATTAAAGGCTTTCCAATCTGAAAGGTTCAAATCCCGTCTGCGTTTCTGTCAAGTGAAGCGGTGGTTAGGTTCTTTTTGTATTTATGATTTTTTTCTTGTAGATTTTTTTATAATATTACCTTGTGAATCCATTACACCAACAGTGGTATTTTTTGTTACCTCTAGAGCTTTTTTAACTGCCTCTTCATTGGTACCTGCAATATAAACTGGTTTTCTAAAACCTTTAAGTTGTCGTAAACCATCTTTTATTGTCTTAGGTGTTTCAACTTCTATTGCTAATTGAGGTGGATTTATATCAACGCCTTCTTGATTATTATATACAGTATTAAATTTCTTTGCAATTCTATTAGCAGTTATTTTATGAGATCTGCTTTCTGGCATATAACCTCCATATTTTATTGGTTATTTTGCTTTAATGTTTACGATGAATGGGGTTAGTAGCTCAATCTGATTTTCTAACCCTTTATCTACTAATTTATTTCTACGATTAATAATTTTATCCTCTTCAGGTAACATTGAGATTAAATTTAATAAGTAATCACTTTTGATAGCAAAATTAACATTTTGAGGAATTATATCAGCATTTTCATAAAAATATTTCGCATTCAATGTTGAAACAACTATCCCAACAAGTTCACCATTTTTATTAAATAACGGTCCTCCACTATTACCTGGCTGTATTGGATTACTAATTTGAAATATTCTCGGATCATCTTGAATACCATAAAGAGAATTTATTGTCCCAGTAGATAATTTAGCTGATTTACCAAGAATTTCACCTAAAGGAAAACCAAGAGTAAAAACATCTTGTCCAAGTTTTATTTCACTTGAATGAGATATTGTAAATGGAATAGAATTAGTAAAAATATTTGAAAAGTTAAAGTCGTTTAAGCGCAGAATTGCTAGGTCATTGCTTTTATCTTTCAAGGCAATATTCGCATTTATTTTCATATCTTTGGACGGGAAAAATACTTCAATCTCATTCTTCCCTTCAATTACATGAAAATTGGTAATGACTAAGCCTGTTTCAGACAACAAAAAACCACTTCCTGTAGATTCTGATATGTTATTTTTTGAACCAAAATTACCTGAAAAATTACCCTCTATATTTACAGGATAATTTTTCATAAAGTTAACAGAAGTTGTTCTGCCATCAGACAATCTCAACGGAATTTCTAAAATACCATTCTCATTAATTGAGCTTGTTGTTCCTATTTTAGATCTGTCTCTCATATAATATTTTGTTGAAAATACTTTTTTGTACGCTGTTTTGGCGAATTCAATTTTTATATTTCCTTTTCCCCAAGTTGGAACTTCAGATTCAAGTATAATAGCCACAAAATCACATTTTGAATCACTTTCATTCTTTTTAATCCCTATTTTATAAGAACCATCAAAATTTGTCCAAATACCCTCAATGGGTTCAATGTTATCTATATTCATATCAAAGTAACTACGAATTTCCTTTTCGGAAATATTTATTGATTTCCATTCATCGCCTGATCTGAAAAATTTAACCTCATAAGCATAATATGCTGGGAAATAATTATCATAACTATTGATAATTTTATAGTCAACATATCTATTTTGAATTTTAAATTTTTCAATTTCTTTTTTCGCTAATTGGTCACAATCACGTTTTGATGAATACAAATTGTAACCTATTTTAAATGTATATTTATCTTTTTCAACAGAGTCAGGTTTAGGCTTTCCATATAGTATAACAATGGAACAGGATGTAAAAAGGATAGGAATTATTAAAATAATAATTAGTATGTTAAAAATTTTCTTTTCCATTTTCTTCTTCTCCAATAAATATATAATTCTATAATTTAAAGACATAACAATGTAAAAAGAACCTAACGGAAAAGCTCACCTGCAGAAACGCAAATGCTGATAATCTATAAATTCACCAAATAAACTTTTAAATGCTATCTTAACTGAAAAATTTGAAAACCCACTGCGTTTCTGTCAGGTGAAGCGGGTGTTAGGCGCAGATACTTTGACATTACCAACATAGTTACGAACCGACCCACTGATTACCAGGCCACGTAAATACGGCTGTTGGTCATACGCACCTTCCGAGCTAATCACCTAGTCTTTCAAGCGATGTGACCCAAGAATCTTTGGTCGTTATCCTAACCCGTAATCCCTCCACTTTGATAAGTTTCATTGTATCTCCCTCTTGCAGCACGAGCCCATACTTCACAGCGTCTTCGGTACTCAAGAAGAAGTTGTTGCGGGGATACTCCTTCAGTCTGAGCAGACAAGGAAGGCCGCCAAGCTCAGGGGTTCCGAGACCGAACATCTTCACAGTACCGACGAATGTACCTGGTGTTTGAACGGTCTCTTGCTGAAGTATAGGAACATCCTGCGGCGCGGTTATCGAGTCCTTTCTTGTTTCAACATTGAACTCCTCAATATCCGCCTTGTCGTTGGCGGGATCAAACACAATGCGGTATCCGTAACCAGCTCTTAGGTCAAGCGTTTTGTCATACCGACTGCTGCTTACTGATAGCGTTCCCTCTGGAACATTGTCGGGTCTGAACTGTACTAGAAAAGTGATGGTGTGCTTACCGGGCAGACACTCAATTTCTTCAGTGTAGTCTGAGTCAATAGATCTTCCATCAACTCGAATCACCCCTGCAATGCCAGCTTTGGCATATCTCGGAGAGCGTAAGTCCCGGGTGGCGGCAATAATCACAGCAACATCGTCAGGGTCGAGATGAGATCCCTCGTACAATCGAACAACACGCAAGCTTTCCTTCTTTTCTCTTTCCATCCTCTCCTTTTCCAGGCGAGCCTGTTCCACCTTTCCCAAGTCGCCTTGGGGGGACGTTGAAGGTGTCTGGGGGCGCTGTGTGGCACAGCTACTTAAGACGACCAGCAGAACAATTGATAGAGCCCAGTTGACTTTGGATGCATTTTTCATAGCTTTCTCCTTTCTTGTTGACGCCTAACGGAGAAGCTCACCTGCAGAAACGCAAATGCAAACAATCTATAAATGACCTGATTGACTTTTGAATGCCCACCAATCTGAAAGTTCCAAATCCCGTCTGCGTTTCTGTCAG
>JACKQG010006268.1_pt1 | contig 12671 bp, 7 predicted proteins | sample 8237621 | NCBI WGS metagenome assembly JACKQG01 (sample SAMN15677084, study PRJNA649215) | marine metagenome | biome: marine; feature: Black Sea; material: saline water; isolation source: suspended particulate matter (SPM) from the Black Sea western gyre | collected 2013-06-09/2013-06-10 | depth...
TAACTCAGAAATCAAATCATCCTTATCCTTCACAAGTTTTCTTAGCTTTAAATGTGTTTCCACACGGACTAGTACTTCTTCCAAGCGAAAAGGCTTGGTTAGATAATCCACACCTCCTACCTTAAACCCTTTCACCACATCTTCAATTTCAGTTTTTGCGGTGACAAAGATGACCGGAATATCTCGGGTTAGCTCATCGGCTTTAAGTCTTCTGCAAGTTTCGATGCCATTCATCTCTGGCATCATGATATCCAGTAATATTAAATCGGGTTGTAATTTGGGAGCCAATTCCAAAGCCTTGACTCCATTAGTGGCAACGGATATTTGGTAATCTCTCATCTTGAGAGTTTGCAAAAGCACTTCTACATTTTGAGGGATATCATCAACAAGAAGGATTTTCATTCCTGAAAGATCATCGCTTTTATCATTCATGCTTTGCTCCGCTTCTAGGTAAAATTTTAGATGCTATTACAATACAACTGTTATAGAAAACCACTCTATTTAAAAGCACTAACACTTTTGGAGAGTGAGACAGAACCTACGAACTTAAAAAAAACAGCCTTCCTGTACAGTATTGAGTCAAATCACATTTTTTCTTTTAGTAATGAGCTCTTCACCCTGTTTCTTCCCTCATTTTTAGCCTGATAAAGCAATTCATCAGCCTGCTTAATTGTTTCTTCGAGAGATAACTTGGAAGAAGCAAGGGCGGTGATCAAGCCTAAACTTATTGTTACACAGTTACCCACCTCGCTCTGAGCATGCTCTATGTTCAATTTTTCTACGCTATCCCTAAGGGGTTCAGCCAGTTTAAGTGCCCCTTTCTCGTCCGTGCCTGGCAACACAACAACAAATTCTTCCCCTCCATACCGCGCAACAAAATCTGAAGGACGAAATAAATTTTCAGTCAATGCCGTCGCCACTTTTTTAAGGCAATCGTCTCCTGCTTGATGACCATAGACATCATTGAATTTCTTAAAAAAATCAATATCTATCATAATCAAAGACATGTTGGCTTTTTCTCTTATAGATCGTTTCCATTCCCTGTCAAGAAAGTCATCAAAAGAACGCCTGTTGTTGAGGCCCGTCAATCCATCATGAGTTGCCAGTTCTTCAAGGTGTTTTTGATGGTGTTCTAATGTATCTATTAATTTTTTCACACGCAGATGGGCTTGAACACGAGCCAAAACCACTTCACGGTAGAAAGGTTTGGTAATATAATCTACTCCTCCCAGTGAAAACCCTTTGAGGATATCTTCCATATCAGTTTTAGCCGTTACAAATATAATCGGAATATCTTTTAAAGTTTCGTTCTCTTTTATTTGCCGACAAGTTTCAAAACCATCGATTCCAGGCATCATTACATCCAGCAGAATCAAGTCTGGCATAACCTTGGGAAGAATTTTGAGAGCTATGTCTCCACTGGGTGCTATAGCGATTTCATAGCCTTGAGGCTTCAATGTCTTGGAAAGCACACCTATATTGGCGGGGGTATCATCGACAATGAGCACGGTCATCCCCTGTAAGTCTTGAAGTCGATCAATCATGATTGGTTTGCCCAGAATATTTAAATGCAATATGAATCACTTCCTATTGGAAGTTGCGTTACACTGATTCTTATATTGAAATTAGAGGTTAAACCTCGGTTTTGGATATGTTCTTCAACACTTTGACAATCCCATCCATATTAAATTCTCCCAGCAACTGTTTTAAATGCTCAACCAACTGCTCAGGGACTTCGCTGATTTGACTTAATTCTTCCAAGTTTCTTTCGAGTTCCGTTATGCTGTACATCTCAGCAGCTTTCATCATCTTGTCATACAGGTCTTCGGGTATAGAGATTTGAGATAAGTCCAGTTCTTCTGTTGGATATGATTCTTCTTGAGCAACCTCGTCGTCCTCATAAACAAACTCAACACCTAGCATCTCATCAAGAGAATTATATATCTCCTCCGCCTTGGATGGTTTGGCAATAAAGTCATGGAATCCTTTAGATAAATAATAGTCACGACGATTGCCAATAGCATCTGCTGTAACAGCAACAGTTTTAAAACGGTCTTTGCCAAACTCCTCTTGAATTAGTTGAACAGCCTCCTCACCATTCATTAATGGCATACGTATATCCATGAAAATAATGTCAGGGTGATGTTCTCTTGTTTTGTCTATTCCATCTTGGCCATTTACCGCAATGATAGTTTCAACACCAATACTTGACAGCAAACGGGAAAGCACATCTTGATTTTCTTCAATGTCATCAACAATCAATGCTTTGACTTTGGTTTCAGGTGCTATGCTCAGGATGGTTCTGTGTTGCCCTCTACGATCCTCTATGACTTCCTTTTCTGATCGTGGAAGAGTCAGGGTAAAATGAAAATGCGCACCTTTGTTGATGTCTGATTTCAAGAGCAGGTCAGCTCCCATGAGTTCCAATTGCTTCTTGGAAATGGCTAGCCCAAGTCCAGTCCCACCTTTTTCTAGCCCTTCTGCATCCTGCTGAAACGCATCGAAGATTTTATCTTGAGCTTCAAGGGGAATACCTTTTCCGGTATCGATAACATCAAACCTATATTGGTTATTATCTATAGGGGTTACGACAAGCTCGATCTTCCCCGAATCGGTGAATTTGATAGCATTACCAAGGAGGTTGACTAGAATCTGTTGTAATTTAACCTCATCGCCTTGAACCAGAATCGAGTTAGAAACCTCAGTTACTTTCCAATCCAAACCTTTTTGTTGGCAACGTAGCTTAAACATGCTCGACACATGTTCCAGCACGGATTTAAGGTCAAAGTCAGTGATGTGCAACTCTATTTTCCCGGCCTCTATTTTGGATATATCTAGAATATCGTTTATTAGAGCCAGAAGGTTCTTTCCGCTCTTATCAATGGTTCTGAGGGAATCCTTGGTATACTCATCCAAACCTTTCTTTCTAAGTAGAATCTGGGAAAAGCCAAGGATAGCATTCATGGGAGTACGGATTTCGTGACTCATATTGGCAAGAAACATGGATTTGCCTTGGTTGGCTTTCTCCGCTTCTTCTTTCGCTACATCTAACTCTTGACTCGTTAACTCTAATTGTTCTTTTTTCTTTAAGACTTCGCTATAAATTTTTTCAGCAGATTGCTTGGCGATTAGGAGCTCCTGGTCCATTTTTTTGCGTTCGGTGATATCCTTGAAAGAAACCACAGCACCTTTAATCACACTGTCTTCGATAATAGGGGTAGAAATATATTCAACTGGAAAACTGGTGCCATCTTTTTTCCAAAAGACTTCATCATCTATATGAAAAGCGACACCATCATGGAGGGCTTTATAAATATTACATTCTTCACGAGGGTAAGGAGTTCCATCTGCTTTGGTATGGTGTATTAAGGCATGCTGCGACGTACCTTTCATTTCCTCAAGAGAAAAACCCAGCATATACTCGGCAGCAGGATTTACAAAAGTAGCATGTCCATTCAAGTCCAATCCATAAATACCCTCTCCAGTAGAATCTAGAATTTGTTTGTTTTGATTCGTTAGCTGTCTTAAACTCTCTTCTAGTACTTTATTTTCCGTAATTTCTGTGCGGATACCAATGTATTCAAAAGGTTTTCCATTTCCATCCAGGTTCGGAACGATGGTTGTGCGAATCCAGTAATGATCACCGCTAGCATTCTTGTTCTTTATGTCACCATGCCATGCTTCGCCACTTGAAATAGTCTTCCACATATTCTCAAAAAATCCTGGAGGGTGCTCCTTGGAGCGCAAGATACGATGATTTTGACCTATAAGTTCATGACGGGAATAACCACTGATCTCGCAAAACTTATAATTAACGTAGGTGATATCCCCCTTGGTATCGGTTTTGCTAACGATGGCGTGTTCATCAATGGCAAGTTTCTGAAACTCCAAATCCTTAGTCTGAGATTTGATAAGACGATGTAGCTCCTTCTTTTCCAGATCACGCTCAAACAACCTCGATAGCTGGAGACTCATTAAATCTATTACTTCTATTAGTGCTTTTGTTGGTTTTCTCACTTGATCTGAGAAAAACTCTATCACAGCTATAACTTCATCATCCACGAGCACCGGGAAAGCAAAAGCTCCTCTAACTAAAATCTTATTACCTAGTTTTGCCCGTGGAAAATTGGTGCTCTTAGTTACGTCAGGAATAGTAATTAGTTTATTGGCTTCCCATGCCTGCCCCGGTAACCCAACCCCTTTCTCAAAGGTGATTTTATCAGAGAGTACTATAAAATCATGATGCTTTTCAGAAGATTGCGTAATCCATAGTTTTGTAGGAGTAAGGCGGTTAGATTCTTTGTCTACCATATACGAGTGACCTATAGGCCAGTCTGTGACATTGCATATTAATTCAATGCATTTTAGGGTCGAACTATTTATTTCCTTGGACGAATTTGCAATAACAGCGATCTTTCTCAACAGTTGGTCATGTTTTAAATTGGCCAATAACCTCGCCTCAGCCTTTTTGTAATACAGTCCGAGAACTGCCGTAGACCAAATAGCAAACAGGGCAAGGCCCCGGTTTGCAAAAACTTTCCAAACTTCTGTTGCGCCTAGTGGTGGCGATATATAGTACCCGCAAGTGGTGAGGGCTGAACCAGAAACGGCGGCAAAAATGATAAACCCTTTACCCCTCACCATTAATCCCATAAGGACAATAGCCATATAGGGAACCCCTCCAGCAACACCCAACGGGGTTATGAGGTCTAAAGTAAAAATTATTGCAGTCAAAATCAAGCCTGCAATAATCCAAATATAATCTTTTTTATTGGTCATAGCCCATTCCCTTTACCTTGAGCACCCTTGTCAACCTTGCTATCTATTAAATCTGAATCCTCAGAGCGATCTTTCCGATATTAGCGACAAATAGAATATCATCGGGTTTAATGGATTTAATTTGAAGGCAATTTTTCTGGAAGAGTGACAACAAAGGTAGACCCTTCACCAACTACACTCTTAGCAGTTATAGTTCCACAATGGCGATCAATTATTTTCTTGCAGATAGCAAGCCCCATGCCTGTTCCAGAATAAGAACTCTTCCCGTGCAAACGCTCAAAAACCTTGAATATTCTTTTTGTATGTTTTTTATCAAATCCGATTCCATTATCTACAAATGAAATTTTCCAGAATCCGTCTCCAGTTTTCTTGCATTCAACGTTAACTACTGGAGACACTCCATCCCTGTGATATTTTAGGCTGTTGCTAATAAGGTTCTGAAATAACTGCCTTATTTGTGTCGGGTCAGCTTGAAGTGCCGGTAGACTCTCTAGGTTGACAGCTCCATTGGTTTCTATCATTTGAGCTTCTAAGTTTTCAAGCACTTCTTTCGCAACTTGATTTAAATTGACTGACTTAAACGGAATAGCCTGGGTGCTAACTTTTGAAAGCTGTAAAAGATCATTAATTAATAATTGCATTCGACTTGCAGATTTCTGCATAATGTCGACATAGTCTTTACATTTCTCACTCCGGTTATCCATCCCATCTTTTAAACGATCTCCAAAACATATTATTTTACGGAGAGGTTCTTGCAGGTCATGAGAAGCTATTAGGGAAAAATCATTTAACTCCTTAATCAGCTCATCCTTTTCATAAAGTGTTTTCCTAAGCGACAGCTGATTTCTAACTCTCGCCAACACCTCCTTTTCTTGAAATGGCTTTGTAATATAATCAGCACCTCCAACTGAAAAGCCTTTGATGATATCTTCAGTTTGTGCCATGGCAGTGACAAAAATTATTGGGATGTCTTTTGTTCTTTCGTCTTTTTTCAGTTTTTCACAAACTTCATACCCATTCATTCCAGTCATCATGATATCCAATAAAATCAAATCGGGTTTCTTCTCTTCAATAATTTCCAGCGCTTTTTTCCCATCAAGAGCTATGGAAATATACACCCTCTCGGCTATCAAGATATCCTTTAAAATAGTAAGATTCGCTGGCGTATCATCAACCATAAGAATACTCATTCCAACAAATACATAGTCATTCAAGTTTCGCATGGCTAATTTACCCTTTTGAAGTTCCCAAGAATAGGGGTGGAGTTATACTCTTCTGTGAAATATGATGCCGGGGAGAAAACTTACGCAGGCTGCAAAAAAACCTGAACTACTTCCTCCAATTCCTTTTCCACTTGTTTTTTAATATTAGGGAAAGAAGAATTTTTTGGTATTTGGAGTTGCTCCGAAGCAAATTCATCCATAGTTGGGATGAGGATATTTTTTTTATCTTGAACCCCAGAATCCAAAGAATCTGCAAATATGTCCGCCACATGAGCTATTGATGCTTCTACAGGGAACTCCGTTGCATCAGCAGGGTTATGGTGAAACCCTACAGCCTCCTCAAGGGCCTTGGGAAGTTTCCAAGTTCTCATTAGAAAACCTCCTACATCGGCATGATTAAAACCCAGCACTTCAAATTCAGCTTTATGTTGGGTTTCATCTTTGGATTTAACTCGTTGAGAAATTTCCAAGACTTTTAAGGGAAGTTCAAGACAGAGCACTAGGTGGCCAATATCATGAAGTAACCCCGCTACAAAAGACCGGTCCGGGTTAGCTTCTCCTATACCCAAGGCTAAATTTTTTGCAAACAACCCACTGGCAATACTATGCTTCCAAAAGGAAGCCATATTCAATGTACTTTGTGGAATACTCTTAAATTGATCTCTCACCAGAGTGGAAAACAAAAGATCGTTCAGCTGTTCCCTTCCAATAATACTAATGGCATGAGAAATAGTTTCAATTTGCTGAGAAAATCCAAAAAAGGTACTATTTACGATTTTCAAAAGGCGGATGGTTAGTCCCGGATCATTGCCGACTATTTCACCAATTTCATCGAATGAACTTGCAGGATCATCGATTACTTCTTTAAATTGATAAAATATTTCTGGCAAAGAAGGGATCAGGGTGCCTTCTTGAAACAGCTCCTGAATATCCATCTGCATATTAGGATTCATTTTTAACCTTTCCGAGTGTAGCAATCTCCCACCCCCCCCCTCGCAGATAAATTGAGGGATGGGCTGACTTGAGTCAAGACCTTGCATCAAGAATTATTTTTTACCTGAATTCACCTATTTAAAATTTCATTTCTTGTTGAAATAGCAATTGAGGCCGCTTCCTGAATTAACTCATTAGGCACATTTAATTCTTTTAAGGTAGCCCCAAGATTTTCAATAACCGCATCAAAATGACTATCGTTCATCCCTTTTTCTACAAGTCTTTTATGAGCTTCCCGAAGATTCTTTCCAGAATAATTAGGCGCGCCACCAAAGGCAAAGGTCAAGAACGATTTTTGTTTCCTTCTTTGCTGAGTCATATCAACACCCTGAAAGAATTTTAGTATCCTTACGTCTTTTAATACCTTAGCGTAAAAGATATCCACGGCAGCATCTACTGCCCCCTTGCCCCCTATTCGTTCAAAAAGGGATTTCTTGGAAATAGATGTCCTTGAAGAGGTGGCAGAGATTTTAAATTTAGCCACAAGACTCTGAAGATCGACCGCGAGTTTTGCGAGTTCACTGGCAGCTTCATTGGTCTGGTTAGATCCTTGTGTTGTCTCTTCCGCAGCTACTGACACGCCCGAAATATTTTCGGCTATTTCACTGACTCCTTTTGCAGCTTCCGCAACATTGCGTGACATTTCATTGGTGGTAGCACTTTGCTCTTCTACTGCGCTGGCGATGGTATTGGAAATATCATTGATTTTATTAATAACAGTGCTTATCGCTTCAATCGCCTCTACGGCACTACCGGTATTAGACTGAATGGTATTAACCTTACCACTGATCTCTTCGGTAGCTTTCGCAGTCTGGTTGGCCAGTTCCTTAACTTCATTGGCAACCACCGCAAAACCTTTACCCGCCTCACCCGCTCTTGCGGCTTCTATGGTTGCATTCAAAGCCAAGAGATTGGTTTGTTCTGCTATCGAGGTGATTACCTTTACGACTTCACCAATCTCTTTTGAGCTTTCGCCAAGAGCAGTGATGGTGTCATTGGTTTTCCTCGCAATTTCGACAGCCTCATTCGAGACCGCAGCCGCCTGAGTGGCATTACTTGAGATTTCACTGATACTGGCAGTCATTTCCTCAGAACCTGTGGCTACGGTCTGAACATTGTTACCCACCTCCTCGCTAGCAGCGGCCACCACACCCGCTTGCGCAGAAGTTTCCTCAGCGTTAGCAGACATGGTTGTGCTGGTTGCGGTGAGTTCTTCAGCAGCAGCACTTACCGATTCTGCATTTTTGCTGATGCCTTCAATGTCACTACGTAGGCTGGTGAAAAACTTGTCCAGCTCTTGCCCCATTTGCCCGATGGGATCTTGACCGCTGACAGTAATCTCTTTAGTGAGATCGCCCTGCGCTGCAGACTGAACCACGGCAAGCATGGAATCCACCTTTTCTTGTAGTTCTTTGGCTTGACTTTTTTCCCGTTCCCGCATTTCTTTGGCTTCTCTTTCCAGTTCAAGCTTCTCGGTAATCAAAGCCCATGTCACCATTACACCCGTGTATTTTTCATTTTCATAGATGGGGCTGACTAGCAGATCTAGCACTTCAGGCCCCAATTGAATCTGGGCTTTATATGGTAAGTTTCGAGGATCTCCCAAAAGTTTTCTCTGATGACTAGGGTTTTTATGGAAGACATCAATACTTTGTCCGACGAGCTGGCCTAGAGGTATAGGCAGGTATTGCGCTAAAGGCCCAAGAGTCTCTATGGAAGCCGGATTTGCATAAGTAAGATTAAAATCGAGATCACAGTAAAGAATATTAATGGGAACGTTTTCAACCATTGCGCTGGCCTTAGCTGCCTCTTTTTCAAGCTTTTGCTTCTCAGTAACGTCGTCCCAATTCACCACATAGCCTATCACTTGGCCTGTTGCCCCATAAATGGCATTAATAACCGCTGAAAGAGTATTGCTTCCAAAAGTAAATACTGTGGAGTGAGGTAGGTTTGACGGATTTCTCAATATTTTTTCAATGTGACTGGGGTCTTTATGAAACCGGTGAATAGAACCTCCCACTACGTCATCAACTCGAACATTAAATAACTCCCTGAGATCACCTTCAAGCGTTCGCAGGGTTTCAATAGATTTGTCGTTTGCGTGAGTCAGCGTAAAACTGGTATCAGCAAATAGTAGGTTAGCCTGAGCTGAGTTCAAGCAAGCCAGCAGATTAGACGAACTTTCCATCAAAGAGGGTTCCTTGCCATTTCCATTACCAAGTAACTTGGAGAAGAAACCTTTGGGTTCGTTAGGATTAATAGTCGTATTTGGATAGCTCATTTTCAGATCCCCTAGAAATGTAATATGCCAACAATTTACCGACAAACTTTGTTGTCATTAAAATAGAATTATTTATAATTGCTCACAGTTTTGGAAAATTCAAAACCTCGTCGGCAAAATAATCCTCATATTCGCCTAAATAATTTTAACTAAAGAATGCTTAAACGCATTATTAATGGAACTTTAAATCCAAAGGTATCCTTAAATCACAACATCATTGATCTTCTATAATGCTGTCTTCCGATGTCCACTAAATTTCTTACATTCTGCCATTTTCCGGATTTGGGGAAAAATGATGAACCGTTGTTCCCACCGCTTCAGTTTCATTTATAAAGTCCTCAGAATGACTACTATATAAAACTCTGTAGGTGTGCGGACAGTTGGCTTTAATCCAGCCTAGAAATTCAACCCCATTAATCAATGGCATTTGATAATCAGAGATGACAACCGAAACTGGCCCGTTACTCATGACAAAATCAATCCCTTCCCTTGCGCTTTCCTTGACAATAACTTTCAAATCATCAACAGCTAAAAATCCTGTTACGATTAAGGGAAATTCTTTACAGTCATCAACGATTAGAAGAGTATCCATCTAAACCTGTTCGAAGGTCATCAATTAAAATCCCCTCGCTTAAAATATTTGATTGCAAATTTAGAACTGTTGCCTCTGCCCACGCTACGAGCCTCTTGAAGATCATTGACCAGCATTTTCAATCGCAAAAACGTGGCTTCAATTCCTTTAAGATCTGATTTAACTTTTCTTATTAACTCAGCCTGTTTTTTATCCACTTGCAGTATCCGATCACAGCCAATGTTGTTATATTTTATTGGGTCAATTTATTTAGTGCGCACATAAGAGCAAAAGAAATAACTCAAATTTGGTAAAAAGCGTTTATCAAACCTCATATTCTTTGCTAGCTGAAAGGATGTTCATTGAACCTAGTTCATGAGTCAGACTTCGAGAGCATCGATTTATGGGATAAAGTCCATCAAAAATACTACGAGAAAATTCCTGTTTCCATTTGGTCTAAGAACTCCGTTTCACTTTTTGCAAGCAGTTTTGATTTTGATAAATCACCTTCCGCAGAATCAATAGATCTTTTAATTTTAATGAAGCTATCTATTTCTTTTATAAACACATCAACTACATCCGGGTCAAATGCTCTTTCTTTCTCTTTAAGGATCAAATCTATCGCCGCATCATCTGAAAATGGTTTTTTATATGGACGCTTAATAGTTAAGGCATCAAACACATCAGCAACAGCTGCAATCCGACCCACCATAGGAATATCTGTAGCCTTAAGCCCATAAGGGTAGCCCTTCCCATCCCATCTCTCATGATGGCTAATGGCAATTTTTTCGGCCATTTGTATTAATTCTGAGTTAGAACCCTTAAGAATATCTGCTCCAATAACTGGGTGGGTTTGAATAACCTTACGCTCATCTTCAGTTAATCGACCCGGTTTATTTAAAATTGCATCCGGTATTCCCACCTTTCCGATATCGTGCATCGGAGCACCAAAAAGAATATTTCTAGCCTCATCGAAAGAGTATCCACAACAGAAGGACAAATAGGCTGTGTAACGACTCATCCTGATAATATGCTCGCCAGTATTTTCATCCTTATAGTCAGCAGTTAAGGCTAAGCACCTTAGGGTTCCAAGAAATGCATCGTTGATGGTTTCAAGGTTATCTTCAAGTTGTTTGACATAGTGAGGTAATTGAAAATTTGCAATTCTCAGAGCTCGCTCTTGAGATTTATTTTCTTTATTCAAGCGAGAAAAATCTTTCGCTATTTTCAAGGTTTGCTTTTCAGCTGCTTCTACTCGAGAGATTGCGTCATCATTACTAACGCAACCCTGCTTATTTAGGTTTAAGCTCATTAGGAAACTCTTTTATGCTTATAATTAACTGCCGCAGTGAATCAAGCCCACCCCTCAGCAAGCAGATACTCGATCGATGTAAATCTAACTTTCAAGGCGAAATATTAGCATCTACCCTAGTTTACGACAACCCCCTAAATGGGGGGGGGGATTGTCTTAATTGGCACAATTGTAACACTTGGGGTGAACTAGTGGTCTTGCTGTAGGAAAGGAACAAATTAATAACAAGAAACCCGCCTGAAGCTATCCGGGGAGATAAGACAATCAGACGGGCTTTGTAAGGAGCACTGCTCCTAAATGAACTCTGTATATAACGGCACTCTTGCCTCAAACTTAAACCTCTGAATCTCTATGGTTTGCTGCTTTTATTAAGGTTAACTTTTGATCTCCTCAATTAGGCTCGTATTTATTCTCTGAGTTAGTACAGATCCTACTGTTTTTACCGTTAAACTGAATATTGACGGATTATTCTTAGGAGTGAAATCATGGATGATTTAATGCACAACCAAAATCCCGCACCGGTTCAACCTCAATCTGAAATTCATTATTCATCAGAGCCCAATTTTGAAGAAGAGCTGAGAAGGCAGAACATCAAAACTATGATAGAAATTTATGGCGAAGATCGGCTGCGTCAAAGGAGAAGGAATACTTTCAGATTTCATTCCTCCCCATAAATCACCACAAAAATATGAGGCACCATAGGTATAACACCCAAGCCAAAACATCAGGTTATTTTGAAGTTATCTAGGTGAATTTTACGAGAACTTTGGGTGGCTAAGAGAAGAGCTCGAGAATATTTAATTAGATATTGATAATATGTCTGATCGAAGTTATAGTGCCTCCGTTTTTTCAACACACCTGTTTGATGTCTTAAGGATTTTACTTTGGAACTCCACGTATTTGCATGCTCTAAATGTCCACACGAACAGAAACACGTTACAACTACCCCCTGCCCGATGGGGCTCTCCTACTCGTCAGTGTGTGAACGCTGTAAGCAATTAGCAACCTTCAGTTTTGTCTATGTGGGGAAAAGAAAAACTGATTGGTACACAAGCACTCTGAAGCAAATTAAGAAGAAGCAAGAAAAAGACCGGCACAAAGAGTCTCAAAGAAGAAAAAGTGATCAAGCTATTAAGAGGGTTGCGAAATGATTGTTCCTCATGAAAAACTGTGGCGGTGTTGACCGTTTTCATTCTTTGTATTATTCATACTCCGTAAGCATAGAAAGCATCACCTTGTTGCCAGAGTCACGAGCAATAGAATATGGAGTTTCTCCGTTCTTGTCATGCTGATTTAGAAGGGCTCCACGCCGTAGCAATTCCTTAGCAATTTCGATGTTATCGTTTAGAATGGCTCCCATTAGCGGTGTAAAACCGTCATTGGCCGAAATATTGGGGTTAGCACCATGCTCAAGCAGGATAGAGTTATGGTGATTTCTGGTGTATGGAGGAATGAGTAGGCGGCGCACCCTTTGTTGTAAAATTGTTTTCTTCGAGAAAAACAATGCAAAAC
>JACKQG010006269.1_pt1 | contig 12664 bp, 14 predicted proteins | sample 8237621 | NCBI WGS metagenome assembly JACKQG01 (sample SAMN15677084, study PRJNA649215) | marine metagenome | biome: marine; feature: Black Sea; material: saline water; isolation source: suspended particulate matter (SPM) from the Black Sea western gyre | collected 2013-06-09/2013-06-10 | depth...
ACCAAGGGGTTGGTTCATATCAGTAATAATTGCTGATGTATTCATCCCAAATTGCTTTGCCACTTCTATGATACAATTTCCCAAATTTCTAGCAAAGTCCAAATTATCTTCAATTGCACCATTCCCTGTTTTAATATCCATGACCAAACCATCTAAACCGGCAGCAAGTTTTTTAGACAAAATTGATGCAGTAATTAGGGGGATAGATTCTATAGTTGCAGTCACATCTCTCACGCCATAAATCACTTTATCAGCTGGTGCCAAATTTAAAGTTTGTCCAATAATGGCACACCCAACATTTTTTACAGTATGACGAAATAACGAATTATCTGGTGTTGTATTATATCCAGGAATCGATTCCAATTTATCTAGAGTTCCACCTGTATGTCCCAAACCACGGCCTGAAATCATTGGATTATAAATACCACAGGATGCCACAATTGGTGCTAACATAATGCTCACCTTATCCCCCACACCACCGGTAGAATGCTTATCAACCACGGGGCCATTCAAATCATCCCATTTTAATTTGTCTCCCGATTTCACCATATGGTCTGTGAGAGAAAAAGTTTCTTCCATGGACATACCTTTAAACATAACGGCCATACAAAAAGCCGCAATATGGCTTTCGGAAACAGATCCATTGGAAATGCCTTCAATATAATATTGAATTTCCGAATCGCTTAATGGCAATCCATCTTTCTTTTTTCGAATGATTTCCTGAGGAAGCACGATTGGGCGTTAATAAAACTTATTTATTATATTGTAAAAGAAATTCGCTCAACAGTGTTTGTAGATCATTTGTCGCTTTTGCTGCATTTTCTATTGAATGAGCATGGGTTAAATGTTCATCACTCATTCCAGCTGCCATATTGGTAATAATAGACACTGCTGCAACGTTTAGTCCATAAAATCGGGCAAGTATTACTTCAGGCACCGTAGACATCCCCACTGCGTCAGCACCTAATAATTTTGCCGCCTGAATTTCTGCCGGCGTTTCAAAACTTGGCCCACAAAACCAAATATAGACACCCTCATGTAATGTTATATTCATCGTTTTGGCTGCATCTCTAAATTTGTCACACAAAGATGGATTATACGCATCAGCCATATTAACAAAACGGGATGTTTCTGTTTCGCCAAATAAAGGAGAAACGCCTGTGAAATTTATATGGTCCGTCAACATCATTACACTTCCGGGCTGTGCTTCTGGAAGTAAACTACCAGCAGCATTGGTTAATAATAATGTTTCACACCCTAAACCATGTAATGTTTCGATGGGAATCCTCATAATATCCGGTTTGCCAGATTCATAATAGTGGGCACGGCCTTGCAAAACAACGATTTCAATGTCATTTATTTGACCCATAATGAGTTGCCCTGCATGCCCCTTTACTCCAGCATCGGGGAATCCAGGCAGATCTTTATAAGAAAATATAATTTTATTTTCAATATTTTCTGCAAACGGTCCCAATCCTGTTCCTAGAATGATAGCAACCTTTGGATGTCTACCGTCCACTTTTGAACGGATGATTTCTACTGCTTTATTATTTTTCATATATTAAAATCCAATTGGATGCCAAGTCGTTTTGGTTTCTTGACATTTAAGAATATGGTAAGGACTTTGGTGCTTATCATTGGACCAATCTTGGATAGGGAACTGAATGACATGTTTCACATTTAAGGCTGCATTTATTTCAACCAATTTTTGATCATCGGTATTATGACCACAGTAAATAATGGCATTCACATCCATGTGAGATGAAAAATGCTCAATTAATTCTGATCTATAACCAGTTAAAATATTAATTACGCCACCAGGTACATCAGATGTATGTAGCACTTCAGCAAAAGAAATTGAAGAAAGAGGAAGTGATTCTGATGCCAAAATAACAATGGAATTCCCGCCAGCAATTACGGGAGCAATAATAGAAACCAATCCCAGAAGCGAAGTATCATCTGGCGCAATGGCAGCAACCACGCCCGTCGCTTCCGGCAAAGTAAAATTAAAATAAGGAAGAGAAACAGGATTCACGCGGCTAAAAACTTGTTGAAATTTGTCGGCCCAACCCGCATAGTAAATGAATCGATCAATGGATTGATTAATTTCATTTTTCGCCTGTTTATTTGTCAAACCTTGCAAAGTTAATTCAGCCATAAACTGTTCTCTTCGCCCTTCTAACATTTCACCAACTCGGTACAATATTTGTGCGCGATTATAAGCTGTACGAGAAGACCATCCACCAGATGCACTTCTTGCTGAAACCATGGCATTGCGAAAATCTTTTCGTGAACCTCGACAAATATTTACCACAGTCGTTTCATTTTTATCTGTCCATTTGATATATCGTCCGGATTCAGTTCGCGGGAATTTCCCACCAATGAAAAGTTTGTATGTTTTTTGAATATCTATTCTTTGACTCATTTTTTCTCCTAAACCAAATTTACGTAACCGGAAAGACCTTCGATGCCACCCTCACTGCCAACGCCACTTTCTTTATATCCACCAAAAGGAGATGATGGGTCAAACTTGTTAAAAGTATTTGCCCAAATAACGCCTGCACGAATATCTTGAGTTACCTTAAATATTTTGGATCCTTTATCTGTCCAAACACCACCGGATAAACCATAAGGTGAATTATTTGCTTTGGTGATGACTTCATCCACAGTTCGGAAAGTTTGGATTGCTAATACAGGGCCAAATATTTCTTCCTGAATGATTCTATTAGATTGGCTTACATCTGTAAAAATTGTAGGAACAAACCAATATCCCTTTTTCGGAAGCGAGCAAGCTGTTTGATAAATTGTTCCACCTTCCTCTTTACCAAGTTTCACATACGTTTTAATTTTATCTAATTGCATTTTGGAATTAATAGCGCCGATGTCCGTATTTTTATCTAAAGGGTCGCCTACAATTAATGATTCCATCCGTTTTTGAAGTTTTGTAATTACTTCACCGGCTACTCCTTCTTGTACATATAAACGGGATCCTGCACAACACACATGGCCTTGATTAAAAAATATTGCATTAATAATTCCTTCTACTGCTTGATCAATAGGTGCATCTTCAAAAATTATATTTGCCGCTTTTCCGCCTAATTCTAGTGTATATTTTTTCCCCGAACCCGCCACAGATTTCATGATGTATTTTCCCACATCTGTACTTCCTGTGAATGCAATTTTATTTATATCACCATGGTTCACCAAAAACTTTCCGGTTTCTCCTGCGCCATTAACAATATTCACTACGCCTGGCGGTAGATCTGCTTCCTGAATAATTTCTGCTAATTTCATGGCTGTGAGCGGTGTTGTTTCAGCGGGTTTTAATACAATGGTATTCCCTGTTGCCAATGCCGGGGCTAATTTCCAGGCAGCCATCAGTAACGGAAAATTCCATGGAATAATTTGCCCTACAACACCCAAGGGTTCCGCCACCCTTCCCGGAAAAGCATATTCTAATTTATCTGCCCATCCTGCATGATAAAAAAAATGAGCTGCAGCTAAGGGTACATCTACATCACGAGATTCACGAATAGGTTTACCACCATCCATTGTTTCAATGACCGAAAATTCTCTTGCTCTTTCCTGCAGTAATCGAGCAATACGAAAAATATATTTCCCTCGTTCTTTAGGGTGCATTTTAGACCATGTTTTTTCATAGGCTTTTCGCGCAGAAGCCACAGCCTTTTCAATATCTGCTTTGCCTGATTCGGCAACTTCAGCTATTTTTTTCTCATTTGATGGATTTATGGTGTCAAAATATTTCCCATCAACCGCTGGAATGAATTTGCCATTAATAAATAAATCATATTGATCTTTTAATTGAATATGATCTGTGCTTTCTGGAGCGGGACTATAATCCCATATTTGTTTTTTAGTCATATTAGTTTCTTCTTTGTCAAAGTATTCTAATCAATAGAAAAATAATCTTTAGATTGATATTGACCTGTGGATTGTTTCATAATTTGCATCAATAAATCATTGGCAAGTGAACTGGCACCGAAACGGAATAAATTTGGAGATAACCATTCATCACCCAAAGTTTCCTTAATCATTACCAAATATTGAATGGCTTGTTTTGCGGTACCAATCCCACCGGCAGGTTTCATCCCAATTTTCTTTCCCGTCTTTATTTGGAAATCTCGTATAGCTTCTAGCATGGTTAATACAACCGGCGGTGTCGCTGAAGGAGATACTTTCCCTGTAGATGTTTTTATAAAATCTGCCCCAGCTTCCATGGCAATATCACTGGCAAGTTGCACATTATCTAAGGTTACCAATTCACCCGTTTCCAAAATCACCTTTAAATGTGCTTTTCCACAAGCGTCTTTCACTTGGGAAATTTCATCGGATACATAGTTATAATCTCCACTTAGAAACCTTCCACGAGAGATAACCATATCCACTTCATCTGCGCCTGCATCCACCACGGATTTTACTTCATCCAATTTCGCATTGATATCGGCCATCCCACTTGGAAAAGCCGTTGCCACTGATGCCACATTTATACCTGTTCCTTCCAATTCTTTTTTTGCAATAGGTACCATCGTTGGGTAGACACAAATGGCAGCCACATGCGGAAGTCCCGGATGCTTATAGTGTAGATGGGATGCCTTATAACATAATTGCTTCACCTTTCCGTCAGAATCTTTTCCTTCAAGCGTGGTTAAATCAATCATACTTAATGCAAGATACAATGCCTGCATTTTTGATTCATTCTTAATGCTTCTGGAAAAAAGCCTCGAAACTCTTTCTCGAGTATTAACCTGATCAATAGCCTTAGTTTTTTGTATGTTAATGGTTTCCATAAGATTTTTTGTAATATCTAATTCATATCAAATTTTTCTTAAATACAGGATTGAACCCTTTTCTCCTGTCACCACAAAATGGACCATTTTTAGAGTTAATCTGTAAATCTTTTTGGGATAGAGTTTTAGGAAGCAACACCATTCTAAAAACAGTCCGGGCTTTGCAACCAAACAAGCCCTGTAATTAGTAAAAATGAAGATAATATGATAATTGCCAAACTTCTCACGACATAAATGTAAGGTTTATTCTATTATAACTGAAAATTATTTAAGTACCCATGGTATTGTTCGTCTGTATTATCCACTTATTCCTTCATATCATCCGTAACCGTATTTACCTCATCTACTATTTCTTTTTTGGCTTTTTTAAATTCATTTAAACCCTTTCCCAAACCACGGGCAAGTTCCGGAATTTTTTTCCCGCCAAAAATGAGAATGATCACCAGTATGATAAGTACTATTTCCCAAGGTCCTAGGCTCATGATTTCTCCTTTTAATTATGTCTGTTATTATTATATTTTATTCAGCTGTTCCTGGGTATTCACATTTGTAAGCTGCAAACTATAATGTGAAAGATCCACAATTACAGGATTCAGCGATGAAATTACATCCATTAATGTATAATTTTCAACTGAAAACGCCTTTTCAAAATGATTAAGGCTATTTTGATGATAGAAACCGGACAAGGGAAATATTTTTCCATTTACAGAAGGAATAATAATTACATCTTCAATGTAAACAGCTTCTTTTTGCAGTGCATCTACCACATCTGAAGTAATATAGGGTGTGTCCACACTGATAATATAATTCCATGGAGAAGATGTATGCCTGAGTGCAGTAATGATCCCCACCATGGCTGCCTGGTAATCTGAAAAATCCGGGATAAACTCTATTTTATCTGAATATGGTTTTTTCCCCACAGAATATATATGAGTAAAACCACCTTGAAGTTTGTTAAATATTGTATCCAGAAAGGTAGTTCCATTAATCATACAGGCGGCCTTATCGGAGCCGAATCGCCGACTTGATCCGCCCGTTAAAATATACGCATTCAATTGACCTTCAATTAACATTGACTTCACATTGATGGAATCCGGCTGCCATCTTTCAAAACGGCATTTTTCCAGATAGGCACATCTTTCTTCATTTGTGAAATAAACCATGCCATAGCATTCAGAGCTTCCACCCGGTGCTTTGACCATATGACAACCTTTAGCGAAGCTTCTCCAACCGGGACATTTCCAACCCGATGAATACAATCCAGCTGACTGATGGCAAAGCTTCTCATTGCCTCTTCCCCCAGTTTCTGGAGCTCTTTTTCAGCCATTCCCTCATAATATTCATAATCCAGAGCAACGATGGGCTGACCATTTTCCATATCCCTCACCCTGCCGTAGAACTGAAGTTCAGCACCGTCATCCCCATGCGAATCATCAGATTTCGGAATCTGCAGATAATCCGTTGTTATTCGGGTTGTAATCATTTTAGCCTCCGGATACAGGTGGAATCAATGCCACTTCATCCTGATCCTTCAGAACAAAACTCTCTTCCACATAGGTTTTATTCACTGCAACACGAATGGGTAAACCGTTTAATTTCTGACGGTTCATCACGCGTACTTTTTGAAGAAGACCACCGACGGTTTCTCTATTATCCAATTGGATATCCATTTTGGATGTATCTAAAGCATCTCTCACCAATGAGAAATTACGAGTGTGTATGGTTATCATTTTATTGACCTCCAATTTAAGGGTTGAATTGTAATGGTTTCTCCTGCTTTTACATTTTTCTCCGATGGTTGCGCTTCGATAATGCAATCCGCATCTAAACTTGAGGTTAACATATGTGAGCCGGTTTTGGATGTAGGAGCACAGACAAGCTTTCCATCCGTATTTATCCATGCCTTTCCAAATAGGAACCTCTGCTTTTTCTTGTCAGATGGAAAATCCTCTGTTAACACTGCTGTGAGTTTTCGTGGTTTCTTCAGCCCAAGTATCTCTTGAATGATTGGGATTATGTACTCAACAAAACAGATATAGGATGATACTGGGTTTCCAGGTAAACCAAATATGAGTGTAGATGGGGTAGTACCGAAAAAGAGTGGCTTTCCAGGTTTTTGTGCCACTTTCCAAAATTCTTCCATTACACCCAAATCTCTGAATACATTACGAACGTAATCGTATTTCCCCATGGATATCCCACCGGAAGAAATCACAATATCGCATTCGCACATTGCTTTCGACAAAAATAGGTTCAGCGAATCCTTATCATCCTTAATGACCTCCTGCATTACCACCTCGCCACCTGCGCGAATACCCAGCTCGGCAAGTACAGGTAAATTGGAGTTATAAATCTGCCCTTGTTTTAGAGTCTCTCCGGGATTAATTAATTCATCCCCTGTTCCAAATATCGCTATCATTGGTTTTTTTGCAACAGATAATTCACCATACCCAAATGTTGCAAGTGTGCCTACTTCACCGGGTGCAATTTGGGTTCCTTTTGAAATCAGTTTTGTTCCTGTGGGTATTTCCTCTCCCAGTTTTCGAATATGATCTCCATGTTTTGCTTCCTTAAATATCTGCACTGAACCTAAATCTGTAAATCCACCTGAGTTTTCAACAATCACTATTGCGTCCGCACCTTTTGGAATTTCAGCACCAGTCATACACTGGGCACATTCTCCTTGATTTAGGGTTAAATCAGTGGGATTTCCTGCTGAACTAATACCTGCAACTTTTAATGTAACGGGTGATGATTCTTTTGCACCAATAGTGTCAATTGATCTCACCGCAAAACCATCCATTGCTGAATTATCGAAACTTAACATGGGAAAATTTGCAAATATATCCGTCGCTAAAATCCGTCCACCAGCATTGCTTAGAGTGACCATTTCCTCTTCAGTTTTTAGAATATGCTCTTGAATAATCGATTGTGCATTTTCTACAGATATCATACAATTTTCCTAAATAAAAACATGATGGCAATTATGATTACTACACCCATTATTTTTTGAATGGTCTGTGCATTAAATTTAAATGAGCCAAAATACGATCCAGTAAATCCACCAACTGAAACAGCTATGGCTAGTGGAAAAATAAACTGCAAGTCAAATGTACCGGATTGAGTTCGCGCAATCAAACCAGCCAAAGAATTTCCCCAGATAAATAAGGGACCCGAGCCAGCTGCTTCTTTTTCAGTTCCCAATCCAAACATGATGATGAGAGGTACCAAATAAATACCTCCGCCAATACCAACCGCGCCAGCCACAAACCCTAACACCGCACCTAAACTAAAAATTACACTCCATTTTGGTATTCCGGATAATTCAAAGGTGAATTTAAACTCCCCTAAAAAATACATCCGTATTGCTACTAATGCGAGAGTGAATAAAAGTAAGATGTGAAATATATGTTCAGATAGTTCTAAGGTGCCTGCAAAATATGCCATCGGTATGGAAGTAATCATAAAGGGAAGAATTAATCCCAATCTTCCATGACCATTCCGCCAAAAATTAACCATACCCATCGAAGTCACCACTAAATTCAGGGTGAGTGAAGTTGTGGGGATTATCAAATAATGTATGCCTAAAATTGCAAGAATTGCCGTATAAGCTGAGCCACCCCCTAAGCCGACAGATGAGTAAATCAAGGCCACAATAAAAAACAAGATGGGTAGAATAAAATCCGTCATTCGTTTCTCATTCCAATTTCCATCAGTGTTTCTCTCCTTTCATCATGTGAAATGAATGGAATATTGTGGGGATGAGAACCTGCAGGGCATCCTTCACCGCTCCGGTACTCCCGGGGAGGCAAATTACTATCGTTCCATTTACCACCCCTGCTGTCAAACGGGATAATATCGCTGTTTTTACCTTTCCCCGCCCATAAGCATGAAGGGCTTGTTCAATTCCAGGCAGGCTTGAATCAAATATCTTTTCTACCGCTTTTATTGTGAGGTCTCTTGGTCCAAGTCCGGTACCGCCTGTAGTGATGATTAACTCTACACCTTCTTCAATCCATTTATTAATGGTGGGGACAAGTTCATCAGAACCATCCGGAAAAACAATCTCATGGTCAACCGCGCACCCGACTTTCTTAAACCCCTCTGTCAATATTGGGCTGGATTTATTTTCGCTTGTACCCGCAGATACACTATCGCTCATTGTAACAATACCCACTTTAGGGCGATAGGTTACCACATGATCTGATTTTCCTCCGACTTTTTTTACCAGTTTAATGTTGCTAATCGTCATTGTTTTATCAATTGCTTTGCACATATCATAAATGGTTAATGCGGCATTTGATACCGCGGATAACGCCTCCATCTCAACCCCGGTTGCTTCTTGGGTTTTAACGGTGGAGCGTATCAATATTTCGTTACTTTTTACCACAAATTCAATATCCACAAATGACAAATTTAGCTGGTGGCATAATGGTATCATTTCGGCTGTTTTTTTAGCAGCCTGGATCCCGGCTATTTTAGCGGTGGTGAGCACATTCCCTTTCGGAATTTGGTCATTATTTATTATTGTAACCGTTTCGGAAAGTAAGGTGATTTTCCCTTCGGCTTTTGCCATTCGAGCCGTTGCAACTTTGTCTATTACATCTACCATTTGGACATTTCCCTGTTTGTCTAAATGTGTGAAATTAGTCATAGCATATTCTCCTCAAGATTTTTATCATTTTTATCAATCTTACATTTCACCGCTCATCCTCCGATCTGTGCCATGGAATTCCGAGAATTACCACCATTTTCACCTGCAGACCAACCGTCTATTGGTTTTTTTTGCATGGTTTCAATCAGCATATTTTTCACATCTCCATGACAATACCCATTTCGAATCTTCTCTAAAACATTGCTTTCTTCATTCGCAAATAGGCAGTTGCGAATTTTCCCATCTGCTGTGATACGGATTCTGTTACAGTCCCCGCAGAGATTTCGCGAAAAGGCAGGGATGATCGCAACCTTCCCCAGGAACCCGGGAATTTGATAAATATCATGCTCTGTTCGCGTGCCTTCTGCCTGTGTCATCTTCGGGAATTCGTTTAGTATGACCTGCTTTATATGATCCGCGCTCATGAATTTCCCCGTCTTCCAAATTTGGTGAGCATCAAACGGCATCAGCTCAATAAAACGTACTGTGATAGCATTGTATTTGGTTAGCTTCGCAAAATCTATTAATTCATCATCATTGAATCCCCGCAAAACCACTGCATTTATTTTTACAGATGAAAACCCTGCGGTTAAAGCGCTATCCAGTCCTTCCATTGCCTGTCTAAATGAATCTCTTCGTGTCATTAGAAAATATTTTTCCTTATCTAATGTATCGAGACTTATGTTTACACTATCCAATCCCCCTTGTATTAATTCCTGTACTTTATCTTTGAGTAAAATTGCATTTGTTGTAATATGAACTGAATCAATTCCGGGGGTTTTAGATGTGGTTTTTATCAAGTGCCCAATGCGTGGATGAAGAAGCGGTTCTCCGCCTGTAAATCGAACTTTATTTACACCTAATTCTCCAGCTTCAGTAATTATAGTTAATATTTCATCCGTTGTCATTAAATTGCGTTTGCTATTAAAAGCTATACCGTCTTCCGGCATACAATACATGCAACGGAGATTACAGGCTTCGTTTATTGCAATTCGCATATAGGTAAAAGTTCTACCATGCTGGTCAATTATGGCTGTTTTCGGCGAATATTTTTTTTCACCTAGAGCAGGAGGGGTTAATATGTGTGCGTTTTCTTCCATTCTCATTCCAATTCAGCCCGATTTGACGGGATTCGGGAGCTGATTTCAGCGTTTCCATTGAAACCGTACCGACCTTAAACCATACCCATCAAAGAGCTAAGGTTTTTCGGTTTTGAGATAATATTTTTCTAGTTAATTAAATAATTAAAAAATATCCTGTTTCTTTTAGATAATAAGACCTAATTGTCTTAATGTAATTTAGCAGTTAAACTTTTACTCTACCAAATTAGTAGTAGTAATATTTTATATAAGAATTACTAATATTTTTTCTCCTACCTTCTGAATGTACAATTCAAATTAAAATATTTAATAAACCATTTTTATTCAATACGATTTAATTAAAAGAAATTATATTTTGTCATTTTGGGGAAATTCTTATTGTATTAATCTTTTAAGTTGACTCTCAATATCTGATGGTGTAGACATAATTTTACCAAAAGTCATCATAGTCAAATCTGGAAAACTCGCAGCAATTCTAAACCTTCCATGTAGCATCTGAACTTTATTTTCTACTACAAGTACTTCATAGGGAAGCCATGCTAAATGACTAGGAGAATTAATATCAATGATAGGCATGAAGTGCGGTTCTCCTTTTTCTCCAGAAAGTCCAATACCATATAATTTAATATTTTTACCATGGATTTGCTTTTCAAAAACTTTGATGCAACTTGAAGATAACTGAAGATTTTTGTCAATTGTATTAACTGCATCTTCATAGGAGTCAAATTCACCTAATAGAACACTATCTTCTAAATATTCCATGCCAAACATATAATGATAGTGGTGCAATTTATCGGATGTAAATTTCTGATTGCTCCCAAATTGACGATAAAAGGTACCCCTCATTTGAGGGAGTGATTTCCTTAACTTTGATTCAAAAGATAAGAAATGTTTTTCGACCATTAAATACTCTGATTGAAAATATAAATTCCCCCAATATTCTGGGTTTTGGTAAGCAACATAGGTTTGGTTTTCTTTGTTAAATACAGCCAAGCGAATAACGGAAGCATAAACTGAGGAATATTTTCCTTTCAGACTGGCTATGTCTAAATCGGAGTTACTTAATACTAAAATGTAATTTTCCCCTGCACCAGATGCACTATATTCACCAATTATTTGAATTTGATCATTCATGAAAAAAGATCGTTTAATCATGGACAGAGTAGTTTGTACATCTTTACCGGTTTCTCCAGCCAAAATATATGGTTGAAGAAAATCTGTAGAAGAAAATAAAAGTGAGATAAGTGGTAAGAGTAAAATTCTGTTAATTTTATAATTCATTACTTCCTTTTAATTTATTTTTAATATTATGAAGATTTCTGTAATTTCACAGCACGGGAATATTGTTTATTTCCTTTTCGCATTCCATCAATATAGTGAAATAACGTCAGGATTGGATGACGAAACAACATCCTTGGGCCTGAAAATCGCATTACTTTCTTAATTTTTTCTTTCATATTTTGATTATAGCAATATACAACACAATTCACGCATGTAGGTTTCCCATACGAAAATGGGCAATGTATCAATCGTTGTTCAGCATAATCTGAAATTGCTTGACAATCATTACAAAGTAGATAGGTAGGTAAATGAAAGTTAGAACAGTAAATAATAAGCATTGCATCTACAGTTTTTTTCTCTCGAATTAATCTTGGAAATTGAATTTTATTTCTATATTCTTCAAACATCAAATTAATTATGTTTACTAACAACCACCATCTGGTGCTTTCTTCTTCTTCTTCCGTTTAATTTTTGGTTTTGATGTTTTTGATTTTGGCTGAGCAGATGAGGACTTAACAGCACCACCAAAATACTGGCTTGCTCCTTTACGAAACTCATATTTAGCAATCTCATCATCAGCACTAAATGGAGATGGAGCTGTTGGATTTAAAATGGTTTCTGTCCAATAATTTAACCCGCCTTGTAAAACATAATTATTTTCATAACCCAACTGCCGAGTAATCATCCAGGCTTCATGAGAAAGGGTGGTTCCATTGGAATAAAAAATATTCATCATTATACCCTGGTCCAAAACATCTATCCATTCATCGTCCAACAATTGTGATAATGGAATATTCATGGCATTATCCAGATGAAATTGT
>JACKQG010006270.1_pt1 | contig 12664 bp, 10 predicted proteins | sample 8237621 | NCBI WGS metagenome assembly JACKQG01 (sample SAMN15677084, study PRJNA649215) | marine metagenome | biome: marine; feature: Black Sea; material: saline water; isolation source: suspended particulate matter (SPM) from the Black Sea western gyre | collected 2013-06-09/2013-06-10 | depth...
GAGCCCGACGAGCCTCCAGACTGCTCCACCCCGCGTCAATCAAATTCCCAATTTGGACACCGAAGCAATGGGCGAAGAGGGAATCGAACCCTCACACCCATAATGGGCGATGGATTTTAAGTCCATCGTGTCTACCGTTCCACCACTCGCCCGCAACTAATTCACTATCCAAATTAAGACCTACATATTATAATATAACTTTCACAATTTGTCAAGTGTTTTTTTGACTATTTTACAAAAAACTTGAACTTTAATGCGAAATGAGTTATTATTTTTAACCTAAAGTTTTCATTTAAGGAGATCTGAAAATATGAATAAAAGTAGTGTTATAGTTCGCATTGATGCTGGTTCTACTGACCGGTTAAACGAGCTGATTTCTTTTTCTGTCAAGCCAAGACTGTGGTTTAGGGATTGGCAGGAGGGAAAATCTGGGCTGGTTGTTTCCCAAATAGATGAGCATGGCAAAATCCTTTCGGATGTATCTTGCCAATTTGAACCAAACACCCGTCAACTTTCGTGGTTGACTGGAAATTTACGCGCGGGTGAATCAGCACAGTATCAGATTTGCTCGATAGATGCACAGGAAGAAACGCATAGACGCTATCGGATCGAAACGAAACCAGCGCATTTGTTGATAACAGTTGATGATGAGTTATTTGCTCGATACAATTATTTGGGTGTTTGGAAGCCATATTTTTGGCCGGTGAATGGGCCGTCTGGAAATGTTGTCCGAGGCGCAGGCGGAGGCGACCATCCTCACCACACTGGGCTTTACTTATCTTATGGTGGACACGGCGAGTGTGGTTCTGCTAACATCTGGTCAGATTGGGATGAACCGCCCTATGGACCGTGCGGTAAAATGTTGCATCAGCGTTTTGTCCGATTGACGGAAGGTCCCGTTTATGCAGAATTGGTGGAAGAACTCATCCACGTAAAAGGAAACGGTGATATAATTCTCAATGAAAAAAGAACAGCGCGTGTCTGGTATGCTGACAATGACGCACGGTTTTTGGATTTGTCGTTTGAAACGACACCACCACTGGATATTGGGACGAGACAATTTATGTTAGTAGCGCGAATTGCTCCATCAATGAATATTCCCAAGAAAGGGCATGTGGAAAATTCTGAAGGTGATGTAGGACGAAAAAAAATTCATCATAAACACGCTCGGTGGTGTGATTTTTCTGGCGATGTGGGCGATGGTGTCAATGGAATCTCCTTTTTTGACCATCCACAAAATCCAGAATATCCAGGTTTTTGGGGCGAAATAGCAGTAGATTCTCAAATGACGCTTTTGCATCATCCCCCCGATGAATTGCCTGACAATAGCTTTCATCTGAAATTCCGAGTATATGCCCACACAGGAAACACAGCGGACGCGCAAATAGAAACGCGCCATCAAAGCTATGTTTCACCGGTGAAGGTGGAGTTAATTGATTCTGTTTAGCACAACAAATAGGTTTTTCTACAGCTTATTCTTGAAAAAGGGACAAGAGGCTTAAGGGGTAAAATGGTGAATGGGTAAATTACGACTTTACCCTTCACCATTTTATCATTTTGCTTCGGCTAGTCTTGCGGCACCGACACCACCGTTCCTGTCTCAATACTATCAATAATAGCTTGACAAATTAACAACGCTTTGTATTCATCTCGAAAAGTAGGATAAGTCGGTTTACCTTCCAAGAGACAAAGCGCAAAATCTTTCACCTCGTCGAAATATCCCGCTTCACGTCTGCCGTAGTCGTGAACCTGCGGTTCCGACCAACTCCCGCCTTGATAGCGGATTCTTATCATATTGTCGATGTGCAGGAAAGTTCCGGCATCGCCGACAGCTTCCAATTCGGCTACAACGAACGGCGCTGCCGAAGTCATATTAATTAGGCCAGCAGCGCCATTGGCAAATTCTACCGCGACAACGTAGGAAACGGCGCCGTTTTTGCTCAATCCACGCTTCGTTGAAAGACTGACAATATCGCCCATGCAATGCCGCGCCCAATCGACCGGATGAACTGCTTGCACCAACATATACGTCCAATCCAATGTCGGCGCGTCCCAGATGATGCTGCGCGGACCTGGAACAAAATATTTGCTTTCCAGAAAGATCGGCTTGCCGAATTCCTCGGACGCCATAACTTCTAAAGCAATTTTGGTAGCGGGCCCATGCCGCAGCATGTGTCCAACCTGAGTTTGCTTGCCCATGCGTTCCGCTGTTTCAGCCATCCGTTTAGCATCTTCGAGATTTGTCGCAGTCGGCTTTTCAGTGAATACGTGGTATCCCTTTTCCAGGCAAGCGATTCCCAGTTCAGTGTGCATCTGCGGTGGGCCAACAACAAACACAGCATCTACCTCTTCTTCAGATAACATCTTTTCGTAATTGGTATACCATGTTTTTGCGCCAAAACGTTCTGCGTTTCGTTGCGCCAGCTCTGGTTTTAGATCACAGCAAGCGACTAATTCCATCTCTGGAATGCTCGCTACATGCGGATAAATATTACCGGTAGCCTGTCCGCCGCAGCCGATAAATCCAACACGTACTATTTCCATCTGTTCCTCCTCCTTTTGGTTACAGTTCTCCAACGCATAACACTAAGTTCTTTGCTTCTAAACTCTGAATACCAGAATAATGATAAACCGAAGCTACTTCCTTTCCGCCCTCAATAATAGGGGTTGGCTGTTCGATGACAAAGTCTGCGAAATGAGGCACATTGAAGGCAACATAAGCCAGGCTGAATGCTTCGATTTTCCGCTCATATCGCTTTGATAAATCGGGGAATAAAACTGGTCCAGTATCCACTTGGTAGATACACCGTTTCTCATCTATATTCATAGTCTTAACCGGACACTCGATAATAGCTCGCATCTGAGTATTCGCATCCCATATTTCTGTTTGACTCACAATGGGCAAACATTTCCTCGTCGCCAGCAGAATCTTTTCGTTATTATCAAGTATTTGTACCGGATTGGCATCCTGAATCTCAAACAAAACGCCGCCCCAGGTGTCTTTCATCTCCAGATACTGGACATAGTTATCATTTCGATAGGCGTGTCTTCTGAATATCGCGGTGTAGTCCTGACCAAAGACAGGAAGGAAATCGTAGTTCGGACTTTGCAAGAGATTTTTCTCTGCGAAAGTGTGTTCACTCTTGCACAAACCACACTGGTAATAATCTGTAAATGTCCCATCCGTATCGTCGATTAACCGACATCTGGATTCCACCCAAAACCTGGGTGCATTTCCATTCCCGACAGTGCAAATGAAGGAATGAGAGTAATCAATGCAATTCATAACCGATTCTCCTTTCAATTTCCATTTATTATAGCATACAGGATCCAATTCACAAGCAAAAATTGTACTGAAATTAAGATTTAAAAAACGATGTTTTTCTGATACAATAATTTTAAGATTTCGGAAGTCTAAAAAGAGGGATTTGAAAAATGCGGAAGACAGAAAATAAAACGGGGGATACCGGCGTTACTCGAAAGGTTTTGATAATCGGGATATTTTTAATCCTGCTTAACTCTTTCTGGACGATACAACATCACGAAAAATTTTATGCCTCATGGTCGATATTTTACAACGTCATTTTTATCGTGTTTGTATTAAGTCTTTTCAATTTTGCGCTGAAGCGACTGCATCCAAAAGCAGGATTCAATCAGGGGGAATTGCTGACGATTTATGTGATGCTCTGCCTGGCGACCTCGGTAGGAGCAAAGGATACCATTCAGGCACTCCTGCCGATTATGGCGCGTCCTTTTTGGTTTGCTACACCTGAGAACGAGTGGAGGGAACTATTTTGGGAACATATCCCAAAATGGCTCACAGTTCAGGATAAAGGTGTATTGCGTGCATTCTACGAAGGCGATTCGACATTGTATTCGGTTGAGCACATCCGCGCCTGGCTTCCGCCGATTTTATATTGGGCGGCTTTCATCTTTGTGTTGCTTTTTGTGATGCTCTGCATCAACGTGCTGTTGCGGAAACAGTGGATTGATAGGGAGAAACTCAGCTATCCTATCATTCAACTTCCATTCGAGATGACCAAGCCGAGCAACGGCGTCGGATTTTTTCGCAACAATCTGCTGTGGCTTGGCTTCGGTATCGCCGCAGGCATCAATCTCATGAAAGGTTTGCATTTCTTGTATCCACAAGTTCCTGACATCCCCCTCATCAGAGACTTCAGCACATACAATCTGGGGCGATTATTCACTTCAAAGCCGTGGAACGCTATTGGCAACATGCCCGTAACCATCATGGTTTCTATCGTCGGACTCGCATTTCTTATTCCGTTGGAATTATCTTTCTCTGTGTGGGTTTTCTATCTGCTACGAGCGGCGCAACGGGTGTTCGGAGCGATAATTGGCTGGCGGCTCGCAGGTGGAACTGTCTACGATATTACTTTTGTCAAATGGCAGGCGACGGGAGCGTACATCGGGTTGGCGATATTTGCCTTTTGGGCAGCAAGAGCGCACATAAAAGATGTATTAAAACAGGTTTTTATTGGTCGCAAAGATGACATTGACGAGCCGATGCGATATCGATGGGCTTTCTTAGGAATGCTCGTAGGGTTAGCCTTTTTGATAATTTTTACATATTCAGCGGGGATGTCCGTCTGGGTTGTCATCCCCTATTTTTTGATTTACTATTTCGTTGTTTCATTAACGACAACTCGGATTCGCGCGGAAGTCGGCCCGCCCGTCCATGAACTGCTCTACGGCGGTCCGAACGAGATGATGATTCAACTTTTTGGTACACGCAGGCTTCGTGGGAATAACTTGACCATATTCTCCATGTTCCTTTTTTATAACCGACTCTACAGAAGCCACCCGATGCCCCATCAATTGGAGGGGTTCAAGCTTGCGGAAAAAGCGCGCCTGAACAATCAAAGGCTCGCTTTCGCCATGATGATAGCGACATTTATTGGCATATTCTCAGCATTTTGGCGGTCGCTTGATGTGGATTTTAAGATTAACGGCGCTGTCTCATCATGGGTTTCCGGCGACGCTACGACGCTCCTGACCTACTGGTTGAATAACCCAACTGGAACTGACTATACCGCGCTGTTTTTCACCGCCACGGGGTTGGGTTTTACACTAGCGCTTATGTTTTTCAGACTCCGCTTTATTTGGTGGCCCCTTCACCCGATTGGATTCCCGATAGCCAGTTCCTGGACCATGTCCTACTTCTGGTTTTCCATATTTTTGAGTTGGGCAATCAAGCGGGCAATTCTCAAATACGGAGGCCTGCGCACATATCGACGAGCGATGCCCTTCTTTCTGGGTTTAATCCTCGGAGAATTCGCCATGGGCGGACTGTGGGATGTAATCGATAGAATTTCTGGTGTGCTTATGTATCGATTTTGGTGGTAAATCACAAAGAAACCGAGTTTCTTGAAGAAACTCGGTTTCTTTGTTGTCATTCATTTCTTGATACTCCCCCAGACAGCGGCTAATTTACCTGATGGGGAAACAGCAGTTATACCGAGTGTTCTCCCTAATCCTTTGTTCATGATGTTGTCAATATCTTTCTCTGCTAAAACGGAATGGAAAATGGCAATATCGTCGAGTTTACCGTTGTAATAATTCCCATACTGTCCGCCTTTGCCTGTTCCAAACAATAGCTGGATACCTTCTCTCAATGGGCCAAAGTTGGGGTTTGATTTCGTAGCTACTAATGTAGCATCCAAGTAAATGTTTGCAATTCCTTTAGAGGAGTCATAGGTACTGGCTATATGATTCCATTTATCTGCGGGCAAATCTGGAATCGTGGGGGTTAAATATGTATCAGCGGGAACAGCCGCAAAGTAAGCGTTTAAGTTCCCATTATTTCTATATTCCCACCAGAAAGGACCAATGTAAGAATTTTCAGATACCATTTTGCTCAGTATATTGACGGATGAGCCATCACCTCCAATAGGTTTTTTGCTGTCGCTTTGACCGTAGAAATTGGGGTAAACCCATCCTACAATGGTAATTGCATCCGTGATATCCAAACTTTCCGTGTCAGGAACTTTAACATAATTATCCTTGCCATCAAATTCCAAAGCTTTGTCCAACTTACCTTCCGCCCATTTCGGGCTGTTTTCTAATGTTCCGTCATTATTGTTTTCGGAAGAATCTTTAGCAGTTTTGCCTGTGCCTTCATCGAAAAACCAGATTCCCACGGCGGATTCTGGGTCAATTTTGGCATAGCTGAATGCTGTGAATATAATGATTAAAATTAAACTGACATACGCCAGAATTAATCTTGCCGAGAGTTTCATTTTCTTTTTACCTCCTAAAAGTAATGAGTTGTAGCCCAAATTTCTAATTTGGCTTAGTGCAAAGCCAAGATAGAATTTTGGGCTACTTTCTCTAATTTAAGTTTTCAGAAATTGTAACCTTTTTTGCTCAACAACCGTGCCATGTTAAGGCCGAGAACCTTGCGTTTTTCGTCATCAGAGATTCGGGCGAATACTACCGGGCCCAGACCCGCTGGAAACGGGTTGATAATGGCATCACTGCCGAAGACAATTTTATCCGCACCGATTCTTGTTATTGCTTTTTCGATTTGATGTGGTATCACAAAAGTCCAAGTGCAAAGGTAAAGGTTAAGAAACTTCCGAAGCAGGTCATCAGCGCCATCGGTATGGTGTCCGATTATCATGGTCATGTCAGGGAACGTGCTGGCGATAAGGTCGATTGTTTCGCCGCTCCCCCATGAGTGATTGAGCACGATAAGCTCATGCTCGGCAGCGAACTCGTATAGCGCCCACAAAACTGAGCCGTTAGACGGATAATTTTGATAAGCGTTTATCAACTTAATACCACGAATCCCGGCGTCGTACATTCGCTGGAGTTCGGTTAAGACGTTCTCTTGCTTGTCATGGGGATTAATGTTTGTGAAGCACACGAAGCGGTTTGGGTAATGTTCGTGCAGCCACAGCAGGTCGTTGTTCCCTTCCCGGTAATCGCCCTCAATCAGATACTGGCTTCCCATGACGCATGAGGCATCTATTCCGACGGTATCCATGCGAGTAAGCGCGCGTTGAGCTGCTTCTTCGATATGCCGACTGCCATCGAATCCACGCCCAATGTGGGTATGAGAATCAATGACCAGTTCATTCGGAAAACCATTCCCTTCAAGAAATGCTTGCAAAATAGTTCTCATATTGTCCCCTCCATTAGAAGACGTAGGTTGTCGCCCGCTATCAGTTTCCTTGCATCATCGCTTATCCCTTCGATATACTGGATACACGATACGTACATTCCTGGGTCGTACTTAGGCGCTCGGCTTGCCCATACGAATTGCCGCGGTCCGATTCTTTTGATGTAATCAGGCCACAAGGCGCAGCAGTGAATGGAGTCAAAATGAACATTCTTGCATTCCCTTAACAGTGGGAGCACTGCATCCCACGAGCCAGTACCGACCATACCACCGATGATTAACGGCAGGCGCGGATAAGTTTTTGCAATCTCGTATATCGTTTGCCAATCTCGCTTGTCAAGCGTCCCATAAGCGAAAGGGCTGGCTGCCGCAAACTCAACTATGGTGGGAACCCGGTGCTCCTCAAGGATTGCGAGCAAGTCGCGGAATAGCCAGGGGAGAATAGGCATCTGTTTCGGATAAAGCATCGCCACTCGCACTCCTTTGTCAAGCATATCTTGAACCCGCCGCTCCTCAGCAGAAATCTCGCCAATGGGATTTAGAACCCAGCAAGGGTGGAGCCTGTCCATCCCGGCTATTTCGTCTAACAACCGGCCGTTGCCTATCTGAGGCATGCTGTTGCCTGTCAACACTGAACATGTGTGTATAACTATGGCATTCACTACGTGATGCTGGTTCATCAAATCAATAAGGTCTTGAGGCGATAGCCAATTCCGACCGGGAACATACTCCGGGCCAACATAACACTGACCGTCCAATAATTCGAGCCAGTCAATGTTGGGCATCTTTTCTTTGGCTTGCATAACGACATTCCTCCTCATAATTCTCTATCACAATTGGACAGTAGCGGTAAGAAGACCAGAGGGTACAAGGGCAAATGCCACGACGGAGGAAAGGAAGGGATGCGAAATTTGCTTTAAATTGATGCGTATGAGACACCATTTTACCCAATTACCATTTTACCCTTTAGCCACTTAGCTCCTACACTAATCTGTTTTCTGTCTACTGTTCTCTAACCTTTGTTCATAACTTCGATAGCGTCGCTGATTTTTTCCGCTGCTTGCTTGCCATCTTCTTCAGTCGCCCGCATAGCGCCGCTGCTTACGATGCGCCAAATTGTATCTTCCGCTACTGGACAATCCTCTGGGGAATATTTCTTCCCTGGATAAGGCGCATGTCGTTTGAACTGTTTGCGGGCGGGGTGTGTATGGTCAGTGGCGGATTGAAAAACGTCGTAGTTGTATGCTGGTTTCTGCGTGAAACCGAATCCCAATGGCGCTCCGACTTCCCTTGCTACTTCCTTGAATCGGTCATGGCTTAAGCCATATTTATCTCCTTCCCAGAAACAACACCAATTATAACCCGATTGCACGGCATCTTCGGAGACGCGGCGCGGTCGAAGCCATTCGCATCCTTCAATTGCCGCGTTGAGGTGTTTCAAGCAGGCATTATATGTCTCAATATATCCACGCACCCGCGAAAGCTGTGCCAACCCAATCGCCGCCGTAACTTCATTCATACGGAAATTGAGTGTGAAGAATGCGGGCGACTCACCGCCAAAAGCCCATTCGTTGTAAAGTTTGTGGTCAAGTTCATCGTCATCCGTCACCATCATTCCGCCATCGCCGGTCGGAAGATGTTTCCCTTGCTGGAAACTAAAGACACCGATATGTCCCCACGTACCAGCATGCTTTCCCTTCCAGTAACTGCACATATTATGCGCGCAATCCTCAATCATAAAAATTGAATGTTCGTCACAGATTTTCCGCAGTTCGTCAAGACGAGTGCACAAACCCCACAAATTGGTAACAATTAATGCCTTGGTTTTCTCTGTAATCTTTTGTCGGACAGAATCTAGGTCCATCAACAAGGTATCAGCTTCAACATCGGCGAAGACCGGTGTGGCATTTTCGTTCAAAGCCGCGATGCCACCAAAATGCACGACCGGGTCACAAATGACCTCGGTATCCCATCCCGCTTCAGAACAACTCACCGCTTGGGCTAATCCGGTCATCGCAGAATTACGGCTGATGGCATGCTTGGAGCCAACTAATTCCGCAAAAGCCTTCTCGAACCTGCCCGTCATCCCTGAACGATACCAGCCCAAACTGCCCGAGTTCAAAACTTCTCGGACATAGCCAATTTCTGTTTCATCAAATAGTCGCATACTAAAAATCTCTCCTTTTGAACATCAAAAGAAACCGAGTTTCTCGCAGAAACTCGGTTTCTCTATCATTTTTTAGCAAAAATTCACTGTTTCAAACTTGCCCAGGTCGTGGTTAATTTCGCCGCTGGGTTGACGGCTGCACCTGGTTCGCCAGGCGTGCGCGGAATACCTGGACCTGTAATCAGAACGTTGTCATAACGTGCGCTGTCGGCCCACTGTCGGAAGCCAATTCTTCCCTGCTTAAAAACATCTGGGAGTTTATCCAATTGTAGCTCTTTGATATCCTCCTTGTCATCAGCAAATATGGTTGCCTTATTGCCTTCTACCACTAACTTGTACTTATGCCATTCTTGGGTCTCAATACCGAGCTTATCTCCTTTTGCGGCTATATTTTCATCGAATTGCCCTCCCAATTTCTGAAACCACTCTGAGAGGTTAAGACTTGGAGCAACCATGAAGGACACAAAATTATCGGCATCCTGAGCGCGAAAGGCGATGGCTATTTCATCAGTCTGTCCACTGGCTTCGAATTCGACAGTGTAGTCTGTCCAATTCAATTCTCCAATAAGTGCAATAACCTCACCCGCACCTTCACCTGCCAGCACTTTGCTGCCGTTCTCTTTATCTTTTTCAATTGTCCAGGTGCCTTGTGTATCCCATTGTTTCAGTTGCGCATCATCCTCAAAGTCGAAATACAACGACCATCCCAATGCTGCCTGTAGTAACATCGTCAATACAATCACCGTGAAGCTCATAATTTTAACTAACAATTTCCTCACCCTCCATAGAAAAATTGTAGCCTTGCCGAATTTGGAAATTCGACCTATAAGCTACGAAGATCTTATGCTTTCCGAGAACTCTTAAGAATAGCCTTCCAGTAGTAAGATGATACAGGAAAAGGAAGTGGTTTTCAACCAAAATTCATATTGATTTTTTGAAAGACAGCAGAATGTATTATGTTCAATTCGGGAACACTCGATAGATTGGCACATTAAAAACTACGCCGATGATGCTCCAAAGCGAACCTATGACAAAATCTCCCAAAAGAATACCTATAAAAAACGGCAGCGCCCGGCGGTAAAACTTAATCCCGCCATAGCGAATTATAATGAATTTAACGACCCATGCAGCGAGCATTCCACTCCAAAAGAGATACATGGAACCCCATGCGTTGGCTAAAGCATATCCCACCGGATGAAAGGGCCACCAGAAGAATCGTCCGCGCATGAATGTAAGAAAAAGCACAAAAACTATTCCCACTCCTACAAATTTGAGTGAAGTATAATCCGTTGAAGTTGGATAATTCAACCAACTAGCCAGCATAAAAAATGGTATCTTTCCCATATTGACTCTCCACGGATTTACTCTTGGAGTATCTGCTCCCCTGGCGTAATACATCCGCAACACGTTAAAAAATGCAAACGCTATTCCTAAAGCAGTAGCGAGGAGAATAATGTAAAAGAAACGCCGCTCTTTCATTTTTGCTTCCTTTGCGATTCTGAAACCTTCCAATTGATGAGGCATTACAGCACACCTATGGTCTAAATCGAACCAACTCAGATATGCCAGAATGGTCAAGTTTTGGGCTCCCAAAGCTCTACTGCCAAATATTTCTACTGTGAGCGTCTGCGGATTTACAGGAGGATTGTGCCATATTGGTCCCACTTCCGCACGGATACGCGTTATTGCTAACATATACACGAAGAAAATTCCAAAGTAAATGATTGCAAGATAAAAAGACGCTCCTGCCTGATAACAAAATAAGGTCATAAATAACATGCCCACGATGAATGAAAAGAGTGCGAATCCATAGGGGATAGTTTTTTCTTTATCTCCTTTTCTCCTGAAAATGTCAGAAAGAATCGTCCAAAAGTGTTTCTTCCCAAGCCAGAGAACCATCAAGCTCAAACCTATCCATGCACCTGCTCCCTGTTCACCGATTGCCGGAAAGCGGGTTCCGGTTCCTTCTAACATTGAGACCGCAACCCGTTCCATCTTTCTGACCAAGAAGAAGAACCAGCAACTAAAGGATACGTCCAATGGCATAAGGTAGGTCAGACCGATTACTGTTGGATAAAAGGAGACGGGAAGATATCCTATAGCATTGAAGGGTTTTTCAGTGAAAAAATGCCCTATGTCAAAAGCCTTAATAAACCAGATATACGGGATAGTGGGGTGGAAGAAGTGCAGTGTATTTATAGACTGCATAATCACAGGTATGATGAATCCTATCCAGAATAACTTACGCTTGAAGAACACTAAAGTTGTTCCACTTCGTAGCGTCATCTCCAACGGAATGGTAGTAACGGGAAAGGAAAGCCGCTCGTGTTCCATCCACTGTTTTCGGACAAGCACATTCAAACATAACATCATAAAAAGAAGTGCAAATGTGAAGCTTGACCAGGTGAGAATAGGAACAGCCCATGCTTTCATATGTTCGAGAGAAAAAAAGGTGGAATCGCCCAGGAAGAAATTCTTGACCACCATATTATCTCGTGGCGCAAACCAATCCGGGATATATGGATGGAATGTAGCCCATTCATTTTCGGGTGTATCGAACCAGAAGGGAGCAACAAGAGAGGGAGCCAAAAACCCGAACATGCCGATTCCATTTATTGCCATCGCCAGAGCTAACATAACATATATGACCAACAGTTCGGACCCAGAAAAAGCGACTTTCGGAAAAAATCTCTCAAGGAAGGAGTTGAATATTGTCAACACAAAGAGGATAAAAACCGCTCCCATTAACAGGGATGTGGAAGTGATTTCCGTAACTCCTGTGACCATTTCGGAGTTGGAAACCCAAAATGAAACCACAGGAATCATCAAACACCCTACTATTATCGCTCGTATAGTTATCGTTCCAGCATTATTTTTATTTTCCATGCTGCTGATTAAATACTTTCGAAGGTTCGCGGGAATGGAAGAATGGAAGGAAACTTATAAATTACTCTATGCTTTTGATGAAGTTCAGGTAAAACTCACTGCTGTTTATCGCTTCTGTCCTGGCTTCTGATAATTCCTCTGGTTGTAGGTACTCCTCGAATGTCCATGATCGACTCAGCACGCAATCGATGAAGGCGCATATCGCGATCGTTCTTTTCGGTCTGTCAAAAGCTGTGCCAAAAACAGTTACCATTTCATCAAGACAAGACAATTTGTCTTTAAGATTAACCTTTCCCAATCGTGCGTTTCTCGTAATGTTCCAGCCTAGTTGATTCTGAATAAACCTTGCTGCTTCCAAACACGGAGGACCGATGACACCTTTTGGATCGATTGCCTTCCAGCGCCCGTTTTTATCATAGAGAATATTTTCATGGTGCAGGTCGCCATGTAAGAGCACTTTTTGACGC
>JACKQG010001777.1_pt2 | contig 12663 bp, 11 predicted proteins | sample 8237621 | NCBI WGS metagenome assembly JACKQG01 (sample SAMN15677084, study PRJNA649215) | marine metagenome | biome: marine; feature: Black Sea; material: saline water; isolation source: suspended particulate matter (SPM) from the Black Sea western gyre | collected 2013-06-09/2013-06-10 | depth...
AATGCCTATAATTTTAATCTTTTCCTTCTTCCTTATTATATTTGGAATTTCATTATTCATCACTCCCAATAGAAATAGATCAACTCAATATTCTTATTCTCTCATTATTCCCTGCAGAAACGAAGAGCACACACTTCCAGATCTTCTACACTCATTAGAAAATCTCGATTACCCAGAAGAATTATTCGAAGTGATCTTTGTTGATGATGCTTCTTATGATAGTACTTCTAAAATAATTCAGGAATTCTGTGCAAATAGACCCAATTATACAGCAGTGCATATTGCCAATAAAAGTGAAAAATATAAAGGTAAGAAATATGCGCTTAAGAAGGGAATTGAAAAAGCACAATTTGAAAATCTTCTTTTTACTGATGCCGATTGCATAGTACCTTCAAACTGGCTTGACTCTTTTAATAGATTTATCTCCGAAGATGTCGGTATGGTTGTAGGATATTCACCCGAAAATGGAGTTTCTTCTTTTCGGAGATTTTCACAGATCATTACTGCGGATTTCTATTGTGCAACGATCAACCTTGGAGTTCCATTCAGCAATAACGGGAGGAATCTCTATATAAACAAGAAAGCTTACGAGCAGGTTGACGGATTCGAGAAGATAAAGAACTTCACGTGCGGAGAGGATAAGCTATTACTTAATCTCATTAAAGATACACAGTTTAAAATCATATACAATTCTGATTGTAAGGTTTATACAAATCCGCAGATCAGCGATTTTGTTAATCAGCAGAAAAGGAGATACGGACAATTTTCTTTATCATCTCCGCTTTACAAAGTAGTATCATTGTTTATTCTCTTATTTTATCTTTATCTGCCATTTCATGTAATCTTTTATAAAGATTGGCTTGGTTTGTCGATATACTATGTTTCATTTTTAACCTTCTGGATTTGCGGATTGGTCAAACATAGAGAGCCATTTCATGTCTTTGATCTGTTATATATTCTAATTTATCCTTATTACTTGATTTATTATTCTCTACTTGGAATGTTCAGCAAGTGGACGTGGAAATAATACTTTATTGTCATTCTGGAGCACATTCACTTTGCTCAGTATAAACTTTGCGAAGTTTACAATCCCGATTTATCGGGGAATCTCCCCAAAAAGTAATTGTCATTCTGGAGGAGTGAAACGACGAAGAATCTCGCAGAAACGGTAAATTATCCTTCCGGGAGATCCTTCAGTCACTTCGTTCCCTCAAGGATGACAAGGAATTGTGTGACTCGTTCATAAACATAAAATGAAATTATCAAACTCATCCAAAATCATAATTATTATTCTTAAGATAATAGTAACTGCTCTAATCCTCTACTTCATTTTCAAAAAGATTCAATTTGACCAACTAATTGCTGATTTCCTCAACATAAAATTATGGGTAATTCTATTAATTGTTATCTCAACGGTCATTAAACTCCTTATTCAAGCATATAATTGGGGAAAATATCTCAAACTGAATTCAGACTACACACCCAAGAAATATGAGGTACTAAAGTCATATTTTGTAGGACTGGCTCTACGATTTGTCGGTCCTGGCGGTATCGGTGTCGTCGGCAAAATATATTTTGTTAATAACAAAAAGAGAGCTACATTAGCTTCAATAGGTGTGGAACGAATATTCCTTACTTGGAAGAATCTCTTTTTTGCAGCTTTTGCAGCGATTTTCTATTTTAGCAATATTAATATGATCATAAAGGTGACAGTTTTTATCGCAGTGATTTTTCTTCCTTTTATAATTTATCTTTTTTCCTTTTTTACCAAAAATGAGAATATTCATTCATACTTATTAAACTATTTAAAGAGAACACCCGAGATAATGCTTGCACAGATAATTTTTGTGCTTATCACATTTTATCAATATTTTATTCTTTTGAGAAACTTCGTTGATATTAGTTTTTTCAAAATTATGATATCCGTCCCACTCATTCATATCTCTCACATTATTCCCCTTTCATTTAATGGATTTGGGCTTCGCGAAACCTTTGCAATTGAGGTTTTCTCGAAGTATGGAATCAGTCCCGAACTTGCGGTGACTGCTACATTCTTGATATTCTTCTTCAATTCAGTTGTTCCGGCATTAATTGGTGTATATTATATTATTAGGATTAAACATAACAAAGAAACGATAAAATTTGAAAACTAATTCTATCTTTTTTTCGGTCTGGAATTCCGATTATATAAGATAGAATTTTGAAACAATTTAAGAAAAACTTGACACACACTTACATTAAAAATAAGAAACATCTAAACTTAACTCTGAAAGGAGAACGTATGGGAAAGAATATAATTAAGATCATAACTTTTTTGTTGATCGCATTTTTTGTGCTTTCAGCTTGTTGCCACAAACCACCTCCGCCTATTTCCCAAGCAGAGCTGGGTGACCTTCGCGCTAAAGTGGAACAATTCGAAGCACAGGTTAGTGCACAAAACGCAGAGATTGAAGCACTCGAAATGGAATTACAACAGAAAAAAGTTGAACTTCAGAATCTTCAAGATTATGAACAACAGCTAAAAGACGACGGTTTTTTAGGGGAGGAGTAACATGAAAAAGTATATCGCACTATTCGTTTTATTGATGATCCTATCAACTTATCTGCAGGCGGAAGTCCGCTATCTAACAGAAGAGGAATACAAAGACCTCTCCAAAGAAGAAACTCTCAAGTACTGGGAAGCTCTGGAAAATGAGCTAATGATGCTGCAGGTTCGCCAGGCAAATGCCGGTTCGCAAGTTACTGAGAATGAATTGAAAATCGTAGCATTGAGTGAAGAAATTGCTCTTCTCGATCAGGAATATGATGTGATCTACACTAGAATCATGAATTCTATCGGAACTGTTTCGCATAGTGAACTTGTTGATTTTGAACGTCAATTGAATGAGATCAAGAACAAGCTTGATTACTATGATCAGCTTCCGAACACCGAACTGTATAAGAGCAATCAGGAAATCAAGAATTTCATTGCTCAGTATGAAGGGCTGAAGAATGAGGATGTGGCAAAAGTCCCTCAGTTCCAACAGCTTTTTGCAGAGATAGATAGCAGAATTGAGATGCTCCAGGAAAATATGTATCCTTATGGCGAGTACTATGAGGATGAATATACTGTGGTCAAAGGTGATTATTTAGTGAAGATCTCCGGATATGAGCATATCTATAATGATCCTGCAAAGTGGGGGATCATCTATCGCGCCAACAGAGATCAGATCAAAGATCCCGACTTGATCTATCCCAATCAGGTTTTCAAAATACCTCGTGGACTTCCCACAAGCTGGAAAGTCTATAGGGGTGAATGTCTCTGGACAATTTCAAGCTATCCCGAGATCTACAATGATCCCTTCCAGTGGCCCAAGATTTACAGGGCAAATACAGACCAGATCAAAGATCCTGATTTGATTTATCCAAACCAGATTCTTAGAATACCCCGAAACTAATATACATTCTTAGAAGCCCCTTATCTCTTTATTCGGAATAAGGGGCTTTTGTTGTCTTAATAATCAGAACATGAAAGCATATATCCCAACAAAAAGAATATCGCAGGCATTTATTGCGGTCGGTATCACCACAATACTAATCTTTCTTGTTAATTTCTTCTTTACAAGAGAAAAAGTTATTGTTAGGAAATCCACTTTTAATGTCGGGCAGATTTCCAATCAGACTATCGTAGCGCCCTTTAATTTTTATATTTACGAGGATTCTGAAGTCCTCAAAGATAAACAGGCAAAAGCAGAAGAACGTGTTTTGCCAAAATACCAATTTTCAGATGATATCACTTTTGACGTTCAGTCTCATATTAATGATTTCTATAGTTTATTGGATAAGACATTTTTTCAGCACTCTCTCAATTCTGAGAGATCATTAACTTTAACTCAAAACGGATACAACCTCGATGAGCAGGATTTGAATTTTCTTGCAAACAAAGATGCTCGAGAACAACTCTTTGAATTTCTGCTTGTGCAGGTAAAAAATGTTCTTGGTGTTGGAATCCTCAAAAGCGAACCCAATAATGAAAAAATCACTCTAATCGAGGATAATACTGAAAAAGTAGTTTCTATAAAAGAACTTTTAACAAAAGAAACAGCGATCAATTATATTCTTGATCAACGCACTTCAAGGTTCAGTCTTGACGAGTGGAAAGGCATCATTGAGAAAATCCTCAATACAATACTGCTGCCCAATGTGCTGTACGATAGGGAAGCAACAGATGTGGCGAAGAAAAGAGCCAGTGAAAGTGTTCCTCAGATTCTCGGTGAAGTCCTGAAAAACGAACTGATCGTGCAGGATCATCAGAAAATAACAGGGGATATGCTACGGAAACTTAATGCCCTTGAACAAGCTGAGCAAAAAAGGATCGTTACAGAACAGGCAGGAAAACAGGTTCTTTCTCACATTGCAGAATTTATCTATATCTTCATTGTGCTTTCTCTATTCATCATATTATCATATTTTATGTATCCTGAACTCCTGATGGCTTTTTCTTTCTTCAGAACCTTTCTGTTTTTCACAGCATGTATTGCCCTTTTGCTCATTCTTGTAACAAATCTCACTTCATGGTCAGCGTATATTCTCCCTCTTGGCTTGCCCATCATTCTTCTTGCATTTCTCATTGATGTCCGCGCAGCAATGATCTTTGGGTTTGTAAATTACTTTCTGATAGCCGGTTTGCTGGATTGGAAGATCATTCCCTCTATGATCATTTGTCTGTCTGGCATGAGCGCTGTGCTTCCTCTTGAGAATCCTAGAAGTCGAAGAGATTTTTATAATGCTGCGTTCTATATGTTGATCTTTTTCATTGTACTTGTCTTTATTTTTGGGGCAATACAACATACTAAAATACTTACAATTCTGAATGATATTAAGTGGGGTATTCTTGGAGTATTAATTTCTCTCGTAGGTAGTATGACACTTCTTGCTCCGATAGAGCAGCGTTTACCTGTGATCACAAATATCCACTTACTTGAGCTGGCAGATTTCAGCAATCCGTTATTGAAATCACTCACAGAGGTTGCGTCCGGAACTTATCACCATTGTATCATAGTAGGAAATCTCGCAGAAGCTGCTGCTAAAGCGATAGGAGCAAATCCGATTTTATCGCGTGTAGGAAGTTATTATCACGATATCGGAAAGACCAAAAATCCAGAATACTTCATTGAAAATACTACTGAAGAAGAAAGTATGCACAATCAATTAACTGCAACTCAGAGTGCACAGATAATAAAGCGTCATGTTGAAGACGGAGTTAAGCTTGCACGAGAACACCACATTCCCAAAGCAATAATAGATATTATACAACAACATCATGGCACTTCGCAGATCAGCTTTTTCCTGAATGAAGCGCTTGAACAGGAAGAAGAGATCGATGAGAATGATTTCTATTATGATGGTCCAAAACCTAAAGGCAAAGAAGCTGCTATCGTTTTGATCGCTGATATTGTAGAGTCCACAACTAAATCTCTGCATGAGCCGACTGTTGAAGAAATCGAAAGTGTTGTGAAGAAAACTATAAAACGTTTGATCGATACTGACCAGCTTTCGGAGAGTGGAATTTCTCTGAAAGAATTAAAAACTTTACAGGAAAGTATGATACCCATTTTACTTGGCATCTATCAAAAACGTATTGCATATCCGGAATAAATGGAAAAAAGTAATCAACAACTTATCAATGAAACTGACGCCGAGATAGACCAACGGCGCATACAAAAACTCATAACGCATATTTTTCAGAGTGAAGAATTACCAGCTGAAACAATTCTAAATATTGTCTTTACCGATAATGCCACAATTCATGAACTCAATAAGAAATTCCTCGACCGTGACCGTCCAACTGATGTGCTTTCTTTTAATGTGCATGCCGAGTATTTACCCAGCGAATTACAAATTCTTGGTGATGTTTATATCTCAGTAGAAAAAGCGAAGGAACAGGCAGATAGTTTTGGGGTAACATTTCAGGATGAAGTTGAACGGCTTGTTGTACATGGAATTCTGCATCTAATTGGATATGAGCATGAAGATACTAAACAGCAAAGAAAAATGGAAGGTCTGACCGAACAGTATCTTGCATTCTCTGAGGGAGGGAAATAATAATGGCTTTTAAGATCATATTAATGGTTGTTTTCCTCGCACTTTCAGGATTTTTCTCATCCTCGGAAACAGCCCTATTCTCGCTCTCCAGAATGTATCTGAAGAAGCTTGAGAATTCAAAAAAATGGTCGAGCAGATACGTTCCCCAACTTCTCAAACATCCTCAGCAGCTTTTGATCACAATACTTCTTGGCAATACAATTGTGAATGTTACCTTTGCTTCTGTGGCTGCAATGATGGCACTTGACATTACTTATTCAATACCGGGTTTTTCTGCAGTTCTAGCGCTTGTGATCGAAATTGTACTGGCGACAGTGATCATACTCATTTTCGGTGAAGTCATTCCCAAAGTTTTTGCAATCCAGTTCGCAGAAAAGTATTCGACTTTGATCGCCCTACCTATCGGATTTTTTAAGATCATTCTCTTTCCGGTTGTTAAAATATTAGAACTTTTCACAAATATTTTCACCAAGGGCACCGATCATGGTTTGATGGACTCAAATATTAAAATCACTTCTGATGATATAAAAAGTATTGTCTATGACGATGCTCCCGATCTGGTTGATATTCATAAAGAAGAGCGTGAAATGTTGAATAGCGCTTTCGAGTTTTCGGACACAAAGGTGAAAGAGATACTCACTCCAAGAATTGATATTACAGCAGTTGAGATTGAGGATGGAATAGATAATCTCATTCGTGTGATCAAGGAAAGTGGTTTTTCTCGCATTCCGATATATCGTGGATCAATAGATAACATCCTCGGCATGGTGTACAGCAAGGATATCATACTGAACCTCGGCTCTCAGAAGCGTATAAAAGATCTTATGCGAACATGCTACTTCATTCCGGAAAATATGAAACTGAGTTTTATTCTAAGCTATTTCAGAAAGAATAAGATCCACATGGCAGTCGTGGTGGATGAGTATGGCGGCACAACAGGACTGGTTACACTGGAGGATGTTTTGGAAGAGATCGTTGGTGAAATTCTCGATGAAACAGATGTTGATAAGATAGAGATCAAGCCCATTACAAAAAACGAATTTGTTATTGATTGCTCGATCGATATTGACGATGTTTGTAAGAAGTTCGATCTGGAAGTCGATGATCAGTTTGATAGTTTTTCAGGTTTCCTGTATCAGCTTTTTGACAAGATACCTCAAAAAGGTGAAACTGTTGTTTTTAAGAATAAATATAAGTTTACTATCGAGTCCATCGACGGACAGCGAATTACAAGTGTACGCCTGAATATACTGTAACCACAACGTGAAGAATAAGTTCTGGCTGATTTTATTTGCTCTGATCCTACCCCTGATGTGCTTTGCAGAAGAAACGATCTATGAATACAGCGTTCATTATGCAGGACTTCCGGTTGCACTCGTAAAGATCACATTAAACAGCACAGATTCATTACAGACCATAACTCTTGAAAGCACCTCAAAAGGACTTGTATCAGCACTTTTTCCTATAGAGAATACTTATGTGAGTTCGTGCAATACTGCTTTTCTACCTTACTATTTTTGGAAAACGATTTACCAGCAAAATGTGAAAGAAAAAAAAATTATTCTCTTCAATCAAAAAGAGGGTAGTATTATCATTCGAAATGTTTTAAACAATCGAGCCGATACTCTGCAGTGCAGCGATCCAATTCATGATATTGTGAGTGTTAGCTTTTCACTACTTTCTGATGTGCCGGAGCAAAAGTGCTATGCCTGTTATGGCAATTATCGTATCTGGCAGCTCAACGCAGAAAAGTCAAAAACGGTAACTCTCAGCTTCCAGAAAAAAAAATATGAGTGCTTTGAGTACAAGATCAAATCTGAGATTCAGTACGATTCCAAGATTGATTCTAAAACCGATATTCTTACTAATAATATTTTCAAAAATAATGGAACGACCTATTACTGGATCAGCAAAGAAGCGCCGCATTTGTTGTTAAAAGCAAAATATAACCGTTTCCCTTTCAGTATATATTTGTATCTAAACAACATTCACACTCAATAATCTTTCAAGCACATTTTTTTTCAAAACTTGACACATTAATAATAAGCTTTTTTTTCTAAAAATATGAAAATGGGATTCAGAATCGCTCTTATTTTATGGACAATTCTTATGCTGACATTGTCCTCTTTGCCGGATTTTCATGCACCGGATCTCTTTCCCAAATATTCTGATAAGATCGTGCATTTGATCGAATATGGGATATGGGCAACTCTTTTTCTTCTGATGTTGAAGCAGGAAGACCGGCTCAATAATCTTTTGGGAGCTTTTGTCGCAGTGCTCCTTTTCGGTGGTATATTGGGTGTGTTTGATGAAGTACATCAAAGCTTTATATCCGGTCGTTCTATGGATATTTATGACTTCTTTGCTGACATTATAGGAATAACAGCTGCCATAATTGTTTTCCGTATTTTTTACAGAAAACCACGATATTATGTTCCTGAAAGAAAAAAATAAATAATAGTTTTACAATAACATTATGAAATACCAAGCACCACGCGGAACCTATGATATTTTGCCCGAAGATATCCAAAAATGGCATTATATTGAAAACATAATAAGAAAACTTACCTCATTATATAATTACTATGAAGTTCGTGTTCCGATTTTTGAACAGCTCGATCTTTTTAAGCGAAGTGTGGGTGAGGACACAGATATTGTTGAAAAAGAGATGTACACTTTTAAAGATAAGAAAGGACGTGAACTCGCTCTCCGACCTGAAGGTACTGCTTCGATAGCGAGAATGGTTGCAGAACACAATCTTCAATCATCAAAAAAAGAACCTCTGCGGCTCTGGTATGAAGGTCCAATGTTCAGATATTCAAGACCTCAAAAAGGACGATACAGACAGTTCTATCAATTCGGTGTGGAGTGCATAGGATCATCCAAACCGATTGCTGATGCAGAAATAATTGCCATTGGCTGGCAGATACTTCAAGAAGCAAAAGTGCCGGATGTATCTCTTGAGATCAACAGTGTGGGTTGTCCAGAATGCAGGGAACAATATAATATATTACTGAAAGAATTTTTGTATAAAGACAAAGATAAATATTGTGCAGACTGCCGGCGCAGAATGGAGCAGAATCCACTCAGAGTGTTTGACTGCAAGAATAATACATGCCGGCAACTCATAAAAAATGCTCCGCGCATGCTGGATAGCATTTGTGATAAGTGTTCTGAACACTTCGAGGGCGTAAAGAAAAATCTGGAAATGATGAAAGTGCCTTTTACTGTTAATCCTGAAATCGTACGAGGACTGGATTATTACACAAAAACTGCATTTGAATACAAGGTCAATTATCTCGGAGCTCAGGATGCACTTGGTGGCGGTGGTAGATATGATGGACTTATTGAATATCTTGGCGGAAAGCAAACACCGGCAGTAGGACTCTCAATGGGATTAGAAAGAATAATCCTATCTCTGGAAAAATCGGAATTTTTATTTCCTGAGGATAATAATCTTAAAGTGCTTGTTATTCCTATCGGAACTGCTGCTCTTCAGGCATCTATTGAGATGATGCAGGAATTCCATAAAGCAGATATTTCTGCAATAATAGCAGATGAGAGTTCATCTGTTGGAAGTAATCTAAAGTTATGTGATAAAAATAATGTGTCTTTCGCCGTATTGATCGGCGATAATGAGCTGAAATCTGGTTTGTATGTAGTTAAAGATATCAAAAAGAAAGCTCAATCAGAGATTAAAAAAGAAGAAGTCGTAAGCTTCATAAAAAATACATGAGGGGGGTAGCATAATGATACTTGTAACCGGTGTAGCGGGATTTATTGGTTCCCATCTCGTGGAGCAATTGCTTGATAAGGGAGAAATCGTTATCGGGCTTGATAATATCAATGATTTTTATGATATTGCGTTAAAGCATCACAATCTAAGACTGATTAATAAACGACCACACGCAAAAAAAAATTTCACCTTTATTCGAGGAGATATTACTGATAGGGCGCTGTTACAGATACTTTTCAATGAATATGATATCAAAAGTATAATTCATCTCGCGGCAATGGCTGGAGTGCGTCCCTCGATAGAAAATGCACCATATTATCAGAAAGTGAACATTGAAGGAACTCAGAATCTGCTTGAATGTTGTAAGGATCACGATATCAAGAAGTTCGTCTTTGCGTCTTCCTCTTCAGTGTATGGAAATAATGATAAGATCCCTTTCTCAGAAGATGATCCTGTTGACAACCCGATCTCGCCCTATGCAGCGACAAAAAAAGCAGGTGAGCTTCTCTGTCATACATATCATTATCTCTATGATATGGATATTGTTTGTTTGAGATTTTTTACAGTGTACGGTCCTCGCCAGCGTCCCGATCTTGCGATCCATAAATTTTCTCAGTATATCATACATAAGAAGTCCATACCCTTTTATGGCGACGGTACTACTTCCAGAGATTACACATATATTGATGATATAATTGATGGTATTATAAAGGCGTTTTCATGGCTCAAGAAAAATAAAGGTGTATTTGAGATCATCAATCTGGGCAATAATGAACCAGTAACACTCGAAGAGCTTGTAAAAGAAATTTCGGAAAATTTTGAATACGAGGTGCTTACCGATAAGCAGCCGCTACCAAGAGGTGATGTACAAAGAACCTATGCGGATATTTCAAAGGCGCAAAAAATGTTTAATTATAAACCGAAAACAGATATAAAGACAGGTTTGAAGAAATTCTATGAATGGTTCAATTCATACTATAAATTAAATCTGATGGAGTAGCATGTTTGACTTATTAGAAAACTGGAAAAGAACTGAATATACAGGTAATCTGAATATTGAATCCGAGGGACAAGATGTAGTTCTAATGGGGTGGGTTCATAATAGACGTGATATGGGAAATCTCATTTTTATTGATCTGAGAGATGTGAAAGGAATCGTACAGGTTGTATTCAATCCCATGAACGGCACGCGGCTTCTGACAAAAGCTCACAATCTTCGGCTTGAATATGTTATCGCAGTTAAAGGGACTGTGTCTGTTCGTCCTCAGAATATGATCAATCCCGATTTGAAAACAGGTCAGATCGAAGTGATTGCAAAGGGTTTGAAAATACTGAATTCATCAAAAGAATTGCCAATACAGATAAATGAAAAAGTTGTCGCCGATGAGGATTTGCGCTTGAAATATCGTTACCTCGACCTGAGGCGGCAGGAGTTACAACATAAGATATTACTCCGTCATTCTATGATTTATGAGATGAGGAAATTTCTTACGGAAAGAGATTTTTATGAGATAGAAACTCCTTTACTTGTGCGAAGTACACCCGAAGGTGCAAGAGATTACCTTGTGCCAAGCAGGGAATATAAAGGAAAATTTTACGCCCTTCCACAGTCTCCTCAGATATATAAGCAGCTCCTCATGATAGGCGGATTTGATAAATACTTCCAGATCGCCCACTGCTTCCGTGATGAAGATCTTCGAGCGGACAGACAACCGGAATTCACACAACTTGACCTTGAAATGAGCTTTGTATCTCAGGAAGATATCTTTGAGGTCATTGAAAAGCTGTTCTACAGAATTTTCAAGAAGATACTGGATATTGAATTACCAATCCCTTTCCCAAAACTTTCTTATCATGAAGCAATGAGACGTTTTGGTTCTGATAAACCGGATCTAAGATTCAGCATGGAAATTCAGGATGTGACTGATATTGTGAAAAACGCTGAGTTTCGAGTATTCACATCAGCAGCCACAAATGGGGGATGCATACGTGCGCTCAATGCAAAGGGTTGTGGAGAGTATTCAAGAAAAGATATTGATAAGCTCGAGGATATTTCAAAACATCTTGGCGGTAAGGGTTTAGCTCGCATGAAGGTTCAAGGCGGTAAATTGCATTCGAATATCGATAAGTTCTTTTCCGATGAGATAAAGCAGCAGATCATGGAGCGCTTGGAAGCTGAAGAGGGTGACCTAATCCTTTTTGTTGCCGATAGAGAGAAGATCGTGTGTAAAGTACTTGGTGAACTAAGAAATTATCTTGCAAAAGAGCTCGATCTCATAGATAATTCTAAATTTAATTTTCTCTGGGTAACCGATTTCCCTCTTTTTGAATGGAATGATGAAGAAGAGAGATGGGAAACAGCACATCATATGTTCACCATGCCAAAGGACGAACACATTCCATATCTCGATGATCCCGAAAAATATGGCGACATTATTGGGCAACTTTATGACCTTGTATGCAATGGATTGGAATTGTCATCAGGCAGTATTCGTTGTCACAGACCCGATATCCAAAGAAAGATCTTCGAGATAATCGGAATCAAGGGCGAAGAACTTGAGCAGCGCTTTGGATTCTTCCTGAAGGCATTTGATTACGGCACTCCTCCTCACGGTGGTATTGCTCCCGGAATAGACAGAATTGTAATGATCATGACTGCTGCTGAGTCCATCCGTGATGTTATTGCATTTCCCAAAACTCTCAGAGCAGTTGACCTTATGAGTGATTCTCCTTCTGAAATTGATAAATTCCTATTAGATGATCTGGGGTTGGAGATAAAAGAATAAACCTCACCCTAGTCTACGCCAAGGCTACGCCCTGGTAAAGCATTTCTTTCATCCTTT
>JACKQG010006271.1_pt1 | contig 12663 bp, 13 predicted proteins | sample 8237621 | NCBI WGS metagenome assembly JACKQG01 (sample SAMN15677084, study PRJNA649215) | marine metagenome | biome: marine; feature: Black Sea; material: saline water; isolation source: suspended particulate matter (SPM) from the Black Sea western gyre | collected 2013-06-09/2013-06-10 | depth...
GACATTACAAAATTTTTCATTAGTTGAACAATTATTTTCTATTGCTCCAACAATGATGTTTAATAGAAAACAAAACAGAGTTTATTTAGAAGCTGATTGGAGTGAAAAGTTTAGTGTGAATGATGTTTTAGTTATTGAAGCATATCGTTCATTAAATCCATCAACATTTCCCGAAGTATGGAATGATATGTTTCTAAAGAAATATACAACAGCTTTAATTAAACGTCAATGGGGTGAGAACCTGAAAAAGTTTCAAGGTGTTGTATTGCCGGGTGGCATTACAACTGATGGTAAAAGTATATATGATGAAGCCGTTGAAGAAATTGTAAAGATAGAAGAACAAATGAGTTTAAGTTACGAACTTCCAGCAGACGGATATGTAGGTTAATATGCCAGTTAATAACTATTTTAGAAATTTTAATTCATTTCCACAACAGGAATTACTTAACGCTTTAACTAAAGAAGTAATTGAAATAAATGGAATTGAAATAATGTATGTTATACGAGAATCGACTTCTGAGAAGGATACTATATATAACGAAGAACCAACATCGAGATTTATTTCGGTTAGAAAAGTAGAAATGTATATTAATACACCAGAAGGATTTGAAGGTTCTGGTGATGCAGTTTCTAAATTTGGTTTAGATATACAGGACGAATTAAATTTAATTGTAAACAAAGAAAGATTTTTAGAAGAAGTAAGCCTTCGCGTTCCAAGAGAGGGTGATTTAATTTATCTTCCATTAGGTAAAGGTTTATATGAAATTAAATTTGTTGAACACGAAAAACCATTTTACACATTAGGAAAAAATACTGTATATGAATTAAATTGTGAATCATTTCGTTATAACAATCAGTTATTTGATGTTCCTGTAGATGAAATGGGTGCTGTATTTAATAAGATTGAAAGAGAAAATGCAGTAACAAGAAGATTTTCAGTAGGTACAACATTTAATGATAGTGAAAAATTTGTACTTAGTGAAACTATTACTGGACAATCATCTGGTGCTACTGCTAAAGTTTCATCAATGGCTGGTACTTTATTAAATGTTTATCGTGTTTCTGGTGCATTTCAAGATGGTGAAACTATTCAAGGTGTAGGTGTAAACAGTAGAGGTAGTGACCATACAAATACTATTCAATCACAGGACGACCAAGTTATTTCAACATCTGAATATGATGATAATAAAATATTTGAAACAGAGGGTGATAACATTTTAGATTTTAGTGAAATTGATCCGTGGAGTGAGGGAGATTTATAATGTTTGGAAAATATTTCTACAATAAAAATATCAGAAATATAGTTATTTTATTTGGAACTGTATTCAATGATATAACTATAAAAAGAACATTATCAAATGGTACTATTCAAAACACATTGAAAGTTCCTATTGCGTATGGCCCTGCTCAAAAATATTTAACTAGATTAGATCAAGGTGAACTATTTTCTGCTAATGATTCTCAAGGTAATGCTGATTTAAAAGAACACGTTGGAATGGTTCTTCCAAGAATGTCGTTTGAAATAACTACGATGACATATGACACGACAAGGAAATTACAATCAACAAAAAAAATAAGAGAAGTAAAATTACTTGGCCCATTAGAAAGTATTGAAATAACTAATGGTGGTTCTGGTTATACTTTAAATCCTACTGTTGAGATAGATGCTCCACCATCAGGTGGCACACAAGCGACAGCAGTAATTACAGTAGCTGATTCAGAAAATAATATTGTAAGTGGATTGCAAAATGGTGTTGTTACAAGTATTACATTAACTAATGTTGGTTCTGGTTATACTTCAATTCCCAATGTTACAATTAAAAATAATACAAGTGAACCAGCTAACAGTTCAATATTTCCAGCAACAGTAACAGCTAATGTTGATGCAAATACTACTACATTACAAACTGTTTATACACCTGTCCCATATAACTTTGAAATTGATTTATCCATTATGGTTTTAAATAGTGATGATGGTTCACAAATACTTGAACAGATTTTGCCGTACTTTACACCAGAGTTTCAAGTGACAATGAACGAAATGAAATCATTGGGAATAAAAAGAGATATACCAATTATTTTAAATAGTATGTCAACAGAAGATGATTATGAAGGTGATTTTCTTTCAAGAAGGTCTTTAGTTCATACTCTATCATTTACAGTACAGGGTTATTTGTATGGCCCAACCTCTGACCAAGGAATTATTAGGGAAGTTGATGTTAATACTGGAACAAATTTTATTATTGATGATCCAGTAGTTAATGTAAATGTTGTACCAGACCCAACAACAACTGACCCTGATGATGCACCAAGAAATACGACAACAACTATAACTGATTTATAGGTGAAATAAAATGGCACAGTGGAATAAAAACAATCAATCTTATAGAGCACAAGATACAACAAACTTTGAAGTAGTAATGATTGCTGATGAAGATGGAAATATTTCTAATAGTTTCGGCGCTGCAGCTAATATCCCAGCAGAGATATTAGAAGAAAATGGACAAACATTGATGGCAGTTTACACAGTACCAGCTGGAAAAACTGGTTACTTAATGAAACTTCAAGCATCACCTGATAAAAATACAGATGTATTATTTAAATTAGTTGTTAAAGAATTTGATGGTGCTGTTTTAACTAAGGGATTGTTTGGAACTTTTGGTGTTCCAGTTACATATGATTATCCTGTTCCTCTTAGATTTCCTGAAAAAACAGATATTGAAATTCAGGGAAAAGCAGGAAACACTTGTGCAGCTGGTGCAGTATTTGATGTTATATTAGTTGATAATCCTTAATGAGATTTTATGAAAAAAGAAACTGTAAAAAAACTGAATGATATTTTAGATATTGCAGATGATATTATTGATATTGATGAACCATTAGAAATACAAAAAGCACCAGCAGTAGAAATAACAACTACTGACTTAACAAGTGACTATGATTTCTCAAGAGATCAATACCATAATATTATTGAAAAAGGAAATGAGGCACTAGTAGAATTATTAGCTATTGCAAAGGAAGGTGAACAACCAAGAGCATTTGAGGTTGCAACCCAACTTATGAATTCTTTAGCTGCAACAACTAAAGAACTTTTGATATTACAAAAAACCAAGAAAGAAGTTGAAGGAACAACTAAACCTACGAAGAATGAAAATAATCTTTTCATTGGTAGCACTTCCGAACTTCAAAAACTTCTTGAAATGAAAAAGAAAAAATAATATGCCAGAAGATAATTCCTATTTAGGAAATAACCTTTTAAAAGGTGTAGGTGTACCACATAAGTTTACTAAGAAAGAAATAGAGGAATACATCAAGTGTAAAGATGATCCAATCTATTTTTTGGAAAACTATGTGAATATTGTACACGTTGATGAAGGGCTTGTTCCTTTTAAGATGTATGACTTTCAGAAAAAATTAGTAGAAGCAATATCTGAAAATAGAAATGTTATTGTAAAGACAGGTAGACAGGTTGGTAAAACTACAACTACTATCGGTTGGTTATTACATTATATTCTTTTTAATAGAGAAAAAATTGTTGGTGTTCTAGCTAACAAAGCAATCACTGCTCGTGAAATCCTCGGTAGAATTCAAACATCCTATCAGCATCTCCCTAAGTTTCTCCAGCAAGGTTTAAGAGAATGGAATAAAGGTTCTATGGAACTTGAGAATGGAAGTAAGGTTATTGCTTCTTCCACATCTTCAACTGCAATCCGTGGATTTTCATTTTCCTGTATTCTCCTTGATGAGTTTGCCCACGTTCAAAGACACATCGCATCTGAATTCATACGCTCAGTTTATCCTACGATTTCATCTGGTAAAGAAACCAAAGTTATTATTGTATCTACTCCAAATGGATTTAATCTTTTTTACAAATTCTGGAATGATGCTGAAGCTGGAAATAATACATTTTACCCGTTCAAAGTACACTGGTCAAATGTTCCCGGTCGGGATGAAGAGTGGCACAAAAGAACTGTCGCGACAATTGGTGAAGATGCTTTCAGACAGGAGTATGAGGCAGAGTTTTTAGGTTCTACAAATACTCTGATTTCTACTGAAAGACTGCAAGAAATGTCATATAATGACCCAATATTCTCAAGAGAGGGATTAGATGTGCATGAAGAACCAGTTGATGGACATACATATACTATCACCGTTGACGTGGCTAGAGGGCAAGGACAGGACTATTCTGCCTTTTCGGTGTTCAATATTACCGAAATTCCGTACAAAATCGTTGCAAAATACCGAAATAACACTGTAGCACCCCTACACTTTCCGAATATTATAAATACTGTTGGAAAGAGATATAATTATGCATATATTTTAGTAGAAATAAATGACATTGGTTCACAGGTTGCTGACGTTCTACACCATGATTTAGAGTATGAGCATTTGTATTCAACATCATGGTATGGAAGACACGGCCAACAATTGAGTAGTGGTGCAAAGAGAGAATCTGCATTTGGTGTTAGAACAACTAAATCTATGAAAAAAATAGGTTGTTCAAATTTAAAATCAATGATAGAAGAAAATAAACTCTTATTCAACGACTACGATATTATAACAGAGCTAACGACATTTATTGCTATTGGTGAATCTTTTTCAGGTGAAGATGGAACTAATGATGATCTAGTTATTACATTAGTATTATTCGCTTGGTTAATAGACCAACAATATTTTAAAGATTTAAGCAATCAAAATATAAGAGATAATTTATATCAAAATCAAATGAGTCAATTAGAAGATTTAACGACACCATTTGGTATTATTGATAATGGATTAAACCAGAAAGAATATGAGATAGATTCTGTTGGGACAGTATGGGAAACAATAAAATAAATTATGCAATTGATGAAAACTATATTAATATAAAAAATGTAATTAATTGTAAAGGAGAATAAAATGCCATTTCAAGTTAGCCCAGGCGTCGTAGTTACAGAAAGAGATTTGACTACAGTAGTGCCCAATGTATCAACAAGCATTGGTGCTTTTGCTGGAGCATTTCAATGGGGCCCAGTATTACAAAGAGTTAGAATTGAATCAGAAAACGAATTAGTAAAAACATTCGGTGAGCCGACTGCGGATACAGCAGAATATTTTTGGTCAGCTGCCAATTACCTAGCATATTCAAATAATCTATTAGTAGTAAGAAATACTGAAGCTAATGCAATAAACGCAGTAGTTGGTGATGATAATGCTGGTGATGCAGTAAAAGTTAACAATACAGATGATTTTGATGGAACTACCTTTTCTACTACTGCCACTGCTCCGTTGTTTGTTGCTAAATATCCTGGCGCAAGAGGGAGTAGTTTGAAAGCTATTGCCGTAGATAGTGCTGGTTGGGCATCATTTTCAGGTCTTGCTAATAGTGCAAGAACACCAGACCAAAAATTATTATTTGCTAATTTTGATAGAGCACCCGGCACATCAACTGATGTTGCTGCATCAGGTGGTTCTAATGATGAGATGCACATTCTTGTTATAGATGAAAATGGTTTATTTAGTGGTGTAGCTGGTGAAATATTAGAAGCTCATGCTTTCGTAAGTAAAGCAAGTGATGCAAGAAAGATTGATGGTTCATCAAATTACGTTAAAAATGTTTTGCGTAATGAATCACTATATATTTGGTTGGGACAAATACTTAAAATTACTGAATCAACAACTGATTCAGGTTCAGAAGTTGATGCTGGTTCATTGAAAGCTGGAAACACTTTTAAATTAATAAATGCAGCAGCTGATGCAGACAAGATTATTGGTGGTTCTCTTTCTGGTGGTTCTGATGGAACTTATCCTATTGCTGCTGGCACAGAACAAACAGCATATAATATGTTTGCAGATGCTGAAACAGTAGATATATCATTAATTATAGGTGGCCCTGCTCTACAGGCTACTGCACAACATCTTGTTTTAACCATAGCAGAAAATCGAAAAGATTGTATAGCATTTGTTTCACCTAGTAAAGCATCAGTAGTTAATGCAGCGGTAGATAGTCAAACTGCTTCTATTGTTTCTCAGAAAAATGCTATTGGTTCTTCTAGTTATGGTGTTATGGATAATGCATGGAAATACCAATATGATCGTTACCGTGATGTTTTTATTAATGTACCAATGAACGGTGATATTGCTGGTCTTTGTGCAAGAACTGATTTCACTAACGATGCATGGTTTTCACCAGCAGGTCTAAACAGAGGTGTTATTAAAAATATTGTAAGACCTTCTTGGGATGCATCCCAAGGTGATAGAGATGAACTTTATAAAGGTGGTGTTAACCCTATTACTACACAATTAGGAGCTGGTAATATATTGTTTGGTGATAAGACTATGTTAGCAGTTCCATCAGCATTTGACAGAATCAATGTTCGTAGGTTGTTCATTGTTCTTGAGAAAGCTATTGCAATTGCTGCTAAAGCAATGTTATTTGAATTCAATGATGAATTCACAAGGTCACAATTTGTTAATATTGTTACTCCTTTTTTGAGGGAAGTACAGGGACGTAGAGGACTCACAGACTTTAAAGTAGTTTGTGATTCTTCAAACAATACTGGTCAGGTTATTGATACTAATAATTTTGTTGGTGATATTTATATCAAACCAAACAGGTCTATTAACTTCATTCAACTTAACTTTATTGCTGCTCGTTCTGATGTATCTTTCTCAGAAATTGGTGGTTAAGTCTTATAAATATAATCAAATAAAGGAGTAACAAACAATGAGTAATATCGCAGAATTTAAGAGTCAGTTTCAAGGTGGTGTAAGACCTAACCAATTCAAAGTTTTTATGTCAAAAGGCCCTAATGGTATTGGCACGAAAAACTTTGAATTTTTGGGAAAAGCAGCAAGTATTCCTGCTTCTACTATCGGTAATGTTGATGTTCCTTACCGAGGCCGTCAACTGAAAGTTCCTGGCGACAGAACTTTTGAAGATTGGACATTGACAGTTTTCAATGATGGTCAATGGTCTGCTAGGTCGTATTTTGAACGATGGATGCAGAAACTTCAAGGTCATGCACAACCCATTAGAAGTGTTGCCCCAACCGATGTTTATGGTACTGCTGTTGTTCAGCAGTTATCACGAACAGGCAATGCAATTGCAACATACACGATGGAAGATATTTATCCAACGAATGTAGCTGCAATTGATTTAGGATTTGATACTAATGATGCTGTTGAAGAATTTCAGGTTACGTTTGCAGTAAACAACTGGTATAGTTCTTCTAATCCTGAGCCTCCTGGACAGGGTAGTGGTGTTGATATTGACTTCCAAGTTAGAGGTAATATTGGTGGTGTTGGTGTTAGTATCAATAGTTAATTTTTTGATAAGGGGGAGTTTAACTCCCCCTTAACTTTCATAATGAATAAAGGATAAGAATATGGCTTTTGATTTATTTGGTTTTTCAGTTTCAAAAAAGAAAACACAAAAAACATTTGTAACACCAGAGAATGATGATGGTGCAATTACATATGTCGAAGGTGGAGGATTTGTAGGTACATATCTAAACACAGATATTGATGCAAGGGACGAAAATGTTCTTATTCAAAAATATCGGGAAATGGCAATGACACAAGAAGTTGATTTAGCCATTACAGATGTTATCAACGAAGCCGTGTTGCATGAAACTGGAAAAGCATCAGTAAATTTATCTTTAGAAAAATCAGATCAAAGTGATGCAATTAAGAAAAAGATTTCTGATGAATTTAAAAATATTGTAAAGCTTTTAGATTTTAATAAAACTGGTTATGATACTTTTAGAAAATGGTATATTGATGGTAAACTTTATCATCATATTGTTATTGATAAAACAAAACCAAAAGAAGGAATTAAACATTTAATTTCAGTTGATGCACTTGACATTAAAAAAGTTCGTGAGATAAAAAAAGAAAAAGATGCAGTAACAGGTGTTGAGTTTGTAAAAGAAATAGAAGAATATTTTATTTACAGACCAGACCAAGCAACAGGACAGTTTACTCCTGGCGGTAGACAACATAATGAGGAAGTAAAAGTTCAGACTGATGCTATCTCATATGTTCATTCAGGAATGATTGATGCAGAGAAACAAGTTGTTATAGGTTATCTATATAAATCAATTAAGCCTTACAATCAGTTAAGGATGATTGAGGATTCACTTGTTATTTATCGTTTAGCAAGAGCACCAGAACGTAGAATTTTTTATATTGATGTTGGTAACTTACCCAAATTAAAAGCAGAACAATACTTGCGTTCTGTTATGGATAAGTATAAACAGAAAGTTGTATACAATGCTCAAACGGGTGAAGTAGAAGACCAGAAAAAACAAATGTCAATGCTAGAAGATTTCTGGCTACCGAGAAGAGAGGGTGGACGGGGTACTGAAATTAATACTTTGCCTTCTGGACAGAATCTTGGAGAGATTGACGATATAGAATATTTTAGAAAGAAACTTTATCAGTCACTTAATATTCCTATTTCAAGGATTGAAGGAACTGATTCAACTGCCTTTAATCTCGGCCGAAGTACAGAGATTAACAGAGATGAAGTAAAGTTTTCTAAGTTTATTTCAAGATTACGACAAAGATTTTCATCTTTATTTACAGATTTATTAAGAGTACAATTGCTTCTTAAAGGTATTATTAAAGAAGATGATTGGTACGAAATTAAAGATGCAATAGACTATATTTGGACTAGGGATTCACATTTTGCAGAACTAAAACAAAATGAAATTCTTAGAGAGCGTTTGGAAGTTCTTTCTTCATTAGATGAATACATTGGAAAATATTATTCTAACGAATGGGTTAGAAAAAATGTTCTCCGACAATCTGAAGATGAAATTGATGAAATGGATAAACAGATTAAAATTGAAACTGGTGTTGATCCAGATGATGCAACAATTAATCCAGACTTATTGGATTATCAGGGAGATTAAATAATGAGTATTTCTAAATCTAGCTTTCTAAATAACTATAAGAACAAAATTGTTTCAGCTGATAATTCAGAAAAAATTAACGAAGCAATCAGGTATGCTTTCAAACTTACAGATATGTATGGTATTGAAAAAATAAACAAAACAATCCTAGAAGCTTCTATTGAATTTAAGATTGATGAAAATGTAATAAGAGAAAAAATAAACGATGAATCATTTATATTAGACGAAAGGAATTACAATGAGTGATGAAATAAAAGCAAGCCTTGTACAGAATGTTATTGATAAAAAGTTTTCGCGTGCGAATTCAGACTTTGCAAATCTTATGAGAGATAAAGCATACTCTGCAATTGATGATTTCAAAAATGCATTTCAGTATGTTGCAATTCAGAAAAAAGAAGCAGAAGCAGCTGCATCTGAAAAGGAAGTAGAAAAAAAGGAAAAGTAAAATGGAAGAGGCTCTAACATTACAACAAAGAATGAAGCGTTCTCGCATGATGAAAGTTAAGAGTGGTATTATTGCACGAAAACGTGAAAGAGCATTAAATAGAAAAGCTGACTCTAAGACAATACAAAAAAGAGCACAGAAAACAGCTAGAAATATTGTTGCTAAAAAGATGTTGCAAGGTAGAGATAAAAGTGAAATGTCATTATCAAGTAGAGAGAATTTAGAAAAAAAACTCGGTAAGAAAAAAGGTGTAATTAACAAAATAGCAAAGAAACTTTTACCACAGATTAGAAAAAAAGAAGTAGAAAGATTTAAAAAGTTAAAGGAGAAATAAATGAAGCTAATAACAGAACATACTAATGAAGTAGAGTATATTGTTGAAGGTAAAAACAAACAACAATATATTAAAGGTATCTTCATGCAGTCTGATATTCAGAATCAGAATGGTAGAATTTATCCTCATAATGTTCTTAAAAAACAAGTAAAAGAATTCAATGAGAAATTTGTAAAACAAGATAGAGCACTAGGTGAACTTGGACATCCTTCAGGCCCCTCTGTTAATCTTGATAGGGTTTCTCATATCATCACAGAATTGCAAGAAGATGGAAAGAATTTCATTGGTAAAGCAAAAATTATTGATACACCAAATGGCAAGATTGTAAAAAATCTTCTTGAGTCTGGTGTTCGTTTGGGTGTTAGTTCAAGAGGACTTGGTTCAATAAAAACAAACAAAGAAGGTGTAAATGAAGTACAGGATGATTTTGTACTTTCTACAGTTGATATTGTTTCTGATCCATCTGCTCCTGACGCATTTGTTAATGGCATCATGGAAGGTAGAGAATTTAGTTCGACAGGTATACTTGAGTATCACATTCAGAAGGAAATTAAGAATACCGTAAAGGCTAGATTAGAACAAAAGAAGATTGAAATATTTCAAAATTTTATTAAAAACTTATAAGTAATTTAAAGGAGTATTAAGATGGCTAAAGAAAATGGACAAGTTGAAGAAGCAGATATGATGGAAGACAGTGAAATTGAGAAAGAAATCGAAGAGCAAGCAAAAGATTCTAATAAAGAACTAGGTCTTCCAGCACTAGATGCTGATGATGGTCGAGAAGAGGAAGAGGAAGATGGAGAAGGTGGAACATCTAAAGCTTCTGATCCTAAAACAAAGAAGTCTAAAGCATCATCAAAGAAACACGAAGGTAAAGAAGAAGTAGAAGAGGGTGAACTTCCCCCTGCCTTGAAAAAAGCTATCGACGCTAAAAAGGGTAAAGATGAAGACGAAGATGAAGATGAAGACGAAGAGAAGAAAGAAGAAATCGAAGTTAATGTTGAAGAAGACGTTGCTGCTCTTATAGACGGTGAAGAACTTTCTGAAACATTCAAAACAAAAGCTGCTACAATTTTTGAAGCTGCTGTAAAATCTAAGATTTCTAAGATTCGTAAACAGATTCGTGAAGAGTCTAAGAAAGAGCAAGACGAGCGTATTGAGTCCATGCAAGAAGAGATGACAGAGAACATGGATAAATATCTAAGTTATGTTACGAAGGAATGGATGGAAGAAAATAAACTTTCAGTTGAAACTGGTGTTCGTAACGAAGTCACCGAAAGTTTTATTTCTGGTTTGAAGAAGTTGTTTGAAGAGCATTATATTGATGTTCCCGAAGAGAAGGAAGATGTTTTTGAAAGTCTAGTTGTTGAAGTTGCAGAACTTGAAGAAAAACTAGACGCACAAACCGAGAAGCACATGGACACAGTGAAAGAATTAAATACATATAAAGCTGCTTCTGTATTCAAGACCGTTTCAGAAGGAATGGTTGATACTGATGTTGAAAAATTTACTGAATTGACTGAAGACGTTGACTACAATACTGATGACCAGTATGCGGAAAAACTGAACACAATTAAAAACAGTTATTTCAAATCAGACACACAAGATGTTGTAGATAACAAGAAAACTGCAGGCACTAATAATCCAGTTGTAAATGGAACAAGTGATAGTCGTATGGATAGTGTAATGAGTGCAATTTCTCACTTATCAAAAAAATAATGGACTGAGCGAAGTTAAACTTAAATTAATTAAATAAACTTTAAAGGAGTAAGAAAATGTATTTATCAGAAAATATCGCTGAGAAGTGGAAGCCTGTAATGGAACATGGCGACCTTCCAGAGATTAAAGATTCATATAAGCGTGATGTTACATTGCGTTTGTTGGAAAACCAAGAGAAGTTTCTTCTAGAAGCTGCTCCTACTAACTCTGGTCTGGCAACAGACACAGGTAACGTAAAAGGCTGGGATCCAATTTTAATTTCCTTGGTTCGCCGTGCAATGCCTCAGATGATTGCCTATGATGTTTGTGGTGTTCAACCAATGACAGGCCCTACGGGTTTGATCTTTGCAATGAAATCACGTTACACAAGTCAAACAGGTGATGAAGCATTGTTTAATGAAGCTGATACAGCTCATTCATCAGAGGGTGAAGGTTCTGGAAAAGTTGCTGCAACAGCACAAACAGGTTTGTCAGGTGCTGTTAATCCTTTCACAACACCTGCTTCTGCACACGCAGATGGTATGACAACACCAAATGCTGAAAAACTCGGTGAAGCAGATAATCTCTTCAGTGAGATGGCATTCAGCATCGACAAAACTTCCGTAACTGCACGTTCTCGAGCACTGAAAGCTGAATACTCTACGGAGTTGGCTCAGGACTTGAAAGCAGTTCATGGTCTTGATGCAGAAACAGAATTGGCAAATATTTTGTCAACAGAAATTCTGAATGAAATCAACCGTGAAGTTATCCGAACAATTTACACAGCTGCTACATTGGGTGCAACTGGACCTGATACTGCGGTTAATGGTACGTTCAATCTTGACACAGACTCTAATGGCCGATGGTCAGTTGAGAAGTTTAAAGGTTTGATGTTCCAAATCGAGCGAGATCGAAATGAAATCGGTCATGCAACTCGACGCGGTAAAGGTAACTTTATGATCTGTTCAGCTGACGTTGCTTCTGCTATGTCAATGGCAGGTATGTTGGAAACTGGACACGCATTGAATGTAGACGATACACAATCAACTTTCGCCGGTACAATGAACGGTATGAAAGTTTATGTTGATCCTTACTATGTATCTTCAGTTGGACAATTCTATTGCTTGGGTTATAAGGGTTCTTCTCCTTATGATGCTGGTATGTTCTATTGTCCTTATGTTCCGTTGCCGATGGGTCGTGCAATCGGTGAGCAAACATTCCAACCTAAAATCGGTTTTCAAACTCGGTATGGTATGGTTGCTAATCCATTCACATCTATGGCAGCTGGC
>JACKQG010006272.1_pt1 | contig 12662 bp, 14 predicted proteins | sample 8237621 | NCBI WGS metagenome assembly JACKQG01 (sample SAMN15677084, study PRJNA649215) | marine metagenome | biome: marine; feature: Black Sea; material: saline water; isolation source: suspended particulate matter (SPM) from the Black Sea western gyre | collected 2013-06-09/2013-06-10 | depth...
GGGAGGGAGAGTTGTGTAATGCCCTCGTTGTGAAGGTGAAGCAAGTAGGAAGCCTGAGCCGGACACTGGAGGCCGTGGAAGAAGCAAGGCAAGGAGGGTGGGCTTGGAGTGTTAGCCACCGATCTGGGGAAACTTGTGATGATTTCATCGCCGACCTTGCTGTGGGTGCAGGAGCCCCATTCATCAAGACAGGAGCACCTGCCCGAGGCGAGCGGACTTCGAAATACAACCGGCTACTCGCGGTTGAAGAAGAGGGGGTAAAGTTCAACCCTTTGGGCTTGGGGGGATGAGAAAGACGCGTATTCTGGCTACTCTTGGTCCGGCAACGGAATCAAGAGAGTCGCTCCTAGCACTTAGAGAAGCGGGGGTCAATCTTTTCCGTATCAATGCCAGCCATATCTCTCCCAGAGAGATTAGGGAGATCATGGAGCGCGTGCGTGACGATTGCCCCGATATGCCCACACTCTTGGACCTAGCGGGTCCAAAGATAAGGTTAGGAAGCGTCTCTATGGAGAGGGATCTCGTGGTGGGACGACGATTTCGGTGGGAACCTAGTGAGGGTGATACCGATGATGAGACGATACGATTTGGCCCACCTTCTTTGGCGGAGAGTTTGAAGGATGGGGGTGTAGTGGGTGTGGTGGACGGTCGAACGACATTCCGTCTCCATTGTAAGGAGGATATCTATCTCGTTGCGGAGAGAGTGGCGGCTCCGTTGCGGAAAGGTGCTGGAATCTCGCTTCCTGAAGGGGCATTAGGAGAGGGATCACTCTTGTCTCAGGCGGACAAGAGGGCGCTGGCAGTCGGTATCAGCGAAAATGTGACGGTGGTAGCAGCCTCCTATGTTAGGGGTCCTAAAGATGTACTGGAAGTCAGAGACGCTATGGGGAAGGGCTCAAAGACTCTCCTCATGTCCAAGATTGAGCGTCCGGAGGTGTTACCCGTTCTGGACGAGACCCTCGCCTTGTCAGACTTGGTGATGGTGGCTCGGGGTGATTTAGGAGCTTCAGTGGGCTTGGAAGAAGTCCCTCGCCTACAGAAGCGGATTGTCAAGTTGGCAAGGGAGCGGGTGGTGGGGGTTGCTGTCGCTACTGAGATGTTGGAGTCTATGGTTCACTCTCCGGTACCAACTCGGGCTGAAGCGATGGATATTGACGGAGCGGTGGAACAGGGGGCGGATATCTTGACACTCTCTGCAGAGACGGCGATGGGGGACAATCCCGTCCAAGCAGTCAAGTGGATGGCAAGAATCATTGAGAGTTCGGAAGCAGAAAGAGGGTTTGACCCCGTCCGTTCTGGAACGGGAACCGCCGAGCGGATTGGGGTAGCAGCAGTGGACCTAGCCGCGGCGGCGGGGGCGAAAGCGTTTGTGGTCCTTACACGCTCTGGATTCTCTGCCAGAAACCTCGCTCGGCACCGCCCCTCCATTCCGATTCTTGCTGTTGTAACCGATGAGATGGCAGCAAAGAGAGCATCGTTCTTGCGGGGTGTCTTTCCGGTCGTTTCAACAGTGAAGGGTGTGGAGGCGCGTTTCTTGTGGGGGGTAAGAACACTCTTGGCGAGAGGGTGGGTTGCTTCAGGGGAGAAAGTGGTGGGAGCGTTGGCATTACCCCACGAAGACCCGGGTGGGACGAGTGGGCTTTTTCTACTACGAGCCCCCTGATACTCCCCAAAAAAACGCAACCCCTTCCCCAATGTAACCCCCACCAATGGCGACCCGTGGAAGGGTCCCTAATACCACGCCTTGCCACCTGCACTCCCCCGCCTAATAACGGATTTGTGGAGGTTGCCACATGCGGGGCGTGGAACTTGATGCTCAAGACTAGAATCACACTATGCGTGCACTGATTACGGGGATTACAGGATTTGCAGGAAGCCACCTAGCGGAGTACTTGTTGAGCAGAGGGGACGAGGTTTGGGGGCTCTGTCGCCGTCGCTCTCCTCGAAAGCATCTCACTAAAGTGCGACAGCAACTCAAGTTGGTTGAGGGAGATATGCGGGACCAAAGTTCACTTTTTCGTGTTCTCAGGGAATCCCAGCCAGATACGATTTTCCACTTGGCTGCACAATCCTTTGTCCCTACAAGTTGGCGTGCGCCAGCGGATACTTTTGAGACGAATGTAACGGGGCAGAGCTATCTCTTTGAGGTCGTTCGTGAAATGGAGATCGACCCCATGATTCAGATTGCTGGTTCGTCCGAGGAGTATGGGATGGTCTATCCTGACGAAACCCCTATAGGGGAGCTAAACCCTCTCCGACCTCTCTCTCCTTATGCTGTCAGTAAGGTTGCACAGGACTTGATGGCATACCAATACCACAGGTCATACGGAATGCGCGTGGTCAGGACACGTGCTTTCAACCACACCGGACCTCGGAGAGGCCCCGAGTTTGTAGCGAGTGCGTTTGCACGCCAGATTGTCGCCATTGAGAAAGGGGCGGCTCCTATTATTCGTGTCGGAAACCTTGAAGCTGAAAGAGACTTTACTGATGTTCGCGATGTTGTACAAGCTTATGTTGCTTCCGTTGAATGTGGAGAGCCTGGAGAGGTATACAACATCTGTTCAGGGAGTGCAGTCTCAATTGGCACCTTGTTAGAGATGCTCTTGAGTCTCTCCAAAATCAAGGTCACGATCGAAAAAGACCCTGCATTAGATAGACCCAGCGATGTGCCTCTCTTGTTGGGAGATGCTTCTAAGTTCAAGAAAGCGTCGGGATGGGAACGAGTGATTCCTCTCGAGAAGACGCTCTTGGACCTTTTGAACTGGTGGCGAAGAAGATAGTCAAGCCCGGTTCCCTGGGTAACCTTGCCGAGGAGAGTTCACTGGGGTGGAGCATCGCTATCGCTGTGGGCACAGGGATTTTCGTGGGAATGTGGGTAGATAACCAATGGGAGGTTGAACCTTGGGGTTTGATTGGCGGGTTTCTTTGGGGGATAGGGGGGGCAAGCCGTCTTCTCATCCGTGCACAAAAGAGGCTGGATGAGAAGTGAACGTTCTCCAGGTTTTTTATGGGCTTTTGGCGGGGGGAGTGGCGTTTGGGGCTTGGATTCCTCTAAAGAGCATACTTCTAAAGAAAAAAGCGGACCCAAAGGAAGGGAGTAAGAGCGATGTGGTGGGACAGATTGGACGGGTAAGCATGCTCCATTTCTTGGTAGTGGGTGGTATGATATGGGCTTTGAAAACCCACTTGGCAACACCGTCCGGCATTGTCGGGTTTGGCATAGGAACTGTGCTGGGGCTTTCTCTTCTTTCGCAATCGAAATGACGCTCTGGAAGTTACCTCCCGACAGAGATTCTCCTTCTGGAGAAGGTGGGGGGAATGTGGAACACGACCACAAGGAAGAACAGACGGATGCAATGCCCCATGAACAAAGTGAGCACCATCAAGATGGAGAGGGGGAGCATGGAACTGCGGATGGAGACCATGGGGGCGAACACGAAGGGTGCCACCACGATGATTTCAATGGGAATGGTGCGCCCGATGGTCTTCTCAATGTCTTTAACTGGAAAGGGTTGTTGGGTTCGGAGGGGTTTCATACGACCCAAGAGGAAAACCTCCCTAGTTTTTGGCGTTGTAGTGGGGTTCCTGGATCTACAGCGATGGGGGAAGTCAATCTCACGATGGCTTTCAACACCTTCTTGGTGATTGGGATTTTGGTGCCCCTGTTTATTCGAGGAGGAAAGAGGCTTCAGGAGATTCCTGGACGCATCCAAGCCGCAGCCGAGTCTTGGGTCGAGATGTTGATTGGGTTCTTCCAGAGTTTTGCTGGAGAGCATGTGGGGCGAAAGTACGTGGGGTTACTAGGTGCCTATTTCACCTTTATCTTGGCGCTGAACTTGTGGGGGTTGATTCCGGGATTTCATTCGCCCACAGCCAATATCAACACGACGTTGGGCTTTTCTGTCATCGCTATTATCGCTAGTTTGGTCATCGGTCTCAAAGAGTCTGGAGTTAGGCATATAGTTCATCATTGGATGGGCGAGCCTGATCCAAGGGATGGGATGGCTAAAGGTATTGGGGCTTTTCTCCTTCTTCCCTTAGAACTCATTGCCCAGTTTGCCAGAATGGTCTCTTTGGCATTACGGCTTTATGGGAATATCTTTGGGGGCGATGTCGTTATCGCTGTTTTCGTTGTGTTGCTTACTGATCTGGCCGTGTCAATCTACCTGCCGTTGCCGCTCCACCTTCCGGTGGTGTTGCTACACTTGATCGCTTCGGTGATTCAGGCGGTTGTTTTCACGGCTCTGCTTTCGGTTTATATTGCAGGGTTCTGTTCTCATCATGGGGACGACCATACCAGCCACGCGGAGAGCGTGGCGCACTAGGAGGATCGTATGTTTTTTGGAGATAATGTTGATGTAAACCTCATCGCTGCTGCGATTGCGTTTGCCATCCCTTCTGCCTTTGCTGCCCTTGCTCAGGGCAAGGCCATCGCAGGTGCCTGGGACGGCATGGCTCGCCAGCCTGAGGTCGCCGATACCATCGGTGGTCGGTTGATTATCGCTCTAGCCTTCCCTGAGGCACTGGGCATCTTTGGGTTGCTCTTGGGCATCCTGATTATGGGCAAAGCGGGGTAGTTCCTCGTGGAGATCACCTGGCAACAGGTGCTCGTTGAGGCTTCGGGCTTCCTCCTCGTTTGGTGGGCTTTCGCCAAGTTCTTGGTGGGACCCATCACTAAGGTTCTTGACGACCGTGCCGTTCGTGTTCGCTCCGATTTGGAGGGGGCAGAGGCACAACGTCTTGAGATGGAGAAGCTAAGAGCTGATTACGAGCATCGCCTGACTTCGGTTGAAGAAGAGATTCGTTCGCGTCTGTCGGATGCTGTCGCTCGTGGCGAAGCATTGATTGCAGAGCGGGAGAAGGAGGCTGGTGCACGGGCTGACAAGATCCGTGCTAAAGTCGAAACCGAGATCAAAGAGATGCGCAATCAGTTAAGGCGCGAGCTTCGAGCTGATGCTGCCCGTATGGTGATGGAAGTCAGTCGACGATTCCTCTCTACAAAGATGGAAAACGAGGACGAAACTCTCATTGCTCGCTTGATGGAGGAGGTCTCCCCGTCGGTTGAGACTTGATAGTTTGTCTATAGGTGCCGCCTATGCTCGGGCGGCGTGGCGCCGATGGGAAAAGAGCGATGTCGCTTTTGAAGCCCGTTCATGGTTTGCCGAGGTGGGCACTGTCTGCCATTCGGTAGAGGGATTCCTGACTGCTTTGGACCATCCCTCACTTTCCACCGAAGAGAAAGGGGCGTTGTTATCCTCTCTATGTGATGCTATGGGCGCGAACGAGGATTTTCTGAGGACACTCCAACTCATCGTTCTGAATGGGAAGGCGATGCATCTTCCTGCTATCGCATCAGCCTATGGTGAGATTGCCGATCGGGCGGAGGGTATTCGCAGAGGGTTCCTTGAAACAGAGCGCCCGTTGGATAAAGCATTGGTTCGTGTGTTTGGGAAAAGATTGGGGGTGCAGTTGGGATTGAAGATTCTCCTGACCCCTATAGAAGGAAAGGGGATGATGGGGGGGTTTCGACTCACTCTAGGAAAAGAGATGGTTGATGCCTCGGTGGAGAGTTCCCTAAATCGAATTGAGACTGCCTTGATTGGTGAATAGGAGAGATAATAATGAGTAAACTAAGATCAGACGAAATCGCGAGTGCCCTCCAACAGGCACTTGATAGACATAGCGATAATCTCCAACTTGAAAGCATCGGTACGGTGATTCAAGTCCGGGACGGCATTGCCGAAGTCTATGGGTTGGACGGTGTAAGTGCAGGGGAGATGGTCGAGTTTGAAGGGGGTGAAAGGGGTCTTGCCCTCAACCTGAACGAAGAATCCGTAGGGGTCATTATTCTGGATAACTTCGAAGGGATTAAAGAAGGGGGCGTGGTCAAGCGGTTGAATAGGCAGCTTGAAATCCCTGTGGGCAACACCCTCTTGGGTCGCGTCGTGGATGCATTGGGACGTCCTCTTGATGGGAAAGGTGAGATCTCTAAAGAGCAAACACGCCCTATCGAGTTTGTCGCTCCACGCGTCTTGGAGCGAAAAGGAGTTCACGAGCCTCTCCAAACGGGCATCAAGGCGATTGATGCTATGGTGCCGATTGGTCGCGGGCAACGGGAACTCGTTATCGGTGACAGGCAGATTGGGAAGACGGCGATTCTTATCGATACGATCATCAACCAGAAGGATACCGATGTACACTGCATCTATGTCGCCATCGGGCAGAAGGGGTCGGCGGTAAAAGAGGTCGTTGAGGCGTTAGAAGCCCATGACGCTATGTCCTATACGACAGTTGTAAGTGCCCCCGCTTCTGCACCTGCTACACTCCAGTTCTTGGCCCCCTATGCGGGGGCAGCAATGGGTGAACACTATATGTTTGGAGGCGAGCATTCTCTCGTTATTTATGACGATCTCTCCAAGCAAGCGAATGCGTATAGAGAGGTCTCGCTCCTCCTCCGTCGTCCTCCAGGAAGGGAGGCTTTCCCGGGTGATGTCTTCTACCTCCATAGTCGGCTATTAGAACGAGCCGCCAAGATGAGCGATGAAAAGGGAGCAGGGAGTATGACTGCTTTACCTGTTATTGAGACCCTTGAAGGGAACGAGACGGCATATATCCCCACAAACGTCATCTCTATTACGGACGGGCAGATCTTCCTCTTCCCTGGCCTCTTTAACTCGGGTATCAAGCCAGCTATCAATGTCGGTCTCTCTGTGAGTCGAGTGGGGGGTAATGCCCAAACCGGGATTATCAAGAAACTGGGGGGAAATCTTCGGTTGGAGTTGGCTCAATTCCGTGAGATTGAAGCGTTTGCCAAATTTGGGAGTGATTTAGATGCGCGTACACAAGCGCGATTGACGCGTGGGCAGAGAATGGTCGAGCTCTTGAAACAAGGTCAGTTTGCTCCTCTATCTGTCTCCCACCAAGCCGTTGTCCTCTATGCGGGAACGAACGGTTATCTGGATAGTTTTCCTATTGCGTCGGTTGGACGCTTTGAAAGAGAGCTTCTTGCGTTTGCTCCCACTTTTGATGCTGATCTCTTACCCACAATCCAGAAAGAACCGAAGCTTACCGAAGAGATCGGTGAGAGGTTGAAGAAACTCCTAGATGCCTTCGTGAAGGGGTTTGAAGCTTAGTGGCTGGACTGAGAGAAATTCAAGGAGCGATTCGCTCCATCCAGAACACCGCCAAGGTAACGAGTGCGATGAAGATGGTCTCCTCTGTCAGATTGGGAAAGATGGAAGACCGAACGAGGTCCAGCTCTTCCTACCATGACGCTTTCGAAACTCTCTTCAAGCGGGTGATGGCAAAGGTGGGCAAAGTGGAACACCCCTTGGCTCAACAACCCACGGGAGGAAAACATCTTTTTCTCCTATTGAGTGCAGACCGAGGATTGTGTGGAGCTTACAACGCCCACATTCTGAAACGACTCGTTTCACGGGTGGATGAAGAGGGGTGGGAAGAAGGGGAATATCTCGTAGCGACAGTGGGTAACAAAGGGGAGAAGTTGGCAACATTCAAAGGATTTTCCCTCATTGATTCAAGAGGAGGTTTCTCTACGGATCTTCCGGATGAAGATGTCAAGTCCCTCTTGTCTTGGCTGACGGATGGGTTCTTGCGTGGAGAGTTCTCTACGGTAGAGATTCTCTATACAAAGTACTATTCCAAGGCAAAATATGTCCCTTCTAGCCTCATCTTGTTACCTTTCTCCACCCCCGAAGAGCAGGAAGAAGATGGGTGTGCAGAGTGGCTTTTTGAACCCGATGCCCAGGTGCTGGCAAAGACGCTCGTTCCTATGGCGGTTCGGGGAATGGTATTTCGGTCTCTCCAAGAAGCAATGACGAGCGAACAGGCAAGCAGGATGATGGCGATGACTCAAGCGACGGACAATGCAAAGGACGAGATTAAGAAGAAGAAAAAGCTTTTCAACAAACTGAGACAGGAAGCAATCACCAGTGAACTGATGGATATCATTGGTGGTGCTGCTGCAATCGAATAGGAGTTTACTATTATGGCTAATACAGATCAAAGAGCCCATGTGGATCAAGTGCAGGGAGTTGTCGTTGATATCCGTATCGACGAGGGTGAACTACCTCGGTTGATGGAAGCTGTTCTGATAGAGAGCGATCTCCTTTCGGGAGGTGAACTCACCCTTGAAGTGATGCAGCATTTGGGCGACAACCGTGTGCGCTGTGTCGCGATGGGTTCAACAGATGGCGTAAGTCGTGGAATGGCTGCCACCCCCACAGGGTCACCTATCCGCGTGCCGATCGGCAAGCAGACCTTGGGTCGTATGGTTGATGTGTTGGGGAACCCCATGGATGGGGGTGAAGCACTAAGTAACGAAGGGGATAAGGGGCGAGCGATTCATCAGTCCCCTCCGGATTACGAAACACAAGCTACGGTCAGTGAGGTGTTTGAGACAGGTATTAAGGTATTGGATCTCTTGGTGCCTTATGCTAAAGGGGGGAAGATCGGTCTTTTTGGTGGGGCGGGTGTGGGGAAGACAGTCCTGCTGACCGAACTGATCAATAATGTCGGTACGAAACATGGTGGTTATTCCGTTTTTGCGGGAGTGGGAGAACGCTCAAGGGAAGGGAACGACCTTTGGCACGAGTTGGGGGATGCAGGCGTGCGTGACAAGGTTGCCCTCGTATTTGGACAGATGAACGAGCCCCCAGGTGTCCGTTTCCGTGCTGGGCTTACAGGGGTGACCCTCGCCGAAGGGTTTAGAGACCTGGATGGGGGGCAAGATATTCTCCTATTTATTGACAATATTTTCCGATTTCTCCAAGCGGGTTCAGAGGTCTCTAGTCTGTTAGGTCGGATGCCCTCTGCTGTGGGGTACCAGCCCACTTTGGCAACGGATATGGGAGCTCTCCAAGAGAGAATCACATCCACAAGAACAGGCTCTATTACGAGTGTCCAAGCCGTCTATGTGCCTGCGGACGACTACACCGACCCAGCGCCTGCTACGACCTTTGCGCACTTGGACGCCACGACTTCCCTAGACCGTCCTTTAGCTGAGTTGGGGATTTATCCAGCTGTCAACCCCCTTATATCAAGTAGCCGTATGTTGGACACTCGTTTTGTGGGTGAAGAGCATTTCCAAGTCGCACAAGATATATTGGGGCTCTTACAACAGTACAAGGAGCTCCAAGACATTATCGCTATCTTGGGCATGGAAGAACTTTCTGAAGAAGATAAGCTTGCGGTCTATCGTGCTCGGAAAGTCCAGAAGTTCCTTAGCCAGCCTTTCTTCACTGCTGAGGTCTTTACAGGGAATAAGGGCATCTATGTCTCCCGAGAAAAGACGGTGGAATCATTCAAGAGGATTCTGGAAGGGGAAGGGGACGAGATCTCTGAAGATGCCTTCTATATGGTGGGGGATTTTGAGAGTGCTCAGGAGAAAGAGAAGACGCTCTAGTGCACTTATTGGTCTTGACACCTCGTGGGCCCGTGATGGATGTGGAGGCAGACTCTATTATCTTGCCTTTAGAGTCGGGGTTCTTGGGTGTAAAGAAGGGACACCAACCGTTGGCGGGTATCGTGGTACCAGGCGGTCTTTTTCACCGGTCAAGCGGGGAAAAAGGGATCCATTTTGTTTCAGGGGGTGTCGTGGAAGTGAGTGAAGAGAGGGTCCTTATCTTGACAGATGCAGCCGAAGAGAAGGGTGAGATTGATCTGGGGCGGGCTGAGAAGGCGCTGGAACGAGCTACACTGCGGCTAAAACGACGGGAAGCGGGGCGGCTCCGACTGGAATCCGCTCTGAATAGAGCGTGGCGACAGCTGCGAGAAGAAGGTGTTGATAGGAAGCGCTTGCTACTCGATATGGATCGTGCCCTTGAGCGTGTTCCATGGGAAGGAGATGAGGGTGAAGAGGCTGCTCGTGCTCTAAAGGGGTTGCGCTCTACACTCTTGGATAAGGAAACAACAGTTGATGACCTTCGTGCGGCGATTGGACCCGCCATGGATGCGGTCCAATTGGCGGGTGTTAATGTAGCACGTGCCACATTGAGCCAAAAGCGGGCGCAAGCGCGCCTCCAAGTCGCTCGGGGCGAGGTGCTTGCTTCCCTCCTTTGAGCGTCTGCTGAAGATTCGGGGCGGAATTCCTCTTAAGGGGGAGGTTCGGGTTCAGCCTAGCAAGAATGCCCTTCTTCCCATACTAGCTGCTACCGTATTAGCCGAGGGTCCCTGTCGTCTTTCTTCTGCCGTTCCTCTTCGAGATGTAGAGAATATGGTGGAGATGTTGAGGCGTTTTGGAGCGAAGGTGGAATGGTGTGACGGCGGTATTGAGGTTGACACGACAGATGTCCATCCCCAGACGATTGGAAGAGAACTGACGGGCAAGATGCGAGCAAGCGTCCTTTTCTTGGGGCCACTCTTGGCTCGCTTTGGCGAAGCGACTACTGATTTGCCCGGTGGTTGCCGTATTGGAGAACGCCCGATTGACTGGCATCTGTCAGGGTTTGAGCAATTGGGCTACGAAACGAAAGTAGAGGATGAAGGAGTTGTCCATGTTTGGGGCGAGGGAAAGAACCGAGTTGTCCATCTACCTGGAGTCAGTGTGGGGGCGACCGAAAACGTGATGATGGCTTCGTGTACTCAAGCAGGAGCGTCGGTGTTGAATGCGGCAAGAGAGCCTGAGATTGTGGCTCTAGGTAATGCCCTTTCTCGTTTTGGGTTTGGGGTCACGGCGGGCGATTCGGAGGTACAAATCGCCGGTGGTAAACCACGTGGGGGCGAAGTAGAGATTCCTTCCGACCGAATCGTTGCAGGCACTTGGGCAGCCGCATTCTTGGCAACGGGGGGAGAGGGGCGTATCGTGGGATATCCTCATAAAGACCTAAGGGCGTTTACAGCTTTGTTGTTAGAAGGGGGGGCTCGGTTGGAGGAGGATGGAGATGCTCTCCTCGTCTTGAAGTCACCCAGACTGAAAGCTCTCAAGTTTGGGACAGGTGCCTTTCCTGCTTTTCCCACAGACCTTCAGCCCATCGTTTCTGCGTTGTTGACAAAGGCTAGGGGAAAGAGCCGTATTGTGGAAAACCTTTTTGAGAGTCGAAGCAACCACTTGAACGAACTGGGAAGAATGGGAGCAAGGTCATGGGTGGACAACCGTACCTTTACGATAGAGGGTGTGAAGCAGCTCCAAGGCGCTCTTGTTTCTTCAACTGATCTAAGGTGTGGAGCTGCATTGGTTGTGGCAGCGTTGGGGGCATGCGGAGAGACCCTATTGCAGGATCGCCATATCTCTCGTGGGTACCACGGTTTTATCGCGTCATTGGAGTCGGTGGGTGCACAGATTGAGGTATGTCGTTGAAGAGAGAGAGAGATTTCTTGACTTGGTTCTTGCCCGGTATGGGTGTCAAAAGATGGGCTTGGCTCTCTTTTCTGGGGATGCTCCTTTTTGGGATGGGTATCCATGGACTCTTGTCTGCCCTTCCTAGCGATATCCACTGGGGAGAGGGTTCTTCCTTCTTTTTCGTCTTCCTCGGTTTGTGGGGGTTTGTGGAGGGTGTAAAGAGAATGAACCATACTTTGGTTCAAGCGGCAGCACCTCAGCATGAGAAGGGAGATTTGGTGGGGCGCGTTTACGCACGGCAGTTCTTGAAGCACCGCCCCCACATTGTGGCGATCGGCGGGGGGACTGGTCTCTCGGCACTCTTGCGTGGACTGAAGTCCATTACGATCAACCTATCGGCTATCGTTACTGTCGCTGATTCGGGGGGGTCAAGTGGGAGGCTTAGAGAGGAGTATGGCTCTATCCCCCCTGGTGATATTCGGAACTGCCTTGTGGCATTGGCACAAGATGAGGAGCGGATGGAAGCTGTCTTTCAGTACCGATTTCCCCACGGAGACTTGGAGGGGCATTCACTGGGGAATCTCATCTTACATGGTTTGGCTCAACAGACTGGAAACTGGATAGAGGCAGTCGAAAATGTAGAACGCCTCTTTGCACTGAGGGGGAGAGTGATTCCCGCGGCGGGGCAGCCCGTAACACTGGTCGCGCGGAAGGCAAAGGGAGTTCTTGTCCGAGGCGAGGCAGAGATCCCAAAGATATCAGGAAGGGTGGAGGAAGTCTGGATAGAAGAGAAAGAAGTGCACGCTTCAAGGGCAGCTCTAGACGCTATTGGAGAGGCTGAGTTCATCGTCCTAGGGCCGGGTAGTCTTTATACCTCCATCCTTCCCAATCTCCTTTTTGAAGGAATGGCGCAAGCTCTTCGCTCATCCCCAGCGGTGAAGATCTATGTCTCCAATCTGATGACTCAGCCAGGTGAGACAGATGGTATGTCGGCTGAGGATCACTTGGCACCCCTTGTAGCGAGGATGGGACCCATCGATTATGTTCTTCTGAATCAAGAAGTGGAAAAGAGTCAAGTAGCTCGGTATTGGGAAGAGGGAGCATCACCTGTCGGGTACGATCTACTGGGGTTGCTCGCCTCTGGAATCAAGCCATCTGTAAGAGACTTGAGAATGGAAGGCGAAGAGTTGGCGCGCCATGATTCAAAGAAAGTAGCAGAGGCGATTGCAGGTATCGCTAGTAAACATAGGAGGAAGATATGACATTGAGAATAGGGATAAATGGGTTTGGGCGAATAGGACGCCTCGTTCTTAGGGCATCGCTAGGGGGTGCGGGTGTCGAGGTGGTCGCAATCAATGACCTT
>JACKQG010006273.1_pt1 | contig 12661 bp, 11 predicted proteins | sample 8237621 | NCBI WGS metagenome assembly JACKQG01 (sample SAMN15677084, study PRJNA649215) | marine metagenome | biome: marine; feature: Black Sea; material: saline water; isolation source: suspended particulate matter (SPM) from the Black Sea western gyre | collected 2013-06-09/2013-06-10 | depth...
TTTTACTGACGGGGTACTGAGCTAGAGAGAGTTGGCTATTTGCTGCGGACGTCTCGCCTCGAGATCCGCTAGCACCACGAACATGCGATACTCGTCGGGCAGCTTTTCCACCGCATCGCGCACGGCTCGCCCCGTCTCCTCTTTCTGGATGTCCAGAACCGAGCCTCGCCATTTGCGAATGGGCGCCGCGTGAAGACCTTCCTCGGTGAAGGCCCCCATAGGATCTTCCCAACTTTGCTCGGGCCTTCGAGTGGAAGATCGCCGCTTCATCAGGGCCAAGTTCATTCCCATGCGATAGACCCAAGTGCCCAGCGTGGATCGGCCCTCAAATTGTTCGATCTTGTCCAGCATGCGGATGAAGGTGTCTTGTGCAACCTCTTCCGCATCCTCCACGCTGCCTGTGATGCGCAGAGCGAGGTTATAGATTCGATCGCGATGACCGGCCAGAACTTCGAGCAGGGCGGATTCGTCCCCTTGGGCGAGCCGCTCCACAAGCTTGGCCTCGGCCTCGCTGAGCGTCGCCTCGATCTGGGGCTTCTTTCGCCCCTGCTCGTCCATGGTCCAGAAAACTGTAAGAAGCATGGTGTTAGCTAATCAGAGGGCACAGGTGCTGGCAAGGTCAATTTCAACTATTAGATGCGTCGCGGATCCACAAAGGTTCAAAAAGTCTCCTGTCTCCAGCTACCGGTCTCCAGAAAAACACCCTCCCCCAATAGCGAGGAAGGGTGGAAACTGGTGACTGTTGACTGGTGACTGGTGACTGGAAGCTACTCTTCCTCTTCCAGCAGCTTTTCAGCTTCCAGGGCGGCCTGGCAACCGCTTCCGGCGGCCGTGATGGCCTGCTTGTAAACGGTGTCCTGCACATCGCCGCAGGCGAAGACGCCTTCAACATTGGTCTTGGTGTTGGTGGCGTTGATGTATCCGCTACCATCCAAATCGATCTGACCTTCGAAGATCTGCGTGTTGGGCGTGTGGCCGATGGCCATGAAAACACCGTCGCACTCAATATCCGAGACCTCGTCGGTCTTGGTGTCTCGGACGCGAAGGCCGGTCACCGTCTCTTCGCCGAGAACGTCCACGGGGGCTGCGTTCCAGACGAACTCGATCTTTTTGTTGGCCAAGGCGCGTTCCTGCATGATCTTGCTGGCGCGAAGCTCGTCGCGTCGATGCACCACACGTACGCGCTTGCCGAATCGCGTCAAGAAGACGGCCTCTTCCATGGCGGAGTCGCCGCCGCCCACGACCACGATTTCCTTGTCTTTATAGAAGAATCCGTCACAGGTGGCGCAGGCACTGACGCCGCGACCCATGAGGCGCAACTCGTTATCGAGGCCGAGGAGGCGCGCTTTGGCGCCTGTGGATATGATGACGGTCTTGGCCTGGTACTCAGCGTCTCCCACCCAAACCTTAAACGGGCGCTTGGAAAAATCGACCCTGCTGGCGTCGCCGGAGACAAACTCCGTACCGAAGCGCTCAGCCTGCTTGCGCATGTTATCCATGAGCTCGGGGCCCATGATTCCCTCTGGGAAGCCGGGGAAGTTTTCCACGTCGGTGGTGATGGTTAGCTGGCCACCCGCCTGGAGGCCTTCGATGACCAAGGGCTTCAGCTCCGCGCGAGCCGCGTAGATGGCAGCCGTGAGTCCCGCAGGGCCGGTTCCGATGACGATGACATTCCTCACATCCATGATCACGCTCCAGTGTGTGTTTCTCTGACGGCAACGACGCAATTTATCGCGGGCGAGGGCCCTCCGCAAGAGCGGCCTGGACTGAGCCCGAGTCGCAGGAGTGGGATGACTCCAATTGGGGCATGATTTCCTCCGGAATACTAGATCTTGGGGCCTATTTTCGGACCTTTGCGTAAGGTTCCTTTTTTCAACCGCATGTGGACAACTGCCCTCTTTCCCCATCATACTTATGAACTAACCCCCTCCAAAGAAAGGGGTTGGGAGGGTTTCCACAATATGGGCGGGTTTTCCACATCCCCCCTGCGGTCAATTGGGTCGCCTTCGAAATCAGCCTAGGGCCGGAGAAGCTCTTTGGGCGTAATTTCGTCCTTACGGGCCTCCACCATGGGTTCGCGGCGCTGTGGCTGCTTCTCTCCCATGCGGCAATTGCCCTCGAAGAAAACACCCTCGTCGATGACCAGGCGCTTGGTCACGATATCGCCTTCAAGGTGGCTGCCGGCCTTGAGCTCGATGCGCTCCGTTGCCGTGATGTTGCCAAAAACCCGTCCGGAGATGGAGGCGTTTTTCACATTGAGGGTGCCCTTGAGTATGCCGCTCTTGCCCACTTCCAGGGTCTCACGACAATTGATGTCGCCTTCGAACTCGCCATCGATGCGCAGGTTGCCCTGAACCGTGGCGTTACCGTTGAAGTGACTGCCCGCTCCCAGGATCGAGGCGTTGCCGCCAGCGCCGCCGACGCTCGCGGGACCGTTATCGTCTTCGCGTCCGAACATGTCCGACTCCTTCCAATTCCGCTGCGATGGCTGGCGGATTCTGATGGCCAATCCTTTGACGGTCTCAGCCTAGTGCATGAGCCGCGAGAAATCTAGTGTTCCGCGGAAAAACAAACTAATCCAAAAGATAGCTCTTGGGGTCCTCGGGAATTCCATTGCGACGGATCTCAAAATGCAGGTGCGGGGCCGTACTGCGCCCTGTGCTGCCTACGTATCCAAGGATGTCTCCGCGTTCCACGCGATCCTCTTTGCGAACGCCCAGGTGGCTGTTGTGGCCGTAAAGGCTGGTCACACTGAAGCCGTGATCGAGCAGCACGAAGTTTCCATACTCATCGTTCCAACCCGCTACCAGCACCACACCATCCCCGGCCGCACGCACCGGCGTTCCGGGTTCCGCGGCAATGTCCATGCCCGCATGATAGTCATGACCGTGTTGACCATGAAACTCTTGGGTGATCCAACCGCGCAGGGGCCAGCTGCTGGGCATGGCGCTGAGCACCTGCTGCTCGCCGCGCTGCAGTAGGTTCTCGCGTTGAGGAGGCCCGCCCGGCAAGGCGCGCTCGCGCAGGATTTGATCGGGAATCAAGGAGTCCGGCGGCAAGGTGCCTTCACCGAAAAGCGTCTGCATGCGATAGAGCAAGACGGCGCTTTCCTCGAGTTCACGTTCAAGCGTATTCATGCGACTGAGCTGCGCGGCGTTTTCTTCCAGTTGCCGTACGATCACGCGATTCTTCTGCTTCTCGAGAATCAGAGAACTGGAAGAGAAGATCAGTACAAGAATCGCCAGGATTCCGACGACGATGAGCAGGACAAGAATGCGCAGGAGGCCCAAGGGCATCTTGACACTGAGGGGTTCATCCCCAGAGTCCGGCACCAAGTGGATGCGGATCTTGCGCGGCGCATCCTTGCGCGGCCAGAGCCATTTCCAAAACGGCATTCGATTCCTAGATGTCCGAGTCCAGCGAAACCTGGAGCGCGTCCATGAGACGTTCCAATTCGCGATCACTCTTAAAGCGCACCGTTACCTTGCCGCGGCCCTTGCGATAGTCCAACTGCACGGGCAGGCCAACGCGCCCTTCCATGCGTTCACGAATGGCAAGCAAAACGGGATCGCCAGGCAAGGTTTCGTTCTTTGCCTTGGCTGGACCACCTTTGAGTTTCTTCGCCATGCGTTCGGCCTGTCGAACGGAAAGCTGTCCTCGTTCGATGGTCTTCGCCAGGCGCAGGCAATCGGCTTCTTCCAGATTGATGAGCGCGCGCACATGTCCTGCGCTGATACCGCCCTGGGCCACCTGATCCTGAACGGGGTCGGGCAGTTGCAAGAGACGAAGCGTGTTGGACACCGTGGAGCGATCTCGCCCCAAGTAGTTGCCAAGCTCCTCGTGGGTCCAGCCGAACTCGTAAATCATCACCTGAAAGGCGCGCGCCTCTTCGATGGGATCAAGATCGTCGCGTTGCAGGTTTTCCACCAAGGCCAGCTTCAGGCTTTCTCGGCTGTCGCTTTCGGTGATAAGCGCCGGCAAGGTTTCCATTCCCGCCATGATGCTCGCACGATAACGACGCTCGCCAGCGATGAGCTCATAACGTTCGCCGCGCTCAACTAAAAGCACCGGCATGAGAACACCCTCTTGGCGAATGGATGTTGCCAGTTCTTCCAACTTCGCTTCGTTGAAGTGCCGACGTGGCTGCCGCGGATTGGGATCGATTTTATCCAATGGAATGTCGACAACACGCCGACCCGCGAGAGCCTCCGGTTCGGTCACGGCGGGTGCGAGCGCTGGCGCGCTGGCCGTGGTCCCTGTGGCTTTTTTCTCCGCGGGTACTTCTTCGAGAATGGCGTTAAGCCCCCTGCCCAATGCCTTTTTCGGCATGGATCACCTCCTGAGCTAACTTGATGTAGCTTTGCGCGCCCGGCGACTCGAGGTCGTAGAGCATTACAGGTTTGCCGAAGGACGGGGCCTCCGAAAGTTTGACGTTCCGCGGAATGACGGTTTTGTAGACCTTATCTTCAAAATAGCGCACAGCCTCCTGCGCCACCTGCCTCGAAAGGTTGAGGCGTCGGTCATACATGGTCAGCAGGATTCCTTCGATGGCCAGCTCGGGGTTGAGCCCCTCGCGCACACGGGTCACCACGTTGAGCAACTGACCCAAGCCTTCTAGGGCGTAGTACTCACATTGGATGGGAATCATGACCGACTGGGCGGCACAGAGAACATTGACCGTAAGCAAGCCCAGGCTCGGAGGAGAGTCGATAAGGATGAACTCGTACTCATCCGCGAAGGCCCCCAGAGCCTTCTTCAGGTAGAAGGACCGGCCCTGTTGGCCCACCAACTCTACTTCTAATCCGCTGAGACCTTGATTGGATGGAAGGAGGTCAAGCCCAGTAACTGCAGTATTTTCAAGTATTTGTCTCGAGTCAACATTGCCGACGATCACATCATAAAGGGTGTGATCAAGCGATCTGGAGTCAATGCCAACTCCACTGCTCGCGTTGCCCTGTGGATCCATATCCACAAGAAGGGTCCTGGCGCCAGCCGAGGCCAAGCTCGCACTCAAGTTGACGGCTGTGGTTGTCTTGCCTACGCCTCCCTTTTGGTTGGCGATGGCGATGATGCGTGCCAAGACATCCCCTTTCATAGGGCGGATGAGTTTGATTCGGTTTAACGGGGAGCGAGGGTTCTGTCAACGGAATGTTCCACGTGAAACAATTAACCGATCCGTGGGGTCAATTCAATGACGAAGCTCTCGCGATGTGGGAATCTGAAGCTATATGTCTGCGCGACCTTCCAGCCATACTTCTTAGGAATACCACCCTGTACCTCTGCGAGTCCCGCGGGTCCCTTAATCAGATAGGCAGCCTTAAGCCTGGGCTTTAAAGCTTCGGACCATGCCAGTGTATTTTCCGTACTGGCAAAGGCCTTTGAACAAAGGATCCAATCAAAGTCCGGCCCCAATTTCTGGCAAAGCTCGGCTAGCTTGGGGTTTTCAAATCGATCTCCAAAGACCTCTGTGCTCTGGAGATCCAATTTAGAGACAAGGCTGGAGAGTACGCGGGCTTTTTTCTGAACGGAGTCCACAAGTATGAGGCCGCCCTGAATTTGGTCCTCCTCTAGTATCAACTTGATCGGGATACCGGGCACCCCAGATCCAGAACCAGCATCCAAGAGCAAACTAGGGTTTGGGGTTTCACGTGGAACAGCCCTAAGCACAACGGCCAGAAAGACACTGTCGAGAATGTTATCTAAGATTTGTCGCTCGGGGTCTTTTCTGGATACAAGGTTTACCCTGCTGTTTGCATCAAGAACATCAAGAGCAAAGAGTTCCAGCCTCGCCCAAACCTTATCCGGCAGGGGGTTCAGAAAACTGGGATCGAGGTACGTTTCACGTGAAACGGTTCCAATAATGCTGACCCTGTGGTGCCCAACGGAAATTTCCCAGGCCTCTTTGATCTGATCACGGCTTAAGATCGAAGACATCGCATCACTTCATTTTCTTTGGGGTTCTCTTTCTCTGTCCCTGGATATAGATCATGAGTACGGACACATCACTCATCCGGACTCCGGGAACCCTACCCGCCTGACCGAGGGTCTCGGGTCGAACACGATCCCAACGTTGCCTAGCTTCCGTACTCAGTCCAGGAATCGTAGAATAATCGAGATCAGATGGAATCGAAAGGCCTTCTAATTTTTTAGCCTTCTCCACAGACTTTTTCTCACGATCAATATAGCCTTCATACTTAACACGTGTCTCAAGACGCGAAAGCTCTTGTGCCGCAAGGGGTTCGGAGAGAGTCCAAATTGGTGCCAAGTCAGACCACAAGACACCTGGCCGCTTCAATATCTGTGCGGCCGTCAATCCAGGCAGGGCAGGATCTCCTGGAAGGAAGTTTGACAGTTTAATGGCGTCAGATTCACCAAGGTTAAGATTCAAGATTTGCCGATAAGCAGCTTCAACTCTTTGCAATGAATCTGAGACCTTTGCAAAGTCATCGCCACCCACCAAGCCAAACTCAAAACCCTTAGCCATTAAGCGCTCATCGGCATTGTCCCATCGAAGTAAAAGCCTGTGCTCGGCCCTGGATGTAAACATTCGATACGGTTCATCGGCCCCTTTGGTGACCAGGTCGTCAACGAGAACACCCAGGTAGGCTTCTGAACGATCAGGAACCCATGGCGGCTGGCCATCCAATTTCAAGGTGGCATTGAGTCCGGCCAATAAGCCCTGGGCTGCGGCCTCTTCGTATCCGGTTGTCCCGTTAATTTGGCCGGCGAAATACAGTCCTTCCAGATTTCGATACTCAAGAGTGGGGTGTAGAACCCTTGGGTCAATGGCGTCATACTCGACAGCATATCCTGGTTGTAGCATTTCCGAATTTTGAAGCCCGTTAATACTATGCAATAATTGTAGTTGCAGATCTTCAGGCAGGCTGGTCGACAAGCCGTTAATATAATAACGGGGCGTGGACAGGCCCTCGGGCTCCAGGAAGAGGGTGTGATTGTCCCGCTCCGCGAAGCGCGTCACCTTGTCTTCGATACTCGGACAATATCGAGGCCCTAAGCCTTCAATGCTTCCATTGAACAGGGGACTGGAGTCGAGATTGTCGAGAATGAGCTGATGGCTGCGGGGATTAGTCCGAGTGAGGTGACATAGAACCTGTGGCCCAGTGATGGATTCGCTAAAATGGGAAAATGGAACAGGGGGGTCATCTCCCGCCTGCGGCGTGCACTGGTCGAAGTCGATACTGTCACGATGAATGCGAGGGGGGGTACCGGTCTTGAGCCGATGAAGCGACAAGCCCAATTTGCGAAGGGAGTCGCTCATGCTCAACGCGGAACCTTCGCCCACTCGTCCACCCTCCACCTGTGATGAACCTGTATGAAGCAAACCGCACAGGAAAGTACCGGTAGTAAGAATGAGCGCGCGACCTTGAATAACGCCGCTTTGCTTGCAGAGCAAGCCCCTCAACTTCCCATCTTCGTGAAGAATCTCCAGGGCCTCGTCCTCTAGAAGATCAAGCCCGGAGCTGCTTCGAAGCTTGTCGACCATACCGGAGTTGTAAGTGGCTTTGTCGGCCTGGGCGCGCGGCGCGCGCACTGCGGGACCCTTGCGCATGTTCAGCACTCGAAACTGAATTCCATGCTCGTCGATGTGCCGGCCCATCTCGCCGCCCAAGGCATCGATCTCGCGAACGAGTTGACCCTTGCCGAGACCGCCGATGGCGGGATTACAGCTCATGCGCCCCGCAGCATCCACCGACAAGGTTACAAGCAATGTAGAAAACCCGCGTCGTGCCGAAGCCAGAGCAGCTTCCACTCCCGCGTGTCCCGCACCGACAACGATCAGGTCGTAGTTCGGCATCTCACTTGCCAACACAGAAGTTTGAAAATATTTCCGAGAGCACAGTCTCGCCTACGCGATCGCCGCTGAGCTCGTCCAGTTCGTTAAGTGCGGCGCGCAAACGACTGGCTAAAAGATCGGCTTCGAGTTCCTCGAGAGTCGAGCTGTCGAGCTCCTCGAGAATCTCGAAGAGTGCGCGCAATCTCGATTCCTGTCGGCGGTTCAAGGCCGCTTCCACTTCCAGGGCTTCCGAACCCTTTTCGCCCGTGGCCATTTCGAAAAGCGCATCGCGTAATGCAGACAAGCCTTCGCCGCTCTTGGCGGACAAGATGATACTGCGCAGCGAAGTGCTAAGTGGAGGCGCGCGAAACTCGGGATCATCGCACTTGCTAAAAACAAGTAGCGCGTTGGATTCACTCAACCCGCCCAGACGTTGCAGCTCATCTTTCGATGGGGAGCGCGTACCGTCGAAAAGCCAAAGCGTTAGTTGAGCCTCCTCAAGCAAGGTTTCGCTTCGGGCCACCCCCAAGCGTTCAGCTTCTTCCAAGCCTTCGCGAAGACCGGCCGTGTCGTGCAGATGGAACAGCAGCCCGCCAATATTCAAGGTTTCGCGCAAGGTGTCGCGCGTTGTCCCCGGCGCCTCGGTGACAATGGCGCGCTCCTCCTCTAGTAGAGCGTTGAAGAGCGAACTCTTTCCAACGTTCGGCTCACCGGCTATGACCACGCGCAGACCTTCGCGGATAAGTTTGCCTTGCTCGGCGCCGGCCAGCAGCTCGCTTGCAGCCTCCCGAAGTCGCGACACACCTTCATCCAGGTGCTCTCGCGAAACAAAATCAATATCCTCTTCGGAAAAATCTAGTCCGGCTTCCAGGTCTCGAAGCAACGCTACGAGCTTGTCGCGGAGAAGGGAAAGGCGGCGGCTGAGACTTCCACCCAACTGAGAAAGAGCAAGGTGCTGCTCGGCCTCGCTGCGACTGTGAATCAACTCGGCTACGGCTTCGGCCTGCATAAGGTCCATGCGCCCGTTGATCGTGGCCCGATAGCTGAACTCGCCGGGCTCGGCCTGCTTCACGCCACAGGCAAAAAGCGCAGCCAAGATTCTCCGCACGGTCAAAGGCCCGCCATGGACAATGAGCTCCGCGCTGTCCTCGCCGGTGAAGGTGCCGGGACCAGGCATCCAAAGTGCTGTGGCCTCATCCAAGGGACGACGGTGTTCATCCACCAAATTCACGCGATGCAGATAGCGCTCACGTAGGGGATCGGGAATTTCGGCCAGTAAGGACAACAGCGACTCGCGCGAACGCGGGCCGCTGATGCGGATGATCGCCAGGGCGCCCTCGCCGGGAGGAGTCGCCAGGGCAGCGATCGTTTCGTCGAGCGAATGCATGACTAGCGGTAGCGCTTCTTTTTCGGAGGCTTGGCGCCGCCGTTAGTTTCGTCAAGACCGAGAACCGACCGCGCCAGATCGCTGGAGAAGGGTTTCTCGACCGGTCCACTGTCCGGACTCGAAGCATTTTCTCTGCGTCCACCTCGACCCTGAGCACGAGCCTCGCTGCGTTCGGCGCGACGATCCCGGCGCTCGGCCTGAGCTTCGTCAACCTCTTCGTTCGATTCCTGAACCGGGGCCTCAATACTTTCCGCGCGTTCGGGCTTGGCTTCGGCTCTCACTTCCACGAACTCTCGAGCTTCTCGAACTTCCTCACGGCTTTCTTCCGGCTTGGTTGGGATCTCGTTACCCGCGGTTCTTTCATCCTCATCCTTGCGGAAGGTTTTTCGGATGCGGGTGCCGCCTTCTTCCCGTTGACGATCACCACCGCGACCCCGACGGCGGGACCCTCCGCGACCTCCACCTCGAGGCTCGCGGCTTCCCCCACCCTGCTCTTCGCTGCGGTGGCGGGGGCGATCGTCACTGCCGCGAGTTTCCCTATTGTCATCGCTGGAGCGGCGGGGGCGATCATCACTACTGCGAGTTTCCCTATAGTCATCGTTGGAGCGGCGGGGGCGATCGTCGCGATCACGACGGGGGCGACGTTCGCGACGTTTCTCCTCATGTTCCTCGCGCGGTTGTGCCATGCTGGAAATCGACGCCGAGCGGAAACTGGGATCGGGAACGTCCTCGTAAGGAGAAACCGGTTCTCGGTCATTCCGAGGCGAAGCTTCTTCGCTGTCCAAGGCCACAATCACACGCCGGCGCGAACCTTCTCCCGCAGTGTAGGTGCGAAGATCATCGCGATCGGCCAATACCAGATGCACGATGCGTCGATCCTGGGCGGTCATGGGCTCCAGCGACAAACTCTTGCCGGACTCGAGCACCTTTTGCGCCACGGCCTCGGCCTTCTCTTGAAGCGCTTCTTCGCGGCGTTCGCGATAGTCGCCCACTTCCAGATTCACGGCCACGGCCTGTCCGGCCTGTGACGTGAGAATGCGTTGCACCAGGTGCTTGATGGCGTCCAGGGTCTGACCGCGCCTGCCGATGAGCAGGCCTTCGTCTTTCTTGCTCGTGATCTTCACGAAGAAACTGTCTTCTTCGCGACGAACATTCAGTTTGTAATCGATGCCCAGGGGATCCAAGATTCCGCGGGTCACCTTTTCAGGGTCGAGATCCTCGGGTAAGGGGCCCTCGCCGTCTGACTTGCTCACCCGCACCTTGACGTTCTTGCTTCCCAGTCCCAGAAAGCCGCGCGACCCCTCTTCCAACACTTCCACGCGCACGTCGGAACGGCGCAGCCCCAATTCGCCCAGAGCTTTCTCAATGGCTGCCTGTTTTGTTTTTCCACTCGTGGTGACTTGATCCATTTTGCTTACCTCATGCCGAGGGTGAGACGACTTTGCCGTCCTGGTCCTGGCCCTTGTGGATGTAATATTGCTGAACCGCGGTCAGGATATTGTTAACCAGCCAGTACAGAACCAGCCCCGACGGCATACGGTAGAAGATGAAGGTCATAAAGAAGGGCATGATCTTGTTCATCATGGCCGCCTGCGCACCCGCCTGGCTCGGCCCGGAGCTCATGCCCATACCCGTTCCGCCCATCTTGGTCTGGAACCACATGGACAGACCCATGAGAATCGGTAGCAGACTGATGGAGTTATTGATGAAGCCGCCCAAGGCGGGAATTTCAAAGGGCAGCGTGTAGAGAACATCCATGTATGAAAGATCGTGGATCCATCCCACGAAGCCGGCGCCGCGCAACTGCACGGCACTGCGCAGCACGCTGAAGAGCGCGAAGAAAACCGGCATCTGCAGGAGCAACGGTAAACAACCGCCCAGGGGATTCACCCCGTGCTCCTTGTAGAGTTTCATGGTTTCTTCGTTGAGCTTCTGCTTGTTGTCCTTGTACTTGGCTTGAAGTTTCTGCAGTTCCGGCTGGATGCCCTGCATTTCCTTCATGGACTTGAAGCTCTTGTGGCTCAAGCGATAGAAAAGCACCTTCGTGAAAATCGACAGCAGGATGATCACGACGCCATAGTTGGGAATGAAGCGGTAGAGCCAAAGCATCAGCCACTTGATTCCCACGGAGATGGGGCGAATCCAGACCCAGCCCAAATCCAGCACGTTTTCCAAACCGCGCTCGTAGCCCTGTAGGGTTTCACGAATGATGGGGCCCGCGTAAATCTGGAAGGTCTCGTCGATGTTCGTGCGACCGCCGCGCAGGGGGAACTCGGCGGTAAATCCCAAGTACTCGCCTTCCTTGCTCCCCGAAAGGGTGGCGCTACCCTGTAGCGGCGCTTCGGGAATCACGGCAAGGGTGAAGTACTTGTTCTTGGTGGCCGCCCACTGCACGGTTCCTTCGGGCGAGTTCACGGTGTCGCCGTTTTTGAAGGTGCCTAGGCCCTTTTTCTCAATGTTGTCGCCGAGCTTGTAGAAGTTCTTGAAGGATCCAACATCGTCCTTGCGATTCTTCTCCGTGGAGAGGATGCCCTGCTCCATGCCCAGGCTGTAGCTTCCCACGCCCGCGAAAGCCCCTCCGAGGTTTCCGGAAACCTGCAGCTCCAACTGATAGCTGTCGGGGTGGAAGGTGTAGGTTTTCGTGATAACGCCGCCGCTTCCATCGGAGAAACGGAAGCTGATCGACCGGTCGGCATCCAATTGCAGAAGGTTCCGTCCCGAGGGCAGGTCGCAGGCGAAATGCCATTGGCCGCTATCCAGCCGCTCACTGCCGCGATTCAGGTCGAGATTCAGAAGACCCGAACCAGGGTGGGGCTCGCCGGAGGCCACAAGCTGAACCACGCCGTCGATGTCACCATGTTCATCATAGCCGTCGAACTGGGTCAGCTCGATGCTCGTAATGAGCGCACCACGTGAGTCCAGGTGGTAGCGAGCCAGGGGCGTCTCCACGATGATCTCGCGGCGAGGCGCGGACGCGATGGCGATGTCGGAAATGGGTTCTGTGGGAACGACCGGTGGCGGAGTATCACTTGCGGCTCGGGACTCGGGTCTCGAGACTGCAGACTCCTCCACCTGTTCGGTGGGGGTTTCGCTGGCTCTCTCCTCGGGATCGGGCCCGAAGCGGGACAACCAGAAGTAGTATCCGATGAGCAGAATGAAGATCAGCCCGAAGGCGATCTTTGTTTGTCGATCCATTCAGTCCTCGCGCCGATCCAGGCAGGTAAACCTATTCCGGTTTTTCGGGCACGGGGTCGTGCCCACCTGGGTGGAACGGATGGCAGCGAAGGACACGTTTGGTGGAAAGCCAAAAGCCCCGGAAGAACCCATGCCGGTGCACCGCTTCCTCCGCATAGGCGGAGCAGCTGGGATGGTACCGGCAGGTATCGGGCAAGAACGGTGAAATCAACCTGCGATAAGCACTGATAAGCATCAGCAAAAGCTTCGCGGCCATTTTCCTTCTCTCTTAGCTCTAGGCTAAG
>JACKQG010006274.1_pt1 | contig 12661 bp, 18 predicted proteins | sample 8237621 | NCBI WGS metagenome assembly JACKQG01 (sample SAMN15677084, study PRJNA649215) | marine metagenome | biome: marine; feature: Black Sea; material: saline water; isolation source: suspended particulate matter (SPM) from the Black Sea western gyre | collected 2013-06-09/2013-06-10 | depth...
GAATCAAACAAATTTGTTAACCCTGAAGTACCTGCTCCATCTTGCATTGGGGATTTATCTCTCCATGCAATTTGTTGTGGGATGTATTTTTCAAACGTTTTACGTAAAATCCACTTTCCGTATCTCTTCTCATTTTCATTTCTTACTTTGAGATTTACTGGTATTTTCTCAGCTAGGTCCATCACTTTCTCATTTAGAAATGGTGATTCTATGGTGACTCCTAACGCTTCTCCTATCTTTTGAGTGGGAAAATGCATGACCGAACAAATCCTTTTGATCTCTCTTGTCAGTTCTTCTTCTGACTTGTTTATGAGAAAACTGTATCCTGCAAATAACTCATCAGCCCCATCTCCTGTGATAATTGACTTTTCTCCGTTTTCTTTTGCCCATTTTATTGCTAGATACATTACAACGTTATTGCGAATTTCAATATCGTTGAAATTTTTTAAAATCTTGATTGTTTCTTCTATTGCTTCTAGAATCTCAGCTATTTTTACATTGTAAATTGTTATTGGTAACTCCATTTCTTTTGAAATCATTTGACAATATGTCAAATCTGTTGAAACGAAATCTTCTGCAATTACTGCAATAGTTTTTGGTTTTCTTTGTTTTAGAAAATATGCTATGATGGAACTATCTAATCCTCCTGATAATGAAATTAAATTCGATTTTGATTCATTACATGCTTCTTCTAATGTATCGTATAGTTTTTGAGAAAATTCTTCCAATACTGTTTACATATTTTTGAAATTAAAATAGATATGCCTGATAAGGTAGAGCCCAATCCAAAAAACCCTATTGCAAACTTTAAATTCTTTATCCAATGTTTGAGGGTTAATGCTACTTCCTGCTGAGATAGAATCAAAAACTCTGATTCCTGCATTACGGGCAATTCTTGCTAAAAAGCTTGCAGAAGATCACAATATTAGAGAAGATGAAATTTCTAAAATGCTTGGAGTCACACAAGCTGCAATCAGTAATTACATCCGTGGAACCCGAGGTGATCCATCATTGATTGCAAAACTTTTGGCAGAAAAACAAGTTGCAGTAATGATTAATGAATTAAGTGACAGTCTTTCTTCTGACATGGCATATACTCCATCAAGTCTCTCTAAGTTTATTGGGCTATGTAATTACATTAAATCAAGTTTGTTGATTTGTGAGATACATCATAATCTAGAATCTAATATTGATGAGCAGGTTTGTAAAGAATGTGAAAATATGCTTCTTAAAGGTCCTGGAAGCGTTTACTAGGTTTTAATTAAAATAATCTCTACAGTCGATGTCATATCCCCAATACCTGCAGCAGCTACTGTGTCTAAAATAATTTTCTCTACTTTGGAATTTCCGTTTAGCATTTTTTCTGTAATGATGTTTGCTATTGCGACGGCATTGGGAATTGAATTACCCTTTGCTTTTAGAATAACTTTACTCCTTTTTCCTAAAATTGATAATACTTCAATAGCTGATTCCATTACTGGATAGTTTCCAATTTGTATCGTGGCTTCAGACTTTTCGGTCTGCTCTTGACCACGTGGTTTGGTTGTCTCTTCCATGAGCATTATTCAATATTTAGAAATTTTATGTTCTTTTAAGTTTTATCGACCATTGATTCATTTTTCAAAGTAATCAATTGGTATGTTTTGGTAATCACCGTTTGGTAATACCCTTCTAATTGTAATTGGGATTACTCTTTGTTCTAATTCTTCCATTGAAATGTCTAGTGAAATTCTAGCATTTTTTGGAATTGGAATGAATGGTGGTGCACCTAGTGATAATTGTAAAGCTCTTGCGCCCATAATTCTTGCTTTTTCAAATCTTGTTAATGTTGGTGGTCCAATAGTGATCTTGTTTTTTTCACAAGGGATTTCTACTGGTTCATGTTCTTCAATTTTTTCTACAACTTCTCTATTTTCAATTTCTTTAATTCTTTTTTCTAAACTATCTTGTTCTTTTTCAGTTAATGGTTCTACAAGATCTTTTCTATCGATTAATTTTCGATAAGTATCTAATGCTTTGTTTAAACCAGCATTCTCTTCAATCACCATATCTAAATCTTCTTCAGCTGGTGGAGCTTCAATTAATTCAGGTTCTTTAACATCAGACAAGATACCAAAATTTTCTTAAAACGTTATATAATCTAATCATTTTAAAGTACGAATTGAGTACATCGTCAGTCTCGAGAAAGCAACTTATTTTAGAAATTCGAGGAAAAGCAAAAATTTCGTGTGATCTAAAACGTCATTTGTCGCCACGAACTGTTGGAACTATCATGAGATCTTTGCCATTGGAAGGACATGCTCATTTGATGGGCAAAAGCATTTCATATTTTGAAACAAGTGTTGATTCCGGAATTGAAAGATCAAGAACTGAATTCAAAAAAGGTGATGTTGCATTTTTACCTTCAACTGGAAGTATCTGTTTTTTTCTAAATGATGCTGTGTTTGCTAAGATGATGACTCCGATTGGAAAACTAACTGGTGATATTGATGCATTAAAGGATGTTAAATCTGGTGATGTGTTTTGTATCTATGAAGATACTGCTTGATAAAGATGATGACCTGAATATCCGCCAACTCTTTTTACAATGCCTTTGTTTGTGGATTCTTTTAGAAATGCATTAGCTGCAGAAATTTTAACTCCTGTCTGTCTTGCGAGATCTTGAACTGTAACAACTTTGGAATTTTGAATGATTTTCAATGCTTGTTGCTCATTTACCATAACTGTAATCTCTGCTTTCTTTGGTCCGCCTTCTCCCTTGTCTTTCTTTTTCTTTGTGTCTTTGGAACCTGCAGATTTGTCTTTGTTTCCAGCTGTTGGTTTCTTTGCTCCACCCATAATTTAAGAAAAAAATATTCCTCTTATAAACGATGAACCAATTTTGGAATTACACCTTTAATGATTAAATAACATCTTGTCTACTATTCAGTATGGGAATAGTTTCAAAAGGTGCAAAATGTAATTTTGAAGGCTGTGATCAAGATGGCGCTCGCTCTCTTAATACTAGTAAAGTTGAAACTGCTGGATTACGCGTAAATTCGACTGGTAAAAAAACTGTTCTTTGTAAAGAACACTACAAAGAATACAAGAAAGAGTCTAAAGATGATCGAGATCTTGAACGTGCTAGATTCGATAAATTCTAGTTATTCTTTTATTTTGTTATCTGGATTTTTGAAATAATCTTCACTTAGTTTTTCATATAGTTTGTCTAGTTTTTTGTAAAGTCTTTTTGGTTCTCTTGGTTTTTGATTACTTAAAACATACAAAGCAAGAATTGGAAATGCTATTGTAGCATCCGCATAAACTGTGACCATTCCATTATGTGCATCTTGAACTTTTCCCCAACTCTTTCCCTCTTGTAGAGTTGCACCTGATAATCCTCCTGTATCTGGACGTGCATCTGTGATCTGAATGATATAATCTTGCCCTCCATCATCTCTTTTTAGAATTTGATCTAATAGTGGACCTGTTTGCTGAGCTGTATTCTTTGGCACTCCGCCTCCTAATTCCAAAATTCCTGATTTTTTTGAATCATATAAAATTGCGGCTTGTTCAATAATCTCTCTTACAAAATCTAAATTGTATGTTTTACCTGCTAGTCTATGCACTGCTAAATTCAAAGCTAATGATGAATCCTTCATTGTTGAAATGTATACGGGAACATCAAAATCATATGCTGATGTAATGAAACTCTTTTCAGGATGTTTTGATTTTTCTTTGCTTAATTTCCCCATTAAATTACAAAATTCAGCAGTGGTGAATGGCTTGTCTGGAAAATCATCTCCAAACATTTTCTGAACTAACTCATCTTGAGCTTCTAATGTTTCATGAAATTTGATATAGACATCTCTGATTCTAACAATTTCATTTTCATAGAGTTTCATATCGTCGACATCAAAACTACCTTGTTTTACTGGCAGTCCCCAAGCAAAATGATCTTCATGATACACATTTGCTCCTGTTGTTACTATCCAGTCTACAAATCCTCTTTCAATTAACGTCTTAATTATTCCTCCAAATCCTACTGGTGTCATTGCACCTGAAACTGTGAGACAAATTGTTGCATCTTCTTCAATCATTTTTGCATAAAGTTTTGCTGCATCACCAAGCTGTCTTCCGTTATATCCTGAACTTGCAAATACATCGACTAAATCTTCTATAGTCATTTTTGGATCTAATTTGATATGTGGAATATCTTTACCGTGAAATTCATGTGGATCCATGTTTGAAAACTAGTTTTTTGGTAAATAATGCTATCGAATCCTTTTTGATGGATGTTGAAAATCAAAATATACTAAATGACGTTTAAAAATTATCTTTTCAAAAATTTGTGGCTACAAGTTGTAATCTCTTTAATCATCGGGTTATGTGTTGGGTTGATTTTAGGTGATGATGTGGGTGTTGGATTAGATGATGCTGCTTTGGATTCTTTATCATCATATCTAAAAATTCCTGCAAATATCTTTTTGAGTGTAATTTTGATGATTATTGTTCCATTAATTTTTACATCTATTGTTGTGGCTATAACGAATTTGGGGGCAAAAGATAAGCTAAAAACTCTGGGGTTGGGTATTGGTACTTATTTTATAATCACTACAACCATTGCAATCCTTGTATCTGTATCTCTTGCGTCCATTATAGCGCCAGGAAGTATTTTAGACCTCTCTGCACTCCAAGAAACCCATGATCTTTCTGATGATGATCTAAACGTTACAGAAGGTTTTTCATTAGATGATATTCCAAGTGTCGTCTCTAACATAATTCCAAAAAACCCTATTTCTTCATATCTTGAGGGGCAGATGTTTAGCATTTTGGTGATGGCACTAATTGTGGGGCTATCCATGGCGGTTCTCCCAAAAGAATCAGTCAAACCATTACTGGATGTCCTAGAATCCATTCAAAAAATAACATTACACATTCTATTGATTTCAATGAAGATTGTACCGTTTGCAGTTTTTGGGTTGATTGTTGGAATGGTTGCTACAGTTGGAATCGGAACAATGGTTGGATTGGGTGTATACATGGGAACTGTTATTCTGGGTCTTGGAATTATGTTGCTGATATACACATTATTCTTAAAGTTTGTAGCAAAAAGACCAATATCTTCCACATTTTCAAAATTCCGTAATCCACAAACTTTGGCTTTTTCAACTGCAAGTTCAATGGCAACAATGCCTGTCACACTAAAGACTGCAGAAGAGGATCTGAAAATAGATACACGAGTTTCAAAATTTGTAATTCCACTTGGAACTACAGTGAATATGGATGGTACTGCCTTGTATCAAGTAATAGCTGTCTTCTTTCTGGCACAGCTTTTTGCAATTGAATTGAGTATGCTCTCTATATTGGTGATAATCATAACCTCTCTTTTAGCTTCTATTGGAACTCCTGCTGTACCTGGTGCTGGTGTAATCGTCTTGTCCACTATACTGATTACGGTTGGCATTCCTCCAGTTGGAATTTTATTGTTACTTTCTGTTGATAGAATTTTGGACATGATCAGAACTATGGTCAATGTTACAGGAGATCTTACGGCCTGTTGTGTGTTTGATAAAATAACGCGAGATTAAAAATCGATTTTTTTGTTAATGTCTATGTGAATATTATTACTTATTTAGGAATAATTCCAAATAATACAGAATGCGTATTGTAGATTTACATGATCCTAAACGAGTGGATAGAACTCCTGATGATGTTGAAGTTTTACTTTCTTCTGGGAATTTTACACAAGATGATTTCAAAATTTCAAAAGTAGAATTAAGACTGTATTCTGAACAAACTGATGGAAAATTAGGTGTTTTTTCTTTGATTACTTCATTTGTTGAGACTGATAGGGGTTCTATAGAAATGATTTATGATGAAGGTTTTCGTGGCCAAAACTCTCTTTTGAGGGCAACACAATTCCTTACATCAAATTTGGGAATATCTGGTTTAATTTTACGTTCAGTAATTGCACTGGAAGAAAAATTAAAATGATTTTAAAATTTAATGGTTTGAATTTGTTACCACTGGTTTCCTTGGTTTTTTAAAACAATTTTTACTTCTTTTGAAATTGTATCCAAAGTGTATAAATCATAATTAGCACCCGCAAAGTCTACTGATGTCAATATAGCTCCCGTCAAATTTGCGTGTCTGAGATTCACTCCTTGCATATTTGCATCACTTAAATCTGAATTTCTCAAATCTGCATAAAATAAATCAGCTCCACTTATGTTTGCCTTTCTCAAATCCGCACCGTACAGTTCTGCATCCCAAAGTTTTGCGTTTGAAAGATTCATTCCTCTCATGTCTGCACCTCTTAGTTTTACATTAAACAATATGGCGCCACTCAAATTTGATTCACTAAGGTCTGAACAACTCAAATCCGCATTATGGATATCTCTGTTTTTGAGATTTACTCCTCGCATATTGGTATCTGATAAATCTCTTCCAACTAATTCTTCATAATCAAAATTGACTTTTGATAGGTTTCTTTTTCTAAATACGTCTGATGGATTCATCTTAAAATAATTCTCCAAAAGTAGTACATTTGAATTTAAGTTTAAAATTAATCTCCAAGTAAACTAGTATAATTCCAATTCTTGTAATATTTTACCCATTGAATGCTTCCAGCGTCTCATTTCATCAATGCCATGTGGCCTGTTTTCTTCCATCTCTTTCTTTTCTTTTAGTAATTCTTGATGTCTTTTTTCACTCTTTTTGCCTGACATGAATGATTCACTATGTTTCTGAATAAATTTCATTAGTAAAATCCCTCCTGATCTTCCTCATAATTTCTTGATATTGGGGAAATGCATTTTTTGGGAATCGTATATTTATGAGCATTTTAACACCTCATTACATGCGTATATTGCAACTACACTGTGATCATATTGAGTACACTCCTACAAAAAAGGAGATTAAATCTGCCGAAGATATTGTAGATCCTCAAACTACTCGATTAGAGGAACTTGTCGTAGTATTTGTTGCAATTGAAGATGGTGATGATTCATTAGTGGCACAAAATGCCATATCTCAAATTAAAGCATCCATGGAAAAAATAGGATGTAAAAAATTATTATTGTATCCATATGCACATCTCAGTTCTAATCTTGCAAAGCCTTCAACTGCGATGAGTTTACTAAAAGAAATGGAAGATGGTGCATCCGAACTTGAAGTATCTCATTCTCCTTTTGGTTGGACAAAGTCCTACAAAATTCAAGTAAAGGGTCATCCTCTTGCTGAAAGTTCCAAAGTTGTAACAAAAGATTCATCTGATGCAAAACCTGATGATGAGATTACTTCTGATGCTCTCAAGGGAGAATCAAAAATTCGTTCATATTGGAAAATACTTTCTCCTGATGGAACAATGACCAACATCGGTGATTTTGATTTTTCAAAACATAAAAAATTAGAAATTTTGGCAAAATATGAATCTGCAAAAATTCGTAAAGTGGATCAACCTCCACCACACGTTGCATTGATGAAGAAAATGGGTATCTCTGATTATGAACCTGCATCTGATTCTGGCAACATGAGATTTTATCCTAATGGTCGATTGATCAAATCTTTGATTGAGAGACATGTTACTGACAGAGTTAAAGAATATGGGGGCTATGAAGTGGAAACTCCAATCATGTATGATTCTGAACATCCAAGTATGGTTAGTTACTTTAATCGATTTCCAGCCAGACAATACAATATTGACTCTGAAGGAAAAAAACTGTTTTTGAGATTCGCCGCATGCTTTGGCCAATTCCTTATGGCCAACCAATACCAATTATCATACAAGAATTTACCTTACAAACTCTATGAACTAACTCGTTATAGTTTCAGACGAGAGCAATCAGGTGAATTAGTTGGTTTACGACGTCTAAGAGCATTTACCATGCCTGATTGTCATGCATTTTGCAAAGATATGGAGCAGGCAGTTACTGAACTAAAAATCCGTTTTGACCTTTCTCGAAATGTTCTTCAAGAACTTGGAATTGATGACACTGATTATGATATGGCAATTCGATTTACTGAGGATTTCTATAATGAAAATAAATCTTCAATCGAAGAACTAGTCAAGAAACATGGACGTCCCGTACTGGTTGAAATGTGGAAAGAGAAATTCTTTTACTTTGTTTTGAAATGGGAGTTTAACTTTGTGGACAGTCTTGGAAAGGCATCTGCATTATCCACTGATCAAATTGATGTTGAAAATGGTGCTAGATATGGAATTGACTTTGTTGATGAAAACAATGTAAAACAACATCCAATCATCTTACACAATTCTCCTAGTGGTGCAATTGAGAGAATCATTTACGTTTTATTGGAAAAGGCAGCTAAAGACTCCTATGAAGGTAGAAAACCACAATTTCCTCTTTGGTTAGCTCCTACACAAGTTAGAATTATCCCTCTCAAAGAAGAATTTAATGAATTTACAAACACTCTTGCTGATAAAATTTCTGCAAATGATGTACGTGTTGACATTGATGATAGAAATGAAAGTATTGGAAAAAGAATCAGAGAAGCTGAAAAGGAATGGGTTAGATATATTCTAGTTATTGGTGAGAAAGAAGCAAATTCTCAAAACCTTAGCATTCGTGATAGACAAACAGGGGATGTGAGGGAAATACCATTTGATGATTTCATTAATGAAATTAACGAACAAACCAAAGGAAAACCTTTCACTGGTTTGAACTTGCCAAAGTATCTCTCAAAGAGACCCAATTTGATGGTGTAGATGATATGAGTTTCCTTGATTTATACATGAACAAAAATCCGTTAATCACTGCCTCTGATGATGATTCTGAGCCTGTAGCTACCATATTTGGAATTCCTTTTGATGCTACTCACTCTTACAAACCTGGATGCCGATTTGGTCCTGATGCAATTCGTGATTCTTTTAACAATATAGAGATCTTTCATCCTGAACTAGGAATTGATTTGGAAACTGTAAATATTGAAGATTTGGGAAATACTCGCCACACTGTTGTTGCATCAGAAATGGTTGACATGGTGAAAAAAATCACCACTGAACTTGTCTCAAAACAAAGACAATTGTTCATTTTGGGCGGTGAGCATTCCATTACATATGGAACGTATCCTAGTTTTCCAAAAGAAACTGGATATGTTGTTTTTGATGCCCACTATGATTTGAGAGATGAATTTGCTGATATCAAACTAAGCCATGCATCTTATTTGAGAAGAATTGTTGAGGATAGAGGTTCTGAAAATATTTTGCATGTGGGTGCACGAGCTTTTGTTAAAGAAGAATTGGAATTTCTTACTGAAAACAAAATCAAAACAATCACTGATAGACAAATAAGGGATGGAAAGGGACCTGAACTTTTAAAAGATTATGTTTCTACATTTGATTCTCTATATTCTAGTTTTGATCTTGATGTTTTAGATCCTGCTTTTGCACCTGGTGTTGGAAATCCAGAAGCTGCTGGTATTACCTCTAGAGAACTATTTGATATGATTCATTCACTTGAAGAAACCAAAGTAACCGGCGTTGATATAGTTGAATTAAATCCATATCATGATAATGGTGCCACTGCATCACTTGCAGCAAAAATTATCTCTACTTTAATTGCCATCAATTTGTCTCAAAAATAATTCTGGTTTTTTACAATTTTACGTCATACTTGATTTTTTAGAAAATTTGATAATTTCTCTAATTTTTACTCTATTTTGCCTTAATTTGACTCCTGTTCACTTTATTAGATGGTATTTTGGGTGTATTTCGTGTTAAACAATCTAAGGGATACTCTCAAACCAACACTTGAAAAGATAGGAAAAGGATTTGCAGCAACAGGATTGTCTGCTAACTTTTGGACATTTGTAGGTCTTGGGTTTGCACTTGTATCTGCAATTGTTTATGGGATGGGAATGGAATTTGGATTAATTATTGGCGGTATCTTGTTACTTGTTTCAGGCTTTTTTGACATGGTTGATGGACAAGTAGCACGTGTCACTGGAAAGACATCAAAAAAAGGTGAATACCTTGACTCTATGTTTGATAAAATCGCAGAGGTTGCAATATTTTTAGGAATTTTAATTGGTGGATATGCAGAACCATATCTTGTATTACTTGCAATCACATTGTCTTTGCTGGTAAGCTATGCACGGGCAAAATCCGATATCATTAACATTAAACTTCAAGGTATTGGAATTGGTGAAAGAGCTGAAAGGCTTTTGGTAATTGCAATCATTGGAATTATTGGTTTTATGGATTATGCCATAATCATTGTGGTAATAATTGCTGGAATTACATTAATTCAGAGAATGATATTTACTGCAAAAAACATTAAAGAATAATCTAAAATCTATCTAGGCTCAATTCAATGCAAAAAGTTTATAGATCGCTGATTCTAACTAATTTGGAAGGTTAGAGATACCAGTATCTAGATTGCTGTACGTCTTGACTTTCACTTTTTCGTCACTCTTTTAGGAATAAATAATGCACTTAAGCTTCATAAGTTCGAAATTATTGAATCATTTCAAATGAACAAGAGTGATGGTCTAGTTCTATTGGGAATTATTGTCGGTGGCGGCACTGGTGTGTCTCTAGTTGTTCTTTTGGCAAATGGCATAATCAAAAATCCGTTTATCTGATATCATCAATACGCTTAAGTTCATAATTTTTGTAATGTGCTGATATGATTGCTAGAACAATGATGTGCCAAGATTGCAAGAAAGAACTCCTTGAAAAAATGACAAATGAGGATTATTCAGAATATCTTCAAAAAAGAAAACAAGCTGAGAAACAAGGTGCTGAACTTGGTTGGTTTTGTAATGACTGTGTAAGTAAAAAATGTGTAATGTGTAGACGAGAAAAAGTTACAAAATATATTCCAGCAAAACAAGATGATGAAATTAAAAAGAAAATACCTACATGTCAAAGTTGTTTTGAGAGATTTCGAAAAAAACTAGGATTTACTGAAGAAATTGCTCCCGAACTACTTGATCCACTAGATGATCTAACCCATAAAGAATGGCTAGAGTTTTTAGAACAATTTAAAAAGTAATCTAATTTGTATTCTCAACTCTTACTTTCAATGCAAAATTTCCACACTTTGGACATCGATGTTTTTTCAAATATTCTGCATCAGTTTCAGTACGCTTTTTAGTATACGTGACGTGTTCCCCACAATCTTGACATGTGCCTGGTGAATCTCCTTTCATAGTTTAACTGTGAAATACTAGTACAAATAATTTCATAATTTGATAAAATTAGAGATTAAAGAATAATACTAACGTAGTTTGCCACGTTTTCTTCTACTATCTTCTGATCTAATTTTTAGAATTTTAAAGTGAATTGCACATGAAATACAGTAATGTTTCAAAACTGTTGGTGATGCAATGTATGCTCCTTGTGCACGAAGTTCTTTTGCTAATGTATGCTCAACCAAGTTTAATTTGGATGTGACTTTTTTTGCCTTGTCTTTTGGAACAGTTTGTCCGCAATTTGTACATTGTACTGTACCTGAGGATCCTTTTCCTCCTTTTGTACGTCCTCTACTTGCACGCTTAAGTGGCATGAACATGAGCAAATTTGCCTACTTATATTCTTGTAGAATTTTTAATGGAATTGGATATTTCGTGACTAGAATTTGGGTAAAAATCATGTATGTTTTAATCCTAGATCGAATTATTTCTGTTGATATCTCATGCGTGGATTATGTCATTCTTGTTTTAGATCTGGAGTGAAATTAGAAATAGTCAAAGGCAATATTCTCTGTCTTGATTGTATTTCAAAAAAGAATGCAAAAAACTAAATCTATACTGATAAAAATTAAAAGAAATGAAATTAGCTGTTTTCTCTCATTGTGCAATTGATACCATTTCCCTTGAAGGAAACAAGTATGAGCAAATCGGTGGGGCCTCTTGTTATTGTGGAATCACTGCAAGACAATTCAAATTTGATGTTGACTTGTTTACTAAATTTGGTCCTGATTTTCCAAAACAGTATTTGTCCGAACACAATATCAATTTCCCAAATTCTGAATCTGCAAAAAATACCACAAAGTTTGCCATCTCTGTTACTGGCTCTGATAGAACATTAAAACTTGAAAATGAATGTGAGCAAATAGATTATTCTAAATCGGATGCTGATGCTCATCTTGTTAGTCCGATATACCATGAAATATCTGATGATACATTCAAAAAAATAAAAAGCGATTCAAATTTTCTTTTTGTTGATCCTCAAGGATTTCTTAGAAGAAAAGATTCTCAAAATAATATCTTTTTGGGAAAAACTGATCTTGATTTATCTGATGTTAATGCAATAAAGGTAAATCCTGAAGAATCACAACAACTCGTTGTTGGCACTGCTGATGAAATGATGCTGGCATTACAGAAGAAAGGAGTTGAACATGTGATAATGACTGATAAAGCTGATGTATCCATGTTGGTTAAAGATAAAATTTATTCAATCACTTTGCCAAACAGACAGATTCATGACACCACTGGTGTTGGTGACATTTTTTGTTCTGCGTTTGTATGTACGATGCTTAAAGAAAAAGACTTTTTGTGGGCTCTATGTTTTGCCGGAGGTGCTGCCCAAGCAGCACTAGAATCTAATGATGTGGGATTGCAAAAAATACCAAAAAAAGGAACAATTCAAACTAATGCCTCTTATTTTTACAATTTGGTAAAATTTCGAGACTTGTAATGCATTATTCTTTTA
>JACKQG010006275.1_pt1 | contig 12659 bp, 14 predicted proteins | sample 8237621 | NCBI WGS metagenome assembly JACKQG01 (sample SAMN15677084, study PRJNA649215) | marine metagenome | biome: marine; feature: Black Sea; material: saline water; isolation source: suspended particulate matter (SPM) from the Black Sea western gyre | collected 2013-06-09/2013-06-10 | depth...
TGGCAGTTACGGCACTCACGGGAATCGGTTTTCTTCATCGCATTCCAGACGTTACGCGCCAGTCTGAGACGATGTTCATCAAATTTTTCAGGGGTATCTACGGTCCCCAGCAGTTTGTGGTAGATTTCATTACTGGCCTGTATTTTACGGATGATTTTATGCACCCAGGGCCTTGGTACATGGCAGTCAGGACAACTCGCCTTAACTCCACTGCGGTTCGCATCGTGTACGGTTCCGGTATACTCGACATAAACATTTTCCTCCATTTCATGACAGGAAATACAGAATTTTTCGGTGTTGGTAATTTCCATCCCCCAGTTAAATCCACCCCAAAGCATGACACCGATGATCATGAATAAAACCGCACTGCCCAGGGTCGCACCCATGATGACTTTACGCGCAAATAGACTTTTGAACAGGGACTGTTGATGCATCAGTTTTCTCTCAAATATGAAATTTTACTGGATTTTATATGAACTGGACGTTTTGATTTTAAAAAAAATGGGCATGGTTTTAAATCCATGCCCACTCTTTATTTCCATACTGTGATATGGAGCCAGCGATTAAGTTACGTGGTTTACACGGTTGTAAACATTGAACTTACCGGTTGGTGCATACAGACCTTTGATACGAGCTTTCTCTTTCAGAGTTTTCGCATCAAAAATTACGATTTCACCATTTGGCTTCTTGCTATCAGCACGATTCCAGATTGAGGTCCAGACTTCTGAACCATCGTGATTAAATTCGATATGAACCGCAACATAACCTGTTTCGGTAGTCAGACGAATTGTTTTGACGATCTCACGAGTTTTCTTGTCGATAACCTGAATAGACTGCTGAACTTCTGGCTCTGGATGCAGGGTTTGATCTGCCCATACATAGTCAGACTTAGGATGTGTACGCAGGAATACGCCAGCGCCATCGGTCTCAACTTCGTAACAGATTTTCCATGCCTGATCCGGATGACCTTTTGGATCATTACCCCATACAGTGACCTTGCCCACACCCAGGTGAGTGGTGCCACCAACAGGTCCGCATTTGGCATCATTCCAGTTAGCGCCAGGGCCAGGATGTGGCTTCTTGTCAACATCGATCATGGCTTCCAGCTTACGTTCAACCGTATCCACTACAACCATCTTATCGGAAGCATTCGCAGCGATCTGGAAGTAACGCCCAGTTGGATCGAAGAAACCGTCATGCAGGAACTTGGCGGAATCGATCTTGGTCATTTTCAGATTATCGATGTCGCTATAATCAACCTGCCACATCTGGCCCAGCTCTTTCATCGATACCAGCCAGGTTGGTGCCTTAGGAGTATCGTAAACCGCAGCAACACGTGACTCATTGACGTATTCACCGTCTATGTTAACACCACGGGCAGAAACGACTTTCAGAGGCTCCATTGTTTCAGCGTCAAGAATAACGAAGTGAGGCGGCCAGTAGCCACCACCGATAACATATTTACCATCGCCGGATACCGCTACGTCGCGCGCATCATAAGCAACCTGAGTTTGTGCAACCTTCATCTTATCCGGAGTCTGCCACAGATCGACCTTGGTCATCATGCCGTCACGACCCATAACATACCAGAAGCGTCCAAGATCCTTGGCGTGCAGAACTTCATGATGCTCAACCGCTTTCAGTACGTGTACTGCGTAACCGGTCGAGATATGAGCAACGACTTCTTTTCTATCACCATCGATAACCGCTATCTTGCCTACGTCACGCTCGATAACCAGAAAGAAATTCTGCCAGTTACGATCATGCTTGGGCTTGGTTGGATAGTCTTTCGGCTCTACGAATACGGTATGACGCTCTTTCATCAGCGCCAGAGACATTTCAGGCGGAACAGGTGGCTCCAGCTGAATGTACTTGGCCATCGAGGTAATCTCTTCTTTTGACATAATGTCATTGAAGTTATTCATACCGCCTTCTGTACCATAGGTAATGATTTTTTCCAGACGCTCCTGACCCAGCTTGAGGGTACCGCCAGTCTTGACCGTACCATCTTTCATTTTCTCTGTAGTTTTCGGCTCCAGGCTTTTACCTGTGGCACCTTTTCTCAGAGTACCGTGACAACCCGCGCAACGCTGGAAATATATGGTTTTACTGGCCTCAAACTCGGCTTCAGTCATGGTTGGTCCTGCAGCCTGTACCGCAACACTGGCACTAGTCAGTGCGATTCCGACCGCAACTGTTAGCACACTGGCATTGGTAGCAGTGCGTAGACGTGAATAAACATTCCTTAACATTTTTTATTACCTCTAATAAGTTGATTATCGAGGTGAATTTAGCGCCGATTATCTTAATGGAACATTGATACTTATCAATTGGTTCATTGCAACATGGCGTTATATTGACTTACGTCAATTAGTTAGCATAAATTTCCAGGAACTGTTTTTTCTGGTATGCCAGTAATTGCAGAAATGTAATGCTTTAACTCGAGAATGGGTCATCAACACTTTGCATTCTGATATTTTTTAATTTTTATTTCACCTGCAGACGAGAATCAACTATGCGTAACACTATCCAGACTTTTGGGCTATCCCTGTTTATCGTGCTAGCCTTTATTGTGATCGGAGTCGGTTTCATGTTCGGACTCGACAATCCAGTGCCCTGGATTATGATCGCCGTATTGATTGCCATTCCTTTTTTACACAAACGCATCACTGCACGTAAATACATCGCCTGGGATGATAAATTAAGCGTTGGCATAGCGATCATTGACGACGATCATAAAAAACTCATCAGCCTGATCAACAATCTGCAAACCGCCGTGCTTTATCCTACCGGTGAAACCTATGAGCGTCAGGCCCTGAAAGAGGTTGTTGACTATACGGTTTACCACTTTAAACGGGAAGAAGAGCTGATGGAGAAATTTGCTTACCCCGATTTTGAGGCGCACAAAAAAACACACCATGAAATGATTTTAAAAGTCAGTGAGTTTATGGATGCCTATGAAAAAAGTCGTGATGACACGATCAATGAGCTGACCCTTTTCCTGAAAACCTGGCTGATCAAACACATCGCCGGTACCGATCAACAATACAGTACGTTCCTGATACAGAAAGGCGCAAAATAAACTGACCTCGTTTGACTTCGGCTCTAGATCCGGCATTTAAATCACAAGATCTAGAGCCTCACTTCCCTCCGATACTACGTTTGCACCAGCTCGGATGACTCTCAACTGTAAAAAACGGCTATAACCTGAAACTCTGAGCGCATTAATCTAGCGCCACAGTTTTGCTTTTTTCCGACGCCTTATGATACGGCGTGATAGCAATTCGTTGTGGCATATCGCTAACACCGATCTCGGCATCGCTAAGATAACAACCCGGATCTTCGGCCCAGGGATTACCGGTTAACTGCCAGGCGCGGGTGCGCGAATTTCCACCACAGATATGCAGGGAATTACACTCGGCACAACGCCCCTGCACCGGCCGTTTTTTCTGTTTTAATCCAGCCATCAGTGAGTCCGAAGTATCCTGCCAGATCTCTGAGAATGGCCTTTGCTTGACACTACCAAGAGTATAATCCCACCACATGGTGTCAGGATGCACATTGCCCAGATTATCTATATTGGCAATGTTAATCCCTGAGGAGTTACCACCCCAGCGTTCCAGTTTCTGGGTCAATGCCGGCACATGCTGCGGAATATGCTGTTGCGCCCAGTGCAACAGATAGACCCCATCGGCATCGTTATTTCCAGTCACAAACTCACGTTTTTTTCCGCTCTGCACATCGGCCCAGCAGGTGGCAAATAGCAGGTCCATTGCGTTTCGCGTCATCTGATAATGCAGATCACTGGCCCGGTTTTTATTGCCGCGCCCAGCGTAATTCAGATGCGACAGATAAAACTTGTCGATGTTTTCATCTTCCATCAACTGCAATAACTGAGGAAGGTCCTGTGCGTTATCCTGCGTCAGGGTAAACCGCAGGCCTATTTTCAGATTGGCATCACGGCATAAGCGCAGGCCGCGCAGCGCTTCATCATAGGCACCTATTTTCTGGCGGAAACGATCATGGGTTGAGCGGGTGCCATCGATGCTGATTCCGACATAGTCGTAATCGACCTGTTTGATTTTATCGATGTTATCGGCATCAATCAGGGTGCCGTTTGAGGACAGCCCGACATAAAACCCCATCGCTTTGGCGCGATGTGAGATTTCAAAAATATCGTGGCGCATCAATGGCTCACCACCAGACAGGATCAGGACTTTAGTGCCCGAAGCCTGCAGATCATCCATCACTTCGAATACTTTTTCGGTGGATAGCTCTCCCGGAAAATCTTTATCCGTGGATGTCGCGTAGCAATGTTTGCAGGTCAAGTTACAGCGCCGGATCAGGTTCCAGATCACCACCGGCCCGGTCATATTAGCGATCGGTGCAGAGCGTCTTTCGCTCGAAGTGCTATTTTGTAGCGCATGTAGATATCGACTTAAACGAAACATAGTGATCTCTCAATTGGCGAGGCGAAGCCCCGTTTTCTTTAACACGGCGGTGCTGAATAACACCTTATGCTGAAAATTATATGGCGATAGTTTTTGCTGCATGATGGCCAGCTTGTGCATGACCTGATCTCTATCGGCACCATGAATCATTGCAAAAAGATTGTACGACCAGTGCGGAGGATGGCGCGGGCGCTGATAACAATGGCTGACAAAATCCATCGAACCGATCAGCTCGCCAATTTCCTGTACCATTTCATCCGGCACATCCCACACCGTCATCCCATTGCCGCGTAGACCCAGCTTATAGTGATTTGGCACCAGACCGATACGCCGGATAGTACCATTATCCAGCATCGATTGCAGACGCTGCATCACGTCTGTACTACTCATATCGAGCAGCCTTGCCAGCTGCTCATAAGGCCTGGAGATCAGGGTTAGACCGGCCTGCGTTGCAGCGATAAGCTTTCGATCCCGCACATCAGGAACGGTTGTGGGGTTTCTGCTTAAACCGGCTGAAAGCCATGAGTCATTCAACGGCACAGTGTCTACCTCGCCACTGGCTCCCAGACTGAGTTGCAGACCCACATAAAACTCCTGCTGTTTGGGGCAGTTATAAACCGGCAGGCCACTGCGTAGCTCTATATCCTGAATCACATCAGCGATACCCTGCTGCGTTTCGGTGGCCACAACAAACCACATATTCAGCTTATGTTCGCGCTGGTAGTTATGCGCCACTTCAGCATAACTGTTAACCAGTTTGGCGACTTTATCGAAGCGATACTCCGGCACCGCCAGCGCCGCCAGCGTCAGACCGCCTCCCATCTGTTTAGCATCATAAAGGGGGCCAAAGCGACTCAGCCAGCCCTGATTCAGCATGGTGCTGATACTCGAAATAATGCTGGCCTCGTCACTGCCGAGCAGCGCAGCAACCTCAGCATAGGGTTGCTCCACCAGTGGAAACCCGCCCTGAAACCGATTAATCAGCGCAATCGACAGCGCATCCTGCAGACTCACGCCAGATCCTGTTTAGACAGGGACTTTTCAACTCCTGCCGGATGCTTACTCTGGTAGCAGGCGCCGCGTTGTTTAAAACAACGCGAACTGAATAGTATTTCGTGTTTGATCTCTTCCAGTCCACACTGCCGCACCAGTAGTTCAGTTTTCTGCACTACCTCTGCGCGGTTTAAGCCATGCACCATGGTAAACAGATTGTAGGACCAGTCGGGTAACTGGCGAGGACGTCGATAGCACAGGGTAACGAATGGAAACTGCCCCATACACTGCCCCAGCGCCTGCACCTGATCATCGGCTATATCCCAGACCACCATGCCATTCGCACGATACCCCAGTTTGCGGTGGCGAACGACGACTCCAAAGCGTTTGATGTCGCCCTGTTGCTGTAATTGTTGCAGGCCTTCGATCACCTCTTTTTCGCTATAACCGATCTGGAGCGCGATGGCCTCGTAAGGCCTGGCAACCAGCGGCAGCCCCTGTTCGATCGCAGCGATCAGCGCATGCTTTAAAACGGGATCAAACACCTTCATGTCCATTTCAAATCAAACCCCAGATCAATAAAAAAATCTTCCTGCATCGGCAGACTCATCACACTATAGTCACATTGCTTTTCAATATCGGCCAGTACCTGTTGCAGATGCGCATCATCGCGCGCGGTTAACACAAACCACAGATTAAAACGATGATCACGCTGATAGTTATGGTTCACTTCGGTGTAATCGGTAACGATCTGCGCAACCCGTTCCAGCTCATTCGGCGGAATCGCCATCGCCGCCAGCGTACTCACCCCAATTCGGTTCGGTCTGAACACCGGGCCAACTCGACTGATAACACCGAGCTGCTGCAGGCGTTCAAAGGCGCTGATGACGGTAACTTCATCGGTCTTCAACTGGGCGGCTATTTTAGCGAAAGGTCTTTCCGCAAATGGAAAGTCATGCTGGAAATCATTCAACAGATGCTTTTCCAGCTCACTGAAAACCAATGGTGACTCGTCTGACAGCGCATTTATCATGATCAAAGCCCTGTGCGGTGTGCACGTGCACTCAGAAAAATACCGCTCGGCGTATCGGCTTCAACGGTCGAGGTAATCGTGATGTCACGGGTGTTGTAGACCAGCACCCTGTTTTCATCTCGTACCGACACCCAGACTTCTTCCCCGCGCGGCTCAAACTCCATATGCAATACACCCTTGCCCGGCTTTAGCTGCCTGACAATCTGCAGGCTCTGCGAATCGATCACCTGCACCGTATCATTATCCGGCACCGCAAAGTTGACCCAGATATAACGTCCATCCGGTCGCGCCATCACAAACACCGGTTGGCCATGCACCGGGATGCGCCCCGCTTCGGTCCAGTCCAGGGTATTGATCACCAGTACTTCATGCAGGCCGACAGCTGGTACAAATGCATAGTTGCCGGCGATCGCCCAGCCTTCCAGATGCGGCATCTTGTAAACCGGTAACTTTTGCTGGCCTTTGCCGTAATCGGGCAAAATTCTGCGTATCCCCTTATCCGGGTTCCACAAATCCAGCAGCGCCATGCCATCTTCACCAAACAGCCCGGCGATATAAAAGCGGCCATCCGGTGTAATCAGAGCGTCGTAGGGATTACGTCCGATATCGGTGAATTTGCGGATCAGCGGCTTGCTGGTATCGGTCATATCGGCGATCCAGATTTCTCCAGCATCCCACAGGCTGAAGACGAATTTATTATCCGGTGCATCGACCAGACCGATCACCTTGGAAAGCACCTTATTGGGGCCATACTCGGCCGGAATATCGAACACCAGATCGAGTGTCTGAGCATCGAAGATACGTACCCCGCCCGGCTTGTAATTGGAAACCGCAATCAGCTTTCCATCCTGCGAGATAGCGCCACCGATACTGTTACCGGACTGGAGTACGCGTTTCACCAGCGTTCTGGTTAACAGATCAATCTTGCTCAAACCGCCATCGCGACCAAAGATATACGCATAGCGCGCATCGCGTGAATACACCGCAGAGGCATGCGACAGATCACCCAGACCGGTGATCGTTCCAAGACTGGAATTGCCAGTCGTTTCAATCACCTTAACGCTGCCGGTGGCACGCTCAATGATAATACCCAGATCACCGGTAGCACGCGGCACTACGGTTTCAGCCTGAGCAACCAGGGCAAAAGAAATAAAAGTTAACACAAGTAACCACTTCATTGCGGATCTCCCTGCAACAGGATCTGAGCCAGCCAGCTGGCTTCAGTGGGATTGATCAGGCCACGCCAGGGCGGCATCGCCGTACCTGGACGACCATCCAAGATAGTCTGCGCCAGAAAAAATGCGGGTTTACCCTGCAGATTTTCCGGCAACAGTGCGGGGCCCAGGCCGCCCTTCATGGTCAGCCCATGACAGGAGCCGCAATCCTGCTTCAACAGATGCAGCAATTCCTGCTGGCGTTCGGACGGGATTGCATCGCTCTCCAGCGCCAGTAAGGTCCAACTGAAAACCATCAGCAGGCTAAGCAAAAACACTTTCATTAAACTTATTTTCTATCTCAGATTGAGTAATCGTCGCGCTAAACCAGTCCAGTTCTGTCGCCAGCGAAACCACCTGACCAATAATAATCATCACCGGTGCCTGCAATTCAGCCTGCTGCACAGCAGCGGCAAGATCGGCCAGGGTTGAAATAACCCGTTGCTGTCTGCTGGTCGTCGCATCCTGCACCGCCGCCGCCGGAGTGGTCGACGCGAGGCCAGCGTCGATCAATGACTGACAAATCACGTTGAGATTGGCCAGCCCCATGTAGAACACCAGGGTAGACTCTGTATCGGTCAGCTGCTTCCAGTCGATATCGAGTGGATCATTTTCTTTTAGATGGCCAGTCAGGAACTGTACACTACGACTCATGCCGCGATGGGTAAGCGGTATTCCGGCATACGCACTGCAACCTGCTGCTGAAGTGATTCCGGGGACGACTTCGAATTCGATAGCGGCTTTTCTGAGCGCAAGCGCTTCTTCACTGCCGCGTCCGAAGATATAGGGATCACCGCCTTTGAGACGCACAACCTTGCGATTATTACGCGCGGAGTTAATCAGCAGCTGATTGATTTCCTGCTGAGGGACACAGTGATGACCGGATTTTTTACCAACCCTGATGCGACTCACACCAGCAGGAATCATGTCGAGAATATCCTCAGAAACCAGTCGGTCATACAGAACCACGTCGGCTGTTTGCATCAACCGCAGGGCTTTAACCGTCAACAGATCAGGATCGCCAGGGCCTGAACCTACCAGATATACTTTTCCGCTGCCCATCTCTAGCCACCTTTGGGGTTAAATCGATTATGGGCACTCTAGAGCTGAAGCCATAAATTAGCATTGATTATAATCAAGTCAAAAAGACTGAGCATGCCTGCCTTGACTCAGGTCAACTTAAATTGACCCACATCACAAAAAGGACTAACACATCAGCACTGAATCGGTACACTTTAGTTTTTTTAACAAGCTCCAAGGCATTACGTCAATGCCGCTTAACGAGGTTCATCGTGCACAAATTTAGTATCGGTATAATAGGTTTTTTACTCCTGGTGATCGCTCTCGGAGCTTATAAGTTCATCATTCAGGGGAGTGTTACCGAATCTGCGGATGGCCGTCTGAGCATACACATGAGCGCTCCGGAAAGAGATCTGGTGCTGGCTGAGATGAGAGCCTTTCTGGCCAGCGTTCAGCAAATCACCAAAGGTGTCGCTGACAATGATATGCAACGGGTCGCCGAGTATGCACGTAAAGTGGGTAAAGCCGCTCAGGGTGACGTGCCCGGCTCACTGGTTGGAAAGCTGCCGCTACAGTTCAAGAAACTGGGGTTTGACACCCACTCCAAATTTGACCAGCTTGCAATGGATGCCGATGATCTGGGCGATTCCGGTCAGGTATCAACCCAGCTCGCCACCCTGCTGCAGAACTGCGTGGACTGCCATGCCATCTTCCGTATTGAGCTGGAGTAAGCCCGTAAAGATTAAGCAGCCCTGGTCCCATCGATAGCATGATCCAGTTCACAAGTTAATTGTAGATTGAGTCACAACCCCATGAATTGATGGAATTATTTTCCACCTTCATGAGCACCCGCTCATTTTTGTTTTCCCGTTGCCCTACTATCTCAGTCATCACTTCATTCATTCGAGACGTAAGCCAATGAACTTTAAACCTTTACTCAAACTTTTAACTGCAGCCGCTTTATTCAGCAGCTTTTCGGCACATGCCGTACCGATGTATATCGATACCGCTGCCACCGGTTCAAGCAGCCCGGGCGATAGCAAATTTCAGTTTGCTGACACGTTTCTTTTTGGCGGCAGCCTCGGCACCGATACCGATCATCTGACCGGCTTGTTTGACTCGATGACCTTTGGGATCAAAAATAGTGACAACCTGACTACAACTCCCCGCGCCAAAATTGATACCCTACGCCTGGATGGTACGCCACTGAATAATACCTATGGCAGCACTGAGTCGATAGGGAAGCCCGGCACGGACCTCGACCTGTACATAGAGTGGGATAAATCGACCACCCTGCTGGGTGACATCAGTTTCTGGTTCAGCGACCCGAACGACAGCAATTCCGGGGCTGACACCCTGGTCGCCTCGGGTACGATCACCTCACTTTCGGCAACATCATTGTTAGCGGATCTGGACTTTCTGTATGCCGGATTCTGGCTGGATCAGTCGGGTAATAACCTGACTGCAAGCCTGGCCGAGCCTTTTAAAATCGCGATGGGTGTTCAGGCGTACGGCGATTCTGTCGACGTCAAGGCCGTGCCAGAGCCTTCTATTATTGCCCTGTTCAGCATGGGTCTGCTGGGCATGGGAATGGTCAGTCGCAATCGACGCAAGCCCGCATAAGTAAACATCCGCTCAGGACAGGGATGTCTATTCCACGCTTGCCTACAGCAACACACTAACCTTACTCTTTTGCATCTCTATCATCGCCTGTAAGCGCAGGCTCTCAATCACCTGCTCCAGCACCGTGGATTCACTATGGCGCGGATACACCATATAAGCAGGCAGTTTGAACTGCGGGCTGTCCGGCATATGGAACAGCTTGCCGGCCTGAATCAAGGGCTCCGCCATGCGTAATGGGACAAAGCACGAGCCGCCATTACTGATAATAATCTGCACCGCTAACCAGCCGATATTCACCACCTGCGCAGGGCGTTCCAGATCGGGATAACTACTGCTGTGCTGTGCATAAAAAGCGGGCCCCCAGTCGACATAGATATAGTTTTCATCCGGCCAGGGCTTTTGCGGGTCGGTGGTCAGCAATACCAGTGTTTCATCGAATAGTGGTTGCACCTGTATACCGGGGCTGTGTTGCGGGGTATACATCAGCGCCACATCCATGGTGCCCTGTATCACCCGCCGCATCAGATCCGCTTCAAAACCAATCTCACTTCGGATCGAGATATCCGGCGAAGTGCGCCGCATTTCACCCACCCAGCGCGGCAGAAACACTTCCCACAGCGCGATACGCGCACCAATCGTAATACTGGCGCGGTAGCGGCTGGGCAGGCCGACATCGTGACGTGCCTGTTCCAGCGTCAGCACGAAGGTCTTGGCATGATGCATAAAACGCCTGCCCGCCGCCGTCAGCACGGCTCCCGAACGATTGCGCACAAACAGACTGGCACCCAGATAGGCTTCCAGGCCCTGGATGCGACTACTCACGGTAGACTGGGTGACGTGCAGGCGAGAGGCAGCCTCTAGAAAACTGCCATTCGCCGCTACCGCCAGAAAGGTTTTGACCTGATTCATATCCATCCAGTTAATATCGAATATTTCGATATTAATGTCCAATATAAATCGTTTGTCTTATATAAGTTGGACCTTATATAGTTGCCGCATCAGATCAACCTATTGCACGGAGATGAACCCAGCATGATATGTGTCAGTGTTAGTATGAAATATACGCGCGAGCCGCTGAAGCGTACCGCGATCGAGTTAATCCTGGATGCCGATGGTAAGCGTATCGGGCCGCTAGCGACAGACCGTAGCGGCACCGCCTGCTTCGACATGCCGGCCAGCAGTGGCAAGATACTGATTGCCGGGGTCGAGCGTTATCAGGGCCGACTGGATGGAGAGATTGGCATAGAGCTTTACAGCCTCACCGAAACTGGCCCCGGATCAGAAGGTGCCGCCGCCAGTGGCACCCGCGGCAGTAATGCCTATCCGAGCATGACCACCCGCAGTCTGAAGATTGCTGATCAGGAAGTCCTGACCGATAGTGAAGGTTATCTGGTCAACCCGGATGACTGGAGCGAAGCGTTTGTGCGCCAGCTCGCCGCTGTCGAAGACCTCCAGCTGACCAGCGAACACTGGGAGATCATCCGCTTCCAGCGCAACTGGTATGCGAACCATGGCAAGCAGGCCACGGTGCGCGACATGATTAAAAGTTTTCGCGACCTGTGGGACGGGGAACGAGGCAGTAACCGCTACCTGCATCAACTGTTCCCACGTGGCGGCCCGCAGAAACAGGGTAACCGGCTAGCCGGATTATTACGCTCCAAAGGGGAAGTGTAGAAGGTTAACCGTCCTCTACAGATTTCACGCCGCCGCCAGATGCTCCCGGCATATCAGCTGCACTTCGACGCTGGTCAAAGGCTCCTGAGTGAGCTGGCATAAATAGCTGCCATCCTGATTTTGCTGGTTATAGCCACAGCTGCTACAGACGCCGAAAGTCTTCATGTTATTTGAATGCTGTAAGGTGGAGAGCAGTTTTTCCAGCGCATCTTCAATCTCCCGCTGCGCTACCGCGTTCAGCCCGGTACAGCCCTGCACAAACAGCGGACTGGGTATCGAGGCCTGCAACACGGACTGGCCGGCAGCGGTCACCTTCAGATGGGTCACTCTTTTATCATGACTGTCAACATGCTTGCTTAACAGCCCCTTCTTTTCCAGAACCTTCAGGGTTTGCGATACGGTTCCCTTGGTTTGTCCCAGATACTCGGTCGCCGCCATCGGCGTATCCGAATAGCGATTACAGATCGAGAGGTAATGCAGGGCTTCCAGTTGTATCGGTTGCAACCCGAATTCGGCGATACCGCGGCGCGAGTCGTTGCGCAACAGATTACTCAGGCGCTCGATGTAGTCATATATTTTATGTGGATGCATAAAAACTATAGTATCGGATCAATACCATATTGACAAGACCCATTCGCAGGCGCACAATTA
>JACKQG010006276.1_pt1 | contig 12654 bp, 7 predicted proteins | sample 8237621 | NCBI WGS metagenome assembly JACKQG01 (sample SAMN15677084, study PRJNA649215) | marine metagenome | biome: marine; feature: Black Sea; material: saline water; isolation source: suspended particulate matter (SPM) from the Black Sea western gyre | collected 2013-06-09/2013-06-10 | depth...
CAGTTTCGCCAATCGCGTGAAATCCGCCAGCGTCGGCGAGTTGCTTGATCTCGGCGAAGCGCTGCTCAAATTCGGCTACTGTGCCGCAGTCATTGGGGTGGACGCCGACACTCGCGATTACGTCATGAAAGCGTTGCGATAAGTCTAGGCATTGGCGTGAACTTATAACGTCAACGCCAACCGTCATGAAGGACCGCACGCCTACGTTTCGAGCACGTTCCAGGCGTTGTTCAACTGGGTCTTCGTCGGCGTGCCATGTTAAGTGGCAGTGGGTGTCAAATAATCGCATGCTCATGCGCGGTCAGTCGATCGGAGGCAGATTTAATTCCTGGCGCAGTTCGCGCACCAGACTGTATAGGCCAGGATGCACGTCCTTGTTAGGAATATCGCCCATCAGGGCTTGCTTGCCTATTTCCACGTCTAGGGTTACGGCGGCTTTCAATCCGCGCTTGCGCACCAAAAGGTCACCGGTGCTGGCGTGGTACAGAGCCGCCATGTCAGCCGCCAAATGATAAGCCTTGCGGTCAACTACCGCCTGAATGGCCAAAGTGCGAGCTTGACTTTCCAAGCCATCGCGGTGAGCGACGTTCAACAATACCTGTTCGCACAACGGGTTGCTTAACGGGCCAATGACCTCACTGACATAGCGGGCGTGTAAAAACTCGGTTCCTCTTGGCGCTTCCCTTACCAAACGATGGCCGCGTTGCACCGCCAACCTAGGGTCTTGTTGCCAAAGCACTTTATGCGCCTCTAGGCGCAAGTCGGCGGGGGTGGTGCGCAGGTCCAGCTCCTTGGCCCATTCCAATGCTTGAGTGTCATTCAGTTGACTTCCAACACGGAACAGCTGGTAAGCGACATCTGGGTGCACGCCTTTTTCTGCTTGGAACCAATCCCGCCACGGCAAATCCGCCGCATTTGGTAAATCGGCGATCGCTGCGATCGACGTTTTAGTTTGCAATCGAGCGATTTCAGCCTGTTCACTGGATTGAGTATTTTCAGCGATGTCCGAGGCTTGGATAGCGTTTTCAAGCAACGCCAAGGCCGGGTCGGTATGCTTCAATGCCGACGCCAGAGCAATATTGCGCAAGCCGGCGGCCACTTCTGGCGCATATTTTGCCGCTGAAGGTGCAGAGAATCCCCACACCGCGAGAGCGACGATGATGAGTGGGATCAGTGAGAGGCGGAGCATGGCTGGCATTTTGCTTACAGTTTAGGCGTCGAACCGGTAACTAGCGACAGGACTCTGATAAACTAAAGCATGCGGCTGGTGACCAAAAATCCGGCCTCCAGCAACCCATCCGCGTTCTCCGATGTCGAATAATCTACGCGTCCTGCCTGTTTTAGGCCTCTTTGCCCTCGCCTCATGTGGCGGTGGTGGCTCCGCATCCTCGTCTTCACAGGCTGTTTTTGAACTCGAGACTTGTTCCTTGGGTTGTGGCGCTGGTTCTTGCGCTGTCCGCCAACTGAATACCAACTCCGATATCATTTTTACCTTTAATGATCGGGTCAAAGCCTCGTCGGTGTCCTTTTCGGAGATCAACCTGATCAGCACTGCAGACGGTGGCTCGCCAACTGGCCGGTTTTTGGTCGATGGGAGCACGATTATTTTCCGTCCGTCTTATCAAGACACCTCGGAAGGTGTTTCCTTCGGCTTTGACGAATCGACTGAGTACACCCTGAATCTGTTTGCATCGCCAGGTGACGACGCGGTGGTGCGCTCTTTCATCGGCCGTCCCAATACTACCCCGATTCGTTGCACCTTTACTGCCACCGGAATTCAAGATTTTGTTCCAGGTGCTCCCTCCGTCTCGGTATTTCCGTCGGAATCGGCGCCGCCAACTTCGCGTGATTTTAATGTCAGCCTAGTTTTTGACGACGTTATCCGCAGCATTCAATTACTCGATCCAGATGGCTCTAGCCCGACGGTAGCAGTCAGCTTGGTTTCGGTCGGGGGCACCGGTGGTGAAACGGTTTTCCCTTTCGAGGGCGAGTTTACCTTCGACGTCGACATTGATACTCGGCAAACCACACTAACCTTTGTGCCCATTGCGCAATTCCCAACGGGGGGCGAAGGAACTCGTTTGTTGCGTGTCGATGTTTCCAATCAAATCGGCGACCTGGTTGGCAATCGCTTACTGAACGCAGGTTCGTTCACCATTCCTTTGCCCGAGGAGGCTGGGCTGACTGGAGAGGTCTCTGAGAATTTTGGCACCACCGAAAAATTGGACGAAGGGACCAGTGCTTCTGGCCTCTGGTTGGGCACAGGCGCGTTGAATAGTGGTTTGAAGCCTGCAACGGGTACTCATCCTGGTGGTGGCCACGGTGCATTGGGCGATTTGGATTTGGATGGCTTGATCTTCAACACGACTACTGGCGCCATTCATAGCGAGTTGTTGAACACCACTGTAAATATCACCGACGGTGTATTTATGGCATCTTCGGTTTCATTGGCACCGACCAAAACGTCCTCGGCGACTGGCGCCTTGCCGTTCCGTTTATTCGTGCGCGGCAGCGCCAACATCGGCGGCACCTTGGACTGCTCGGGGGAAGATGCGCCAGTGAATTTCGGCCTGACTCGGCCCCACGACGAGCGCCTTTCTTACGTCAACGGCCTGGGTGGTTTTTTAGATCCCACGCCCGAAATGATGGACCTGATGTTGTCAAGCGATGAAGCCGACGGCGGCGACGGCGGCAGCAGCAATCTAGCCTCCGGTGGTGGCGGTCGAGGTGGCGTTGCTTGGTACAACTACACCGGGTATTACAACGACAACAAAAACGGCTGGTTTGGTGAGCACGATGGCGGTGCATTGGCTGACGACAGCCGTTACGTGAATGGTGTTGGCAGTGAATCTTTGGTCGGCGTTCACGGCAACAATGGCGGGCGAGTGGGCGGAAGCACTGCTTCTGGTGCCATACTCCCTGCCGCAGCCGCGGCATTGCAGGACGACGATCTCGCTAGTGGTTCCGGCATGGGCAGCGTGGCCTGGCCTCCTAAGAGCAATGTCATCCCTGACGCGGCCGATGTTGTTGCCGGCACTTGGCATCAAAATACCGCGGGCGATTTGATTCAAACCTTTAAGCATAGTAACTTTTTCTACGAGCGTTTTTGCCGCAACCGGTCACGCGGTGGTGGTGGCGGAGGTTACTGGACGGCTGGCTCCCGCGGAGATTTCCACGATGAAGATCCATTCTTCCAGGATGGTTTCGGCGAGGATCTCCACACCATCAACATCGAGCAAGCGGGCGCGCAGAACTGGGATTTCAATGGTCAAAAAGGTACTGGGCTTGCCGTTTCAGATCCTGATGACCGCGAAGCTTGGGGATCGTTCTTATACCTAGACAATCTCACCGGCGCTCATTCCATCGAGGACGCTTCTGGCGGCGCTTTCGACCCACGCCACTTCGGTTCAACCATCCCGTTTTACACTTTAGCGCCAGCCGACGGCTACCTACGCGGTGGCAGCGGTGGAGGCGGAGCAGGTGCGTCAGAACATGGTTCGTTTAACAACGAGTATTTCGGCAGTGGCAAAACCGACTTAGAAACATATCGCGGTGCCGATGGCGGCGGCGGCGGCGCAGGTGGTGGTGCAGTGCAATTAAGGGTTGCTGGTGACTTGACCATAACCGGGGCAATCACCGTGGCTGGCGGTAACGGAGCCGACAGCGCTGCCCAGGTCAGTTCCGCCTATTTGCTTGATACAGACGCTTACCAATTCACGCGCCCAGGCGATGCCGGTGGCGGTGGCGGCTCCGGTGGTTCTTTGCTGATTCAAGTTCGCGGCGACCTCAGTCTGGACAGCAATTCGATGCTGCTTGATGGAGGCACTGGCGGAATCGGTGCCGTCGGTAATTCCGGAGGCGACGGCGGTGCGGGTCTGCTGCGCATTAATTCAGCGTCGGCGCCGGACCTCACTGCGGCTGCTTCCATGGTGAGCCCGATCGAATCCTATGATTTAGGCACCCGGCCCGAGTTTGGCAAGAGCGGCGCAAATTCTGGCACTTATAACGGCTCCCTTCCAGGCACGGCTGGCGATCTCACCGTTGCCAAAGCGGTTGGAACCGGATCGGTGGTGTTCAACGGCAACTCCACTGGCGCGATGTCGGGCTATTACGCAGTTCCGACGACCATCTTGTTCGCCAAATTTACGGACTACGAGATCACTTGTGAATGGAGCGATGGAACTGGCGGTGGTGGCACCTTGCTCTACCAAGACAGTAACCCAACCACCCCAGGCGTTACTCCCATTTGGTTGGCCGTCGCAACCGCCTACGGCTTCGAAGTGAATGGGGTCATTGATGTCTTGGCTGGTAGCGAGTCCGAATGGGTGATCCCGGGCTATAACACCGTGGATGGTGGCTCTAAGGAAATGAAGCTCTCTCCTGCTCAAACTCGCTTACTACGATTCCAAATCACTTTTGATCAGGATCTCATCCAAGCGCTGATCGGGAGTCATCCAAACGCTTACTTCAAAGTGACAGAAGCGGCTTTCCCTTGGACGGAATAAGTTTCCAGCAAAAGGGATAGCCCAGGCAGAGCAGTCATACTGTGAAACTTGGACTGATTCCAAGGATAACCTGAGCTGCGACGCCACACCTGTCCACCGCGCGCAACTTCTCTCTTGAAAAATCTCCTCCAATTCATGCTTCCGGTGTGCCTACTTTTGTCGGCATGCGGAGGAGGCGGGTCCAAAAACCCCGACCCAGGTGATGGCTCTACCGGGGATACGGAAGGCACCCTTTCTGAGTCCTTTGCCACAGTGGATCAACTGCTCGCCGAATGGAGCACAGCTGGTCTATGGAGGGGTAATGGGGTCCTAGATTCTGGCTTGAATCCATTTACCGGTAAGCATTTAGGTGGTGGACATGGAATTCTTGGCGAGCTTATTTTTAATCTTGGAGCGAATTCAATCGACACTGATGATCAGAATTTTTATTCCGATCTGCTAGGGCGAAACATCGAAGTAAAAGGCAGCCAAGGAGGCGTCTTTTTTGTTCAAAAAATGGAATTGCCGGTTGGTTCCACCCTCAGCGCAAAAGGTAATAATTCGTTACAAATTGTCACCAGAGGTAATGTCTTCGTCGGTGGTGTTTTGGATTGTTCGGGGGAAGATGCGCCGCTTAATTTCCCGATGCACCGCCCTGACGGCGAACGTCTAGATTATTCCAGTTTGGGCAGTACTGAGCCGTCAGCAGCGATGAAGTTGTTGTTGGCGGATGAAGATGAAGCCCAAGGCGGTGATGGCGGCATCGGCCAGCTAGGTGCAGGCTCAGGCGGTCGAGGCGGTGCCAGCTGGTATTTGCACCCCAGCTACTTTGACAACTCGAAGGATGGCTGGTACGCATATCACAGTGGCAGTGGCCCGACGCCGGATCCGACCCGATTTACAGATGGCATTAGTGATAATCCTTCGCGATTCATGCATGGTGAAAATGGTGGTCGCATTGGCGGCTCGGATGCGCTTGGAAATCCTCTGCCTGCTGCCGACGCATTGTTGATCCCAGATGACCTTGCTGCCGGGTCAGGCATGGGAAGCTGGGCTTGGCCTCCAAAATCGAATCAAATTCCGTTCGAGGCTGACGTTGCCAATCAGACTTGGGCCTCCAACGCCTTAGGATATGGAATTGTCAGCTACCACTGGGATTTTTGGATTGTGGATACGTCCTTCCGGGGCCGATCTCGCGGCGGCGGCGGCGGCGGATATTGGCTTGCCGGTACGCGTGGGGATTTCCATACCGAGGGCAACGATGTAACCGGTTCACCCCTGCCTACCCCAGATTTGACTCCCGACTACCCCAACGCGGAGGTGCCCGAAAATTGGGACTTCAATGGTGAGCGGGCATTTATTGGCGACGCGAGCTTGCCAGCGGATCGCGATAGTTGGACGTCGTTCTTGTTGTGGGACAATTTGGGCGACGGAGTGGTTGAGGACGCCGAGGGCGGTGAATACCTGCCCAGCACCGGACCTTTAGAAGATTTTTATACTCTGGATCCGAGTCAGGATTTCTTGCGTGGCGGGGCCGGCGGCGGTGGAGCGGGAATGAGTATGCATGGTTCGTTTAACGTGCTTGATGAGGTGATTGAAACGTATCGAACTTGCGACGGAGCTGGCGGCGGTGCTGGTGGCGGGGCCGTTCAAATTCACGCTGGGAATCTGTTTTCTTTGCACGGGAAAATATTAAGTCAGGGTGGAAATGGTGGAGACAGTGCTGCGGTGGTTTCCGGTTCTTACAGTATTGATGGCGTAGTTTGGGATGAATCCTTGCCAGGAGATGCGGGTGGTGGTGGTGGATCTGGAGGGGCAGTGTTGTTGCAGAGCGGTGGGGCGATGGATTTTGGTGCAGCCGCCTCCGTTGAATTGGATGGTGGGCGCGGCGGAATGGGCGCGGTCGGCAATGATGGTGGTGATGGCGGAGCCGGTTTGCTGCGCTTAGAGAGTTCGTCGGCTATTGATCTGGCTGATATGCAAAATGTGGTTTCTCCACTTGCTGCGTTTGATTTGGGGCAACGTTTGGAGTTCGGCCTAAGTGGTGGCAATTGGTCGGCTTTCGGCGCTGAATTCCCAGGAAATATGGGGGATTTGACCGTGCCGCGAACCGTTGGCGGGGGGAATGTTTTTTTTAATGGTAATTCCTCCGGTGTGGCCTCTCATTGGTATGAATTAGATGCGGAAGTTGGATCTGCAACGTTGAGCAATTATTCGGTGACCTGTTTGTGGACCGATGGTTCTGGAGGCGGTGGAAAGCTAGTATTTGATACATCCGAGCGCACTTTTCCCGGCGCCACGCCGATTTGGATCGCGCTTCAATTGGACAACTCCGATGTGGCAGGTGCTGCGCCAGAGCAATGGATTATTCCGGGCTACAACACCCTTGGAGGAGGCGAGGCGGAGTTGGCGGCAAACCCAATGAAGAGACTTCGCTTTCAATTGGTATTTGATCACGATGTCATCGCCGCGTTCATCGGTACTCATCCCAATGCCACCTTCCGTGTTAGCCGGGTTGATTTCCCTTGGGAGGTTTAGGCCGACTCCGATCCGGATTCGGGATAATTTTGAATCTTGGGGCGTGCTGGGGGAAGATTGGGAACGCTGGGTGCGGTAATGTAGAATCCGGTTCGTTCTACCAGTACGGTAGGCAATCTCTACATGCGCATCCTTCGGCCGTCCTCTGTATTGCTTTCGCCGACGTGTTTGCGAACGGACTTGGTATTGGTAATAGAAAACGGACGCTTTGAATGGATTGATGCCGCGTCCGCCCCAACCAGCGTGAAGGTTGAATGTTTTGACGACCAACTTTGGACGGCGCCACCCATTATGTTTCATGCCCATTTAGAAAGTTGGGATGCGCCGGCCGAACTTTGGCGAAGGAGTAGCTTTTCTGAATGGGTGGCGGATTTGTTGCAATGGCGCAGCCAAGCTCAAAGGCAATCCGCGACGCAAAGTTTTGAAGCGAGCTGGAGTGAGTTGGCCCAGAATGGTTGCGGAGCGGTGTTTGCTTCTGCGAGTGATTTAGAAGGTAAAGCTAATTTAAGCGATGAGCTTAATGGCCGTTGCGAAGTGGCTACCGAGTTGTTCGCCCCCGACGCCGAAAGTGCCGCCGTTGTTTGGGGCCAGAAAAGTGCCGACGCCAAAACGATTGCTTTGCATTCTCCTTTTGGGTGCAGCGAACAACTCGCTAAGCTGGCGTTTCAATGGTTGCATAACCAAAAAACAGCATTACTGTCGCTGCATCTTGGAGAGCACGAAGAGGAGCGAGAATACTTAGCCACCGGCAAAGGCAAACTTGCCGAACTGCTTCATGCTCGTGGTCGGGATACGAAAGCCGAGGTTTGGGCATCGCCGGTGGATTGGCTGGAGCACGTTGCACCTGGAAAGATTGCGGGCACGCTGGCAGTCCATTGCGGCGATTTGTCGATTAACGAATTGAAGCAACTCCAAGAAAAACAGGTTCAGGTGGTTTGGTGCCCGGGAACCCATCAATATTTTGATCGAAAAGTTCCCAAGTTTTGGCAAGCTAAAATGCCCGCTCCCCTCCTTGGCTGCGATTCGAAAGCCAGCAACTTAGAGTTAAGCCCACTGCGCGAAGTTCGAATTGCAAGACAAACCTTGCCAGAATATGGACCCACCCAGTGGTGGGCGGCGATTACCGAAAGAAGTGCAGGTTATTGGCATCAATTTTTGCCAAATGATTTTCCCCAACGGCCGTTCCTGCGCCTAAAGGATCCAAAGCTTTCATCCGCCACTGAGGTTTGCGATTATTTGACCGCTGAGCATAATCTCAAGCCCCTGCAAAAACCTGGATTGCCAAAAACCACAGCATGAAACAAGCCTGCCAACTCATCCGCAAAAGCCAAAGAGTTCTTCTTTGCGGGCATCTAAGAGCCGATGGCGATTCTTTGGGATCTGCAATCGTTTTGGCACGTGCCCTTCGCGCGATAGGCAAAGAAGTGCATTTGATCATGCCGGATCCACCCGACCCGCGGTACCAATTCCTTTTCGAACGAACTCAATGGTCGCTTTACCAAGGCGAAGACAGCCTACCAGAGGTGGACCTAGTGATTGTTTGTGATTGCTCCCAGCTAGATCGACTCGGCTTAATGGGCGAGGAAGTTGAATGCAGGGGGTTCAAGCGCATGATGGTTGATCACCATCCCTATGATCCAGAAGTCCATTTTTGGCATGCCGCTGTTCATGACACTACAGCCGCAGCTACTGGCATTCTTGCATTCGAACTTGCTCAAGAATTGGGAGCTCCCGTAGATGAAATTAGTTCTGAAGCAAGCTTTGTTGCACTAATGACAGACACGGGTTGGCTCAAATACAGCAATGCAGACGCAAGGGCCTTTCAATGTGCTGCCAGCCTAGTAGCGGGCGGGGTGGATGCCGACCGTGTATATCGGATGATTTACCAACAAACCTCTGCCGCCACCCCAAAGGGAATGACAGCAGCCCTCGCCACAACGGAATACCATGAAAACCAAACAATTGCCATCGGTCACCTAACGCCTGAGAATTTGCACGCGGTTGGGGGTGAGCTTGAAGAAACAGACGACGTCTTAGACATTTTACGGGCGGTTCAATCTGTCGAGGTGGTGGCTTTTTTAAGTCTGAGGGGTAGCAGGGTGAAAGTTTCATTTCGAAGTAAGACTTGGTTGGATGTAAATCAAGTTGCGCGTCAGTGTGGTGGTGGCGGACACCAGCGTGCAGCTGGGGCTACTTTTGCTGAGGGGGTTTCGATGGAGGAGGCGTTGGAGGTGGTTCGGGCCAACCTCATCAACGCCACGAAGCTGGCCCCTTTGAGTGGCCAAGACGAGGATTGATTTTCGGCCATCGCCATTTCAATAATTCAACCTGAGTCCAGGATTGGTTTTGAACACCAATTACTTCAGCTGGTGTTACTTTGGCGCGAACAGTGATGCTTCGAATGTAATTGCGAAATGCCAACCAAATCCAAAAATGTGAGTCCAGCCTTTGCCTTTTCTTAGATGCCGCCCAAGTCCTCCTAACTAGCCTTGAGATACTATCTCGCATCATTGCAAACGTATGGTTGATTGGAAATAGGAGATTTTTTTTATCTCTTCGGACCTTCGAAGATGTTGTGCTATGGCAAAAAATTTGGGATCCTACGATCCGTCGAAATTCTTTTCGATAGGTGGTCTTTTTGTCAGACTGAAGGTGAATTCGATGGGAAGGTGAATGGGCTTCCTTTAGTTTGTAAATTGAATTTTGAACTGCTTCCAGGGAACCAGAGTGACGAACACCCTTGCTGATTTCGTACTTCAATTTTCTCCTTGCATAAATGGGGGTGAGATTGCCACGCGCCCCTAATGGGGCAGTTTCTCCATACACAACAAAATAACTAGACCGCTCGATGATTACTGGCATGGTTACCGGCTGGAGCCTTCGATCCGTTTCAAAGGTTTCGAGTTCATCTAACTGAAAAATTCCGCGCAATCCACCGTTTGCCTGATGGTTTTGCAAAACTTGCTGATGAAACCTGCGACAGGTTTTTGCTAGCTGCCGAAGTCTGCGTTCAACAGTAGGCCGACGAACCCCATGAATGCGCGCCATTTGCCGCATCGTTACTTTAGATACAAAGTGCTCAAACAGCCGGAAATGCAATTTAGGCTTTCGCCATCTGTAGTCCGTTTTAAAAGTTTGAGTACTAAAATGTTTCATGCAAACATTGCAACTAAACCTCCTTATTTTCCTTCCATCACACTTCCTTCGGTATGTACCCCTGAATCTCCAGGAAAACACCGACTGATTCAATCGGGAGGGGCAATCGATGATTGGGCAAAATGGTGGACGAAACATGATTTCTTGCTGGTGAGTTTTTGATTCACCATCAAGACGAGTTCGAAGAGAAAAAGTAACCCTATTCTTCGGAAGATTGGCCACTCAAAGGGGCCAGCTTCTCTTTGGGTGCAAAAAGCCCCATCATCGCGTACCGAGCCAACCGAGGATTCTTTTTCAACCGCCGCGAAACATATGGATACCACTGTGTCCCAAACGGAATGTAAACCCTCACGGGCATCCCACTCATCTTCAATTCATTCCGCAAATTCTCCTGCACGCCTAAAAGCATTTGAACTTCAACTCTATCTTCAGAACCAGGGATGCTTTGAATGATCTCTCGAGCTCCTAGAATCAAAGCAGGATCATGGGTCGCCAAACCGACGAATGCACCGCCTTCGAGCAATACTCTGAGCGAATCCAAATAAGCAGTATTCACATCGTTTGAGCTTTGGTAGGCAATTGCTTCAGGTTCAACATATATTCCCTTTACCAATCGGACATTTAGTGGCAAGTCACTTGCAACCAAATCTTTGCAATCTTGAACAGTTCGCCGAAGCATGGATTGCACCACACAGCCAATCGTGTCACCGAAAGAACTTCGTAGTTGCTGGAACACCCGAAGCGTCGCATCTGTAGTGTCGGAGTCTTCCATTTCATAGCGCATGAAGGCGCCCTGTTTTTTCGCCTTTTCGGCGATCCTGGCAATAGTTTCGAAGCAGAACCCTTCGCTGATGTTTAGACCCATTTGGGTTGGCTTCAGAGAAATATTGAGCTCCAGATTTTGCTCGACCAAAGCTTCTAGTAGCCGATGGTACTCCTCGGCGGCCGCAGTAACGCCTTCGCGGTGGTCGACTGCTTCGCCCAGGATGTCGTAAGTGACTAGGTAGCCTGCTTGCTGAAGGTTTTTGCCTACAGTTAGAGCCTGGTTCATCTGTTCTCCGGCAATATACCGAGTGCTAAGGCGCCTAACGATGAAGCGGGGCACTAGGGGTAAACAAGCAACAGCGAAACGGTCGAAGAGGTTCATTGCGACAGGCAAAACAGGGAGATGGTCTGCACGGGAGCTAACCAAAAGCCAGCTTAGGATAGCAGTCCACTTCATTTTCTTGCAGTCCTTGGCGGTTTATATAATCCTGCTATGCCCCAGGTTTTAGAGCCTTTCTTCGGAGTGTCCAACAGCGCCAGATGGGGCAGCCTTGTTCTGCTCGTGTCCGCCTTTTTGGCTTGCGGCTTGGGCTGCGGCAAAAGCGCAGTACTGGCTACTTCCGAGTGGTTCCCTGAGCGTGATTTCATTTTCGTCTCCATTGACACTTTGAGAGCCGATCACCTCAGTTCTTATGGGTACCCACGAGCAACTGACGGGGACGCCACCGATCCGTGGAGCTTGGCCTGGTTGGCGACGCAGTCCAGGCAGTATCAGACTTGCTGGGCTCCGATCGGGAAAACCCTACCTTCTTTGTCCAGCTTTTGGACCGGGCTATTCCCATTGGAGCATGGTGCGATTTCAAACTATTCGGGGCTGCAGAAGCCGACTTTTGCCCTGCTTTTCAAGGAACATGGCTATCAAACTCACGCGGTGGTGGCCAACGCGACCCTGCCCGGCTCGGGGATCGATCAGGGCTTCGATAGTTTTGGCCTAGCCTGGCGTGACCAGGAGAAATATCTTGGGCCCCAATTGCTGGATAAAGCCGAAGCCGCAATTACGTCAGGAGAAAAGCTGATGCTCTGGGCACATTGGATGTCTCCCCATCAGCCTTATTCTCCAGTTGACGAGTTCGCGACCACCTATACCCAAAGGCAGAAGCCGAAAGCCGACAACAATCTGCTCTATTCCTTCCACCGTGATCCCAGTCTGCTGTCTGCCGAAGATAAGCAGTACTGCATCGATCTTTACGACGCGGAAATCCTGACGGCTACTTCCAGGCTGCAGGAATTTCTCAAGGGTTTAGACAAGCGCTATCGAGATGCTGGTCGCGGCGGACTCAAGGAGAACGCGGTCATAGTATTTTTCTCGGACCACGGCGAAGAATTAGCTGATCGGCAAGGCTATTTCTTGCACGCTAAGAGTTTGTTTAGCGGGGTACTCAAAGTACCGCTATTTATTTGTGCACCTGGAATGCCGACAGGCAAAGTGAACGAACCGATATCTCTCCAGCGGATTTTGCCGTGGTTGCTGAAAGGTGAAAACCCGATGCAAATTGGGTTCCCCGGCAGCTGGCAAACCGAATATTACTCTTGGCGACAGGGGGACTGGACCCTGATTCACAACCCTGGGAACTCAAAAACTGGTCCGTTGGAGCCACCAGAGGACGCTCAATATTCCTACCCTGAGGTGGCACTATTCAATCGCTCCAGC
>JACKQG010006277.1_pt1 | contig 12653 bp, 14 predicted proteins | sample 8237621 | NCBI WGS metagenome assembly JACKQG01 (sample SAMN15677084, study PRJNA649215) | marine metagenome | biome: marine; feature: Black Sea; material: saline water; isolation source: suspended particulate matter (SPM) from the Black Sea western gyre | collected 2013-06-09/2013-06-10 | depth...
GGATCATTGGCATACCCGCTGGAAACAATAGCCTTCACCAGAGGATCGATCTCCCTGAGTTTCACGATGGTTTCCTTGCCGCCCATACCGCCAGGAATAGTCAGATCCATTATAACTGCATCATATGGCTGACCACTCTTTTGAGCTTTCAGATAAAGCTCTATGGTCTCTTCACCATTGGAACTCTCATCAACCTGATAGCCGAGCACCGAAAGCATCTGGGCTGCTACGTCCCTGACAATCTCTTCGTCATCCATAACAAGAATTCTGCCCTGTCCCCCCACCGGGTTTTCCTGATCCTGACTGCTTTGCGAAGTCTTTGTCTCTTCAGTGGCTGGCAAATACAGGCAAAACGTTGACCCAGCACCCGGTTCAGATTCGACATCGATAAGGCCATGATGTTTTTTCATGACGGAATAACAGATGGCAAGACCCAGACCATTGCCCGTTGCTTTCGTTGTAAAGTACGGATCGAATATTTTTCCCAGGTGTTTCCTTTCTATTCCTTGTCCATCATCCTTCACAGAAATTTTTATATAATTCCCCGGCTCAAGAGCCAGGTCCGAATTAGCATAAACCACTAAATTTCCGGCGGCTATTTGAACAATACCGCCGCTATGCATTGCCTGATCTGCATTAATGACCAGATTCTGTATTACCTGACCGACCTGAACCTCATCGACTTCTACCGACCACAGCTCCTCCGGGATATCAAAATCACATTTGATTTTTGATCCGCTGGATGAAAATTGTGCTGATTCAATGATAAGCGTACTTGTCGATGCAAGAGTTGTTATAGGTGCACCACCTCGTGCAAAAGTGAGCAGCTGCTGGGTCAGATTCTTTGCCCTGAATGACCCTTTTTCTGCATCATTAAGGAGTTTCGTTATTTTTTCATCAGATGAGGAAAACGCTTTTGCCAGAGAAATATTACCAAGAATTGACGTAAGCAGATTATTGAAGTCATGAGCAATACCACCGGCAAGAACACCAAGAGACTCGATTTTGGTCGCCTTCTGCATCTCCTCTTCCATTTTTTTCTCATGGGTAATGTCACGAAAGACAAGAATAGCTCCACTTGTTTCCTGATCCTGTTTTCGGATCGGTGCGGCACTGATTGTAATGAGCTTTTCATCTCCATCCTGTGAAGAAAGCATGGTATTGGCAATACGCTCGACTTTCCCGTCATCCCGGAGAAGAGCCTTAAACATCTGGGAACAGGATTGCTGCTCACCTTTTTCAAAGATATGCAAAACCTCACACACAGGTCTTCCGACGGCCTCTTCTTCTTTAAATCCGGTCAGTTTTTCAGCAACCTGATTCATCAGGGTAACGCATCCATGCATATCGGTTGCCACTACGCCTTCGGCAATACTTTCCAGGGTTAAGGAAAGGCGCTCTTTCTCTTCAAAAACTTCTGCTTTTGCCAGGGCCAATTCTGTTATATCCATATACAGCATTACTGACCTGACAAGTTTGCCCGCCTTATCTTTCACCGGGGAGGCAACAATGCTATAGGATCGTTCATCCTGAAAACATTCATCCTTCAAGACTGCTTTTCCTTCTTTTTCCACTTCATCAAGGACGCATCCTTCCGGTGGAAAACCCTTGCATATAAGATCGCTGCAGAAACTTCCCTTAATAGTAGCCCCGGGCGGGCAAAACATATCCTCAAACATCTTATTATAGGAAAGAATCTGCTTGTTTTTATCCAATACCAAAATTCCGCCGCCAATAGATTCAAAAATGACTTCTATCTCTTCCTTGGCAATCTCCAGCTCTTCATTGATCTGCCTCTGATGATCAAGAATCTGAGTAAATGATTCCGCTATGATTCCAACTGGATCAAGACTTATAAGAGTATCGTCATCAAGCTCCTCCGGGCGTAACGGAATTGTTCCTATAACCATAAGGAGCTGATCGATTTTCTGACGTAAATAGGCAACCGTATTCTGCTGGCTGGTTTTCAAGGCCCGGTTCTCTTCTATCAATTCGTGCAGAAATTCCGCTATAGGAGCAAATTGCCCGACACTCTCGGCTTGCAGGAGGGCGGAATCGGGCTCATCCAGGGCCTGTTTTGCATAGTGGAGTAATTCCTGGGTAGTCATTATCAATCTTTCTCCTCAGCTAATATTCCGACACAGAGACGATAGTAAGTATCCATCTTGGTCACACTTACACCATATCCCATGTTTTTGGCCGTTGTTGGTATGGTCGTTGTTGCTTCCCGGTTGTCCGTTTTGATACAAAGCCTCGCTTCTCCGCTTTTTAAAACATCCCTGTTTTTGTTCATCTTATCCATTGCAACAAGAAGGCAGGCCGGGCAGACCTGACCGCGCATATCAATTTCAATAACTTTCTGTTCTATAACATCGTGCATTATGAGTTTCCCGCAGTACTTAACGATTGTTTTAAAATAAGTTGCGATACTATTTTACTTCCAACCCAAGTTCCGGGAATAAGCCCAACCAGAAAAAGGATACTTTGCATAGCCAGGATAGGCAGGCCGCCCATTAAATGCCAGACATTACAGGCCGGAGCCATCCTGGAAGCCATACCCAGCAGAATCCCTCCGCACAGGGCCATCACAAATTGACTGAATGGCACTTTATAGCGGAATGCAAATTCCCGAAGCAATACAGCAGACAGAGCACTGCCCAGGATAATCCCGGCAATGATTGGAAACTGAATCGCCCAGACAGAATCAAACTGAGGACCGGCTCCGCCCTGCAGCACAGCACCAGTAGCAGGATGGACAATATTAAGCGGTAAACCCTGAAAAAAAGCAACACTGCTCACATGTTCGGGAAAAAAAAGATTCTCAATCATGGCAGCCATCTTGGCATATGTCGTCGTAATCCCCAGGGGCATTCCCACAGCCAGATACGACAAAAGGCCAATGACAGCAAGTGATACTGCCGTTTTCCAGGGCTGAATATATCCTGTGACGTCTGAAGGCCTCTCCCACTGCCCTTCTTTCCGCCATTTCAAAAAGAACCATAGCGATACTGCCCCTATAAATACAACAAACAGAGTCGGGCTTATACCGGTGAGCTGGGGGAGTGATTTTGAATTCTTGAAAAAAGTTGTGGCCTTCATAAATGAAGCCCAGACAAGATGAACCTCTGCATACAGGGCACTGCCAAGCAAAAGTCCCACAAAAGCAACGCCGCTGACCATGCTGCCGGCACCCATTTTGTAAAGGGTTCCAACGACACACCCTCCGGCCAGAACCATACCTATGCCAAAAACAAAACCGCCTATAATATTCGAAAGTGAAGGGAATCCCAGAAGGGGAAAAGGAAAAAGAGGAAGAAAGCCTGCCAGACGGGCAATCTCGAAAAGAACCATGGTGACGACCACCTGCAGAAAGAGAGCCCGCAGCATAAAGGTGCTTCTAAACAAAAAGGCATCCCGAAACATTCCGGCCACACAATAATCGGAGCGGTGCATGAAAAAACCGGCGGCTATCCCAAGGGAAAAACAGACCGCATACACTAAAAAAAGAGATCCTGTAACCATAGAGAAATTTTCCTATCAACTATAACGCACTGAAAAAGCAAGTAATATTAGATCTCGCGATCAACACCCTCATTGTAGGCATAAAACAAAAAATATTTCAAACTTTTCCACCATCAGAATAAGAAAATATCCCCACCTGAAGAGACAAAGCAGAACAATGAGGTATTTAATAATTTAACTATATACTTGACAAGATACCCCTTCATCTTATAGTTTCTCTCCAAAAAGATATTGATAACCTGTTCTGCAAAAAAAGCCCACCACTGCATTAGCAGGGGAACACACTTCACAGAGGAATTATAATGATACGAAACATCACACTGACGCTTCTATTAGCCCTTACTTTTGGCTGTTCAACGGAACAGCCGGCAGCAGATTCATCATCTCCCGCCACTACGAATTCACCGCACATTGCTTCAGCATCAAACCAGGCAGAAGCAATAACATCGGCGAATTTCGATCTTATATTTTTCCTCGACCCCAACGGCGGGCCATGCAAGATGCAGGACGCTATTCTTCTGGACATGTCTGAAGAACTTAAAGGCAAAGTCAACATCAAGTACGTCCAAACGACTGTTCCGGACGACAGAAACATCTTTTATCACTATGGCATCCGCGCGCTACCGACCCTCCTCCTGGCTGACTCTTCAGGAAAAGAAATCAAACGTATGCCTCCCGGGGTGAAGAATGCTGACAATATTCGCGCCCTGATTCAGTCTCTGCCAAGGACGTAAATACGATGCCCATAGTAGATATTACATTCGCCACGATTTTTATGACCATTTTCGCAGGAATTGCCAGTATAGCATCGCCCTGTGTCCTTCCTGTCGTTCCCATCATTGTTACAGGAACCAAAGACGACCACAAACATCGGCCGTTGCTCATTGTTCTCGGCTTAAGCATGAGCTTTATGGCCATGGGGGCAATAACCTCTCTTTTCGGCGGAGCTGTTTCCGGAATCATGCCTGCTGTAGAGAAGGCCGCTGGAATAATCATTATTGCCTTTGGCCTCTTCATGCTCTTTGGCCTTAACATATTCAAGAAATTCACCTTCTTTTACAAATTTCAGTTTCAGAGTAAAGGCCGCTGGTCCGGTCTCATTCTCGGCCTTACTCTCGGTATTGTCTGGATTCCATGTGTCGGGCCTATGCTGTCAGGGGTTCTTGCCCTGGTGGCAACCAGCGGAAAGCTTACTTCAGGGCTTATCCTCCTGGCTTTGTATTCTCTGGGGTTTTCAATCCCCATGCTCCTGGCAGGATATGCCTCACAGTCTGTCCGACAGAGAATGCGCATGGTAAACAGCCACCCCATTGCGGTGCGTCTGATAAGTGGTTTTCTTCTCATCGGATTCGGCATCTATATTCTCACCTCAGGCATGCTTGCCATAGGAAGTTCCTTTTAAGATGTCGCAGAAAAAAAATAAAATCCAGGAAATCTGCCGCCGCAAACCAAGCCAGTGGCTCATGGCGCTCCTCTTGCCATTTGTCCTTGTCGGCGGCTATTTTTGTCCCCGCCTCGGTTTTACGGTGCTGGTTCTTATTACCTTTTTCCTTATCCTGTCGAGCAAAAAGGGGCGATTCTATTGCGGCTGGTTCTGCCCCATGGGAGCATTCCATGAACGGATACTGAGCTACATCAGCCTGAAAAAAGATATTCTGCCGGTATTTAAATCGAGCTGGTTTCGCTGGCTGCTCTTTTCCATGATGATGGGCCTTATGTGCTTCAGACTTTTTGCGGCATGGGGGGATCCGAAAGAAATCGGCGCTGTATTCAGGATGATGTGGATTATCTCCATGGGAATGGCAATCGGCCTGGGGCTTTACTTCAAACCCCGGGTCTGGTGCTCAATATGTCCAATGGGATCACTGCAGGGGATCAGCAGCAGAAACACCTATCTCCTTACGGTGGGAGAAGGCTGCAAACAATGCGGGATCTGCCGCAAGGTCTGTCCAATCCAGACATATCCGGGAGCCTTCAAAGATGAAGGCAGGGTGCCAAGCATTGAGTGCCTGCGCTGTTCCAATTGCATAATGAACTGTCCCCAAAAAATATTGTCTTTTCAGAATCCGGCTGCCATGTGAAAATCATGGGGTACAACTATGGGAAACCCGGAGAACCTGTGAATATCCACCGGCAGCCCATATACTTCACCTATCATTTCAGAGCTTATTTCGTCGATTTTACCATGCGCATAAATTCCCCCTTCTTTTAAAAAAAGAAATTTATGCGCAAACCGCATTGCGGTATTCAAGTCGTGCATGGTCATAACAGCAGCTAAATTGTGCTCCTCAACCACCCGCCGGAGAAAAGAAAGAATCTCATACTGATTTTTCAGATCCAGCGCGCTGGTTGGCTCATCGAGGAGTAAAAGCAGCGGCTCCTGGACAAGAGCCCGTGCTATGGCAACCTTCTGCAATTCTCCTCCGCTCAGCTGATTGATATACCGCATGGTAAGGTCTTCCAGGTGCAAACGTTTGATTGCCGCATCAACTATTTTCAAATCCTTGTCACTCACCTTCCAGCGGATATATGGTTTTCTCCCCATAAGGATGGCATCAAATACCGTGAGACAGGTTGTTTCACTCTGCTGGGCCACATAACTTATCTCCCGGGCAATTTCTCCAGGCTGCATCTGCAGGATATCCCGGCCGTCTACGGAGATGATCCCGGCTCCGGGCCGATGAATAGCATTAATACATTTAAGCAGACTTGTTTTCCCCACACCATTCGGGCCGAGAATTGCCAGAATCTCACCGCTGTTCACTGAAAAGTGCACTCCGGAGAGTATTGGTCGGCAATTATAAGCAAAGCTCACCCCCTGGACATCCAGAATCAGCATTCTTTTCTCCGGACAATAAGATAAATGAGCACCGGTGCCCCCATAAAGGCAGTCAGTACAGAGACAGGCAATACATGGGGTGCAAGAATAAGTCGGGCCATGGTATCTGAGACAAGAAGAAGCAGTGCGCCGGCAACAATTGTACCGGGCAGCAGAAAGCGATGATCGGAGCCAAGCATCCTTCGCACCATATGCGGAACAACGAGACCCACAAAACCGATGATTCCGAGAAAAGAAATAATTACCGCTGTCAGCAATGTGGCCAGAAACATACCTGCCACTCGAATCCGCTCTACCCGGACACCCAGGCCTTTGGCCGTTTCATCGCCGGCATCAATGGCATTATAATTCCAGCCGTTAAAAAGAAAATAACAGGAAGTTACCACAGTCACGACAGTGATTATGCCGACTTCATTCCATGAAGCCCGAGAGGTATCCCCAAAGGTCCAGAACACCATCGCGGCCAGCTGTACATCGTCTGCAAAAAATTGCAGAAACATTGTACCGGCTGTAAATAATGCGCCCAGTCCCACCCCGGTCAAAACCATGGATTCCGGGGTTGCCCCCCTGACACGGGAAACAGCAATGATTACACCGGCTGCTATCAGGCTGAACAGAAAGGCTGAAAATGCTGTAAAAACAGGGGCCATTATCGTAAACACCTTGCCCTGCAATAATGCCCCATGGCCGCCGCCGACCATTACCGACAAGGCTGCTCCAAATGCAGCAGCATGGGAAATCCCAAGGGTAAAAGGAGAGCCAAGAGGGTTGCGAAGGATGGATTGCATGGCCGCGCCGGCAATAGACAGACCGGCTCCTGCCACAATAGCTGCAATCGCCTGGGGTAGACGGATATTCCAGATAATTGCCTCGGTACGGATTGAACCGGCCAGGCCCACCAGACTTTTTGCCACAGAAAGTATGGGAATGTCAGCAGCCCCCAGGGAAAGAGCAATCACCAGGGCTGCAAACAGAGAGATCACAAGCGATACAATGAAAAATGTCTTTCTGCTGATATAATGCCGGTAGTCTTCAGAGACTCTCCCATGGTCCAGATGCATTTTTTCTATTCCATGGAAATTCTGGTGAAAGCCAGATCGTTGAAAAAACGTTTCATATGCCCAAAGACAGGGGCGCCAACAAGAAATTCATAGATTTCATCGGCTTTTTGTTTCGGGTCAACATTTTCGAACTGTTCAAGATAAAGAAGTGTTCCGATATAATATGCGTTGGCAAGAATTGATCCGTAATTCTTGCTGTACCAATTATACGGCAGTAATCCATACACCTCCCCCCGGGCAACAGCCGTTAAAGATTTATATGCCCGATCCGTACGCAGTTCATACATGCCGCCAGCCTGCTCTCCCAACTGGAGTGAGGACAAATCAACAAAAAGAAAGTCCGGGTCCCATTGAAGTATTTTTTCTTTGGCCACCGCTGTATGCTGTATCTCTTTGCCAATCCCACCCTTATTGCCTGCAACATTTGCGGCATTAATCAAAGAAAAAGGAGGATACTCAGGCTCCGTTGACTGATAGCCCTGTGCCCCTTTAAAAGCAACACCTCCAACAAAGACCCGGGGCCTGTCTTCCTCGGAAATCCCTGCAGTCCTTTTTTCAAGTTCCTTTCCATGCGCCTCGAAAAAAGAGATTACCTCTTCGGCACGGGCCTGGCGGCCGACAACTTCTCCCATAATACGGAGTGACTGATACAAATCCGTCCGGTTTCGACCCAGATCACCATCAGTCAGAATGACGACCGGTATGCCCGTCTTTTTCTGCAACTCAACGCCATCATGTCCCATATTCGGATATGTTTTGAATATAACCTGGGGTGGTGGATGCAAAGAAAGAATCCTCTCTGGATTGTCCTGGCCACGAAATCCGCCAAAAACTGGTTTCTCCTTCAACTGCGGATTGGCAAGGGCATAGGGCCTCGCATCATATTTCTTGCGGCGTACTTCAATATCATCGACTCCAGCAACCATGTCTTCAGCCTGAAGGTAAACGAGCAGTCTTAAACATCCGGGCCCGGAGCAGATAACGTGCTTGACTGGCTCATAAAATTGAATCTTTCTCCCTGCAATATCTGTCACATTCAGGCTGTAATCAGCAGCCACATTGCCGGCAGAAAACAGGAATAGATATGCTATGAATAGAAAAGAGAACAGCTTCATCAAGAGACCTTTCAGGGCAAACTGGCACAAAGAAGTATTACGTTTAAATAAATCGTGTTACCGAGCAAGTTAACGCCCCAACCCCGCAAAGTCAAGCCAAAATCATCCGAAATTTCCGGCACAGGAACCATAAACATATCAGAGGCACCCCCTGTTCTTTAAAAATAACACTTCCATTTATATACTTTGACTTATGTCAAGGAATGCAGTCAGATAAAGGCTTATAGTGCTTGTTCATATAGGAAAAAATCAATCCTTTCCAGGAGGTATAATGAGCTCAGAGCCTACAGCAAACCACAAAACCTACGCTATTATTCCCGACACCCAAATGGGTATGGTTTCCATAGATTCCCTCGAGAAGATATCCCGAGTCGCAAGAAAACATAACATTCCCCTGATCAAGATAACTTCAGCGCAACGTCTGGCCTTCTGCGGTTTCCACCAGGATTCTTCTGAAAAAATATGGCAGGACATGGGGCTTGACACTGTCCCGAAAAAACCCGCCGGGGTCCATTATGTTCAGGCCTGTCCCGGAATAAAATGGTGCAAATACGGTTGCCAGGACTCTCTGGCCCTGGGCGCCAGAATAAAAGATACCTTTATGGATATCTCCTTGCCTGCAAAGACTAAAATTGGCGTGTCGGGCTGTTCGATGAACTGCTGTGAAAGCTATGTCCGGGATGTCGGCGTGTTTGGCAAAAAAACAGGATGGACCGTTATCTTTGGCGGCAATGGCGGCGGTCTGCCCCGCATTGGAGATATCATAGCTGAAGGATTAACTGACGACCAGGCACTTGAACATATAGAGAGGTGCCTGGGGTATTACAAAGAAAATGCCCGAAAAAGAGAAAGAACGGCCCGTTTCATGGAACGAACACCGCTGGAGACCTTTAAAGAGTCTCTTGGTTTTTAAACAAACGTATGCAGGAGGAACATGTCATGAAAAAAATACAGTTAGACGATGTAAGAGAATTCAACCTTCTGGGAATGAAAAGTCTTGTTCTCCATGACTCAGAACATTTTAAAATTCTGAACTTCAATCTGGTTGCAGGAGCACTTTTTCCTGTTCACTCCCACGACATAGAAGGACAACTCAGCATTCTCGTCATTGAAGGTGAAGGGGAGTTCCTCGGCGATGATGATGCTGTAATCCCCGCCAAACTTGGCGACATGCTTATCGCAGACATTGCCGAGCCCCATGGGGTCCGGGCAAAAACAGATATGCGAATTGTTGTTACAATCGCGCCTCCTATTTAACACGAGAGCCACGTTTAGAAGGACTGAAGGAAACAAACGTCATGGGCGGAACACGATTCATAGTGGCGGGAAGCTTTATCGACGGCAGTGGTGCTGCTGTGCGCAAGAACGTCTTTCTGGCAGTGAAGGACGGCGTTATTACCGCCATTGGCTCCGCAACAGACCTTCCCCGCAATGACGACGCGGCAATCGATAACTTCTCGCACTGCACCATTCTGCCGGCACTGGTTGACTGCAGCGTCTCCCTGTCGCAATCACCTTCCGTGGACAGCAATGTTCGATTATACGCTGAAGAGGCTGACTTTTCGAAAAAGACAGCCATGCTGGAACAGCATATCCAATACTGCCATGTACACGGAGTCCAGGGGGTTGCCGACAGCGATGAGAGTGCCCTTGTGGAACGTTATCAGGAAAGGATGGCCCAGAAGTGCATAATTGACATTCGAACATCCGGCCGTCTCTGTCAGAGCAGGGAAAGTGCAACTGACAACTCGACAGGCGGTGATTTTCTCAGGATCGGTTATACCGGCAATATCGAAGACGCGGAAGCCCCACATTCTCAGCTTGACCATGAAGACCTGTGCCACATTCTGCAGCACAGAGGCGGAAAAAAGGCGGTAGTGGTGGCCAATGGCCGGCAACAGGTAGAAGAGGCGCTTGATGCAGAGTGTGATGCCATCGAACAGGGCTACGGCATGGGCGAAGACAATCTCAGGGAAATGGCGGAGAAGGGTGTCCTGTGGATCCCCAGCGTACTGCGGGCCAAGAATGCCTTGGATGGTGCGGGTACCGGCGGCGATGTGTGCTGCCGTTTCTCACTGCGCTATGTAGCTCCGGGAAAGCCGATCCCCGGCGCCGAGGCTTTCTGGAAAAAGATGCTCGCCGAACAACTGGCCCAACTGCGTTTTGCCAAAAAATTGGGTGTGCCGACGGCTGTGGGTACCGGTGCCGGCAGTGTTGGCATACTCCATGGTGAATCGATGGTCGAGGAAATGAAACTGTTCATCAAGTCCGGCTATTCACTGGAAGAGACCATCCGGTGCGCATCAGAAAATGGAGCCAGGTTTTTCGGCATGGAGAAGCTTGGAGCTCTTGCTGTCGGCAGGAAAGCAATATTCCTGATTACCAGGGGCACAACAAAACAACTGCCAAGAAAACTCTCCTATCTCGAAGGCATCTACATTAACGGCGAACCCAGCAGCACATATCGTAAAAATCCCGCAAAGACAACGTGATAGAAAACCAGGGACAGATCTTTTTTTCAACCTTTACTGTATGCCCTTTCAATAATATAAGGTTGCCTATAGTTGTGCTTCGTGTCCATTAACAATATCAAAAAATAAACTGGTAAAAACAATGAATCTTTCACCCTCGCTAATATGGGAGATATTTCAGCAATGGTTGCAACAACAATGTCCGTTTTGGGTCACTCCCAAAAGACATCCCCAAGTCAAAGTTCTTGATTAAATCATTTATGCACAACAATTACATTTGCTCATTTCAACAAACCTGTTGTTACTTCGTCTCCGCATTGCGGGCGCAGGAGATACATGTCAGCACGCTGGGGTCGAAACGCAGACGACCTTCGCTGACTTCCTCTTGGCAAACAACGCAGTATCCGTAGTCGCCGGAGTCGATTCGCTTAAGCGCAGACTGAATGCGCTGCTGCTCAAGAGCTGTCAAACGGGATGCTGCCTGCGACATGGCCTGTTGCTGCATGGCATCCATGCGTGATAAGCGACCCATCCGCGCCTGATCCAATTCGACGGGTTCCCTTCCGTTTTTTTTTGTTTCCTGTTCAGCTATGATGGCCGTAAGCCTTTCCTCAAGCCGTTTTTTGAAATAAGCAGAATCAATATTTTCGTGCATGGCATCTTGTCACTTTTATAGTTTTTTTTGCGACGATGGTAGCCTTTAATCATATTAGAATCTCAAGACAATCACACATACGATGATTTTCTAGAAGCTATCTGGATTAAAAAATTACCCCTTCAAAAAATCAGCCAGCCCCTCACTGTCATAGAAGGCTTTCTCGAAAAACAGGCCGGCGCCCGGTGCAGTATGATGAGATGGTAAAACATCAGAATGCCCTTCGAGCATATTTTGAACACTTTCCTCCGCTAAACGGTGACAGCCTACCTCGACCATAACCCCAACCATCCGTCGAACCATATGCCAAAGAAAATGAGACCCGACAACCCGGATCTTGAGAATTTCTTTCTCTGTAAAAACCTCAACTTTATGAATCAATACCTTGGTTGATTTTTTCAGCTCCTTTTTTTCGGCAAAAGCGGAAAAATCATGCATGCCTGTCATCAGCGATCCGGCATGCTGCATAGCCGGCAGATCCAACTCCGCTTGCACCCACCAGTCATAACGTTTGCCAAAGGCCGATTTTTCTGTGCGAAGCTGATATACATAGCTTCTGGCTATGCAGTTATGACGTGCATGAAAACGTAAGCCCGCCGCCTCAACAGACTTTACGGCGATATCTTTAGGCAGGGTCTCATTGAGCTTTCTTGCAACTTCATGCGGACCCATATCACTTGCAACCTCAAGATGGGCCACATATTCAAGAGCATGCACTCCTGAATCGGTTCGACCACAGCCTTGAAGATCCATCGGGACTTCACCAAAAACACGCACAGCACCCTTCAGTACATCCCCCTGCACAGTCCGGGCATCCACTTGTTTCTGCCAGCCGCTGAAATTGCTACCGTCATACTCAAGTGTAAGTCTATAGCGGCGGCGTTTGTCTTTTCTACTCATAATTTCGTTATTCCGGGTCGAAGATTTAAAGTAGCCTTTAGGCCTCATGACTTACTCGTACGTTTCCTTGCATGATGAATAACATGTCCG
>JACKQG010006278.1_pt1 | contig 12652 bp, 23 predicted proteins | sample 8237621 | NCBI WGS metagenome assembly JACKQG01 (sample SAMN15677084, study PRJNA649215) | marine metagenome | biome: marine; feature: Black Sea; material: saline water; isolation source: suspended particulate matter (SPM) from the Black Sea western gyre | collected 2013-06-09/2013-06-10 | depth...
GACTTAGTTTCATAGGTGCCACCACTTCTTTTTAATAACTTCAACTTCAGTTTTAGCTGCTTTCATTATTACTTCTACTTCACGTTTAATAGTATCTACTAAATCGATATCAGCTTTATTGTGTAATAGAGCATGTAAGGCCTCATGCATCGGAACTTTATGTTCTTTAGCATAAGCAGTAATCATAGCATGATCAGTAGCTATAGCAGCTACAGAGATGTTTCTACCAGGTTTTTTGTGTATCTTCCTGTTTTTTGGCATAGGTAAAATACCTAACTCTTGGTTGATAATCCTACTGGTAGTAGATTCTCCAATGTTAAGCATGTTAGCTATTTCTAATTGTGTGTATCTATCTAAATTGTATAGATTCATTATTTCAAGGCGTTGAGCCTTAGATATTGGTGCGCCTCTTGGCATAGTAACCTCCCAGGTTAATTTAATTTAATTCAGTGAGCGGAGCTCACTTAGATGTTTCCTCTGGTTCGTAGTACCAGTATTTCTGACTAGTGTTGTAATGGAATAGTCCATAAAAATTACCTAGTAAAGTAGCATCATTTATAAGCCACTTACCGTAAGCTCCGTTCATGCCTAAGAAGGTCATGCTAATGAATTCTCCATCAGTGTCACGCATTACTACTTTGTCACCTTTAGGTATGTCGTACTGTTTAGTTACTTTTTTCATTACCATGCCTCCATAATAACACCGTATAGTACTATTAGCTTACAAGCTATGAATAACATAATGACATATTTGAGTGCTTTTGCTTTAAGAAGTGTCATGTTGTTAGATCCACCATGTAGTTATAAAATTTATCAATTTCCCAATCATCAGTTTCACCATCTTCGATTTCAGCTAGCATTAAGTCAAATGCATCTTCGATGTTATCTTTATGTTGTGGGAACTTTTTAATAGTGCCTCGACTGTCAGAGAAGGCTTGTTGTATATTTGCTGGGTAACTCATATTGTTGTCTTATATCCTTTAGTTTTTAATCCAGCATTCACACGTTTCCGTATGTGTTCTGGTGATTGCTTTATTCCTTTACGGTTGTCAGGTTTAAAAGCCTTTACTTGTGGTCTATTACGCATTTTTTCACGGAATTCTGGTGTACCCTTCTTAGCTACTGCAGCCTGTTTCGCAATACTTTCAGGACTGCGTGTTGGTACATAGTCTTTAATATTGTCTTTATCAATTTCAGACCTAATAGGTGGGCTTTTTCTATGTTTAGTTGTGTGTAAACGTGAAGTATCTTTAGGGCCTACCCAAGGCATCTCCCCATCAGCAATACGCTTTTTTACATGTTTTCCGTAATTTCTTTTAGTTGCATTTCCTGCTAAACTGTTAGTCCAAGGAATACCATACATTTCTTTATAGTCATCTACTTTCATTTTGTGTAGTTGAGCAAGGTGTGCACCCAAAGATTTATACTGCTTACCGCAAAGTAAACATGTGATCTTATCACCTGATAGATATTTTCGTAGTGCTGGCAAGTCACTAAAAATAAACTTCTTTGGATACCCAGGTAAGACTTTATGTCTTTCTTCTGCAGTTTTAAATTGACTAGGCATAATTACATCAACCCAGGACATTCAGATGGGTCAGGAGCCATACATTCACGTAAGGTAGGACTGTCACCAGTACCATAAGCATCTTTAGTTGTTTCACAGTAACCACATGTAGCACAGTATTCTCCTGCTTCATCAATTTGAGCCCACTCATGGTAATCATCTTTGTCTTTAGCTTTTTTAGCTAAAACATAATCATCAAAGTCTGGCTCTCTATCACGCATGTAAGCTTCGTGTTCAGCTTCTTGTTCTTCGAACAATGCTCGTTTAACTTTTCCCATTAGGATTCTCCTTTAAAAATTCAACTCGTCCACACCCACCATGCTCTCCGAAGGGTTTAGGTACACATTCCCAAAAATGTGTTCTTAATATCATTATTCGACCACAACTACATATCATTAGGTAATCCTCCAAAAATAATATCAGCAATTTTTAAATCGTATGCTGATAGGTTGTTCCACCACGTCTGTGGTGCATTAGTAATGTTATGTAGTGCAGGTAACATATCATCGATATTGCCATTATCTGACATATCATAGATATCTCCTTTACTATCAATGTAATGATTAGTACTTTTTAACAATATAGGTACGTTAAAGGTTTCATCTTTCTGCATGCTGTTCTTCCAAGGTAAGTGATTCAGAATCTATTTTTAGTACCGTTATAGGTATTGACTTAATAGCTTGCATAAAGCCAGCTTTACGTCCGTAGGTAAGGCCTATTAAAAAAGCTATAGAGCTAAAAGCTATAATTTGTAAAAAGTTAATGTTTTCCATAATGCTATGTAAATTCTCCAGTTACTATTTGCACGTCTTCAAGTAATACCTCTGTTCTATTCACAGGGTTATCTTTAAATAATTTATGTCTGTACCCTTCGGCATACTTTAAAGTAAAGCCTCCAGTTAAACGAATCAACGGAACGGACGGATGTCCGTGAGTAGTTGATATCACTTTTAAAGCGTGTAGTTCATCGCGTAGGACATATAACACATTCATATCTGCGGTAATTTCATTAAACTCTAGCGCAAGCATTAATCTACAAAAGTTAATTTAGACAGTGCCCTAGTACAAGCCACATAAAATAAATTATCTTCTTCGTCCTTTTTCCATTGAGTATCCGTCTTACTTTTTAAGTAATTAATAATATCCGATCTTATAAAGTAAACATGATCTGTTTCTAACCCTTTAGCTGCATGAATAGTCATTAGCCTTCTAGAGCTAGCTCCGTCAGCATGCATCTTCAAAGATTTAATAAAAGTTATAATATCAGATAAGTCAGTAGCTTCGTCTACCATTGACAGTAGCGCACCATACGTATCATCAATAGGTGAAGTAAGCCAGTCGTTCTTACGGGCCTTATTTAAGTCCTCAGAATACTTACGTCTAATGTTTTTATCTAATTCAACTAATGAGTTAGCTCCACTTAAAAAGGGCTTTAAAGCGCTTTCTAGGTGTTTAATAAAAGTACTACCAATTGAGAAGTGTTGTTTAGTACGTAAAAAATAGTAAGCTAAAATAATTAGAGCAGAGTTAACTCTACTCAGAATGAAACACTCATCATCAAAATCTACGTCATGAGCTTTTTTTCTACTTACCTGGCCACCTTTTTTAGCTGAATACATATTAGGCACAATGTTACTAACTACATCGACGATGTTTGTAGGACACCTAAAGCTCTGGTTTAAATCAAACTCCGTAGGTGTGTAGGTATCAATAATCTTATTAAGAGCTTGTGGATCACTCCCCCTAAAACCATAAATAGCTTGATTCTTATCTCCCACAAACACAATCTTATCTGTAGGTATACAAGCCAGGAAAGCGATCTGTTGAGGATTTAAATCCTGACACTCATCAACTAAGACAATATCATACTTATCAGATTGCCACCCGTTATCAATCGGGTACTGCATCATGTCCTCAGCACTGATCTGTTTAGTATCCTGCTTACCTTTTTTAAGTATTTCTATAGCCTCGTCTATAAGACCAAGACTTAAAGAAAATCTACTAGCTGTATTAGCCCAGGATGTATGTAAAGCATTACCATCCATACTCATATGATGCTGTGCTAGATTAACAGCTTGGTTATATTTAGCTTGTCTGTACTTATTAAAGTTAACTTTAGCTTTTGGTAGGTGTTGTTTAGTAATACCCAACCCCATAGCGTTAAAAGTCTTACAACTCCACCCAATAGGTAGCTTATCTAATACATCTTTAACAATAGCTTTATTGAAGGCCAGATAAAGACCGTTGTTATACTTTGTAGCTAAAGCCATCAAAGTAGATGTCTTACCTGAGCCTGCAATGGCATTAACAAGAATAGTGTTATCTGTAGAATCTACAATATCTTGTTGTTGTTTTGTTAATTTTACTTTAGACGGTGTAACACCGCTTAATCTACTTAGATCCATTAGTCGTTTCCTATTAGTTTTTCAGTTTTATACATGCTTATTTGAAATCTCACCTGGCAGGTATTACTATCTCTAAAAAATTGCATACTATCTGCAAAATTCATAATAGGTAAATCCTCTAATCTACATACTTCCCGTTGGTTGTGATGACAACCCCGTAAAGTACAATTTTTAATAGTAAAAGTATCTTTCACTTTTAACCTCCAAGTTAAGCTATATGCAGTCATGTGCATATTAATGTTAAAAATAGTATTAAGTTTTAATACATTTTAAAGAAGCGTCCGGAGGACGCATACAAGACCTTATTTAGTCATTCTTTTAAAGAAAAAAATAACAGAATTACCCCTATTTGGGGTAACTCTGCTATGGTTCATCTTGAAATTATATAATCATGATAACATATATTCACTTTTCAGGATATCTTTAGATAAATCGTTAGACAATTTATTAATCTGAATAGTTCTACCTGTAATCTCACTGAGTATGTCTGCCAATAGGTCACTATCAGCAATCTCAGCCATAATCTCACGATAATGTTGAGTAACTATCTGTAAGAAGTCAGGACTGAATACAAAACAGTCATGTATATGAACTAATTCAATACCTTCGTAGTGATTACGTCTAACCATCTCTCTAGCTATGTACCCATCAACAGAATGTACTACATTAGCCACCAAACTACGATAGTTCTTACTAGGTTGTTGCTTGTTATACCTGTACGTAAACGTTCTATGGTCTAACTCATCAACTTCTATTCTAACAACAGACATCTCTGTCACAGGTACTCTAGCCACATGCCCATCAGGTAATGTCCACTGATGTACATCACTACCATACTGCCAACAGTCATTAATGTCCTCCATAACATGCATAGCACCTGGCATTAACCCATCTAGAGTAGTATAGAACTCCTCTAACTGTTCTTCATTGAACACTTCTTTAGGATTAGCTTTAGAATTATAGAACGTAGTCATACAAGGTTTCTTGACATCTTTCCTAGAAACTCTATATTTGCCATTTAAGCGATTATTCATCTTATCGGCTATCATTGCATAGACATCTTCTCTTTGTCCGGTATTGATCATATTACACACTCTGGCAGTATCTTTACAACCTGACAGTGCACTCATAATCTGTAAACCAGACGCAGTAGCATCCACATTCATCACATAACCCGTCTTACGGCCATTCTTAGCATCGTAATAGGCACCTAACGCCTTGCTACCAAGGATAGGTTCATCAAACTGACTCATATCCCAGTCTAACTGTGAATTAAACCAGTTTATTCTACCTTGCCAGGTTAACTTATCATGTCCAGCATGATTAGCCACAGCAATCTTTAGATTATTCAGATTAGTAACCTCTACTTTGTTAGCCAGAGATAACATAGCTTTACCATATTCATTAGATTGAATATTCAGGTCATAACCAGAAGAGTAAGACCTACCACGCTTATCATAACGCCATACAAAGTAGAATGACTTACCTAGATTATCAACAATTACCCTATCAAACTGGTCTTTATCCATATTCTCATTAGGATTCTCGTTATTAACGTAGGTAGGTACATCGATAGTCCAAGGTACCATCTGCATTAGGTTTAATGCATCATAAGCTTGAGGTTCATTATGATGGTTACCCTTACCAAGAAGGATAGATTTACGCTCCCATAACCAACCACCATTAGTGTTAGACACCCAGTCATTAGGTTCCTGCAACATAGGCGGTAAGAATTGTAGTACTTTTAGCTTATCCATAGTATCAGTGTCCAGTTTAAGTTTAGGTAGGATAGTGGTACTATCAGCATTTAAGCGAATATCAAATAACTCACCATGCGTAAGAGATAGCACCTCTGCACCAGTCTTAACAGCATCTATCTGGTTTGTATAACCCATAGCTAAACCTAACTCAGTAGCAGGCCCTTGAATAGGTTTGTTACTATCATTAGCTAAAATAATAGATAAGATATTAGATACTATCTCTTGAGTAGCAGGTAAAGCGTTAACTCTAGCTTGTTTAGATTCGTAGTAAGTACCATGTCTATAGGTATTAATAGCAGAGTGCATATGCTCAATCAAGGTAGTAGACACATCGTCTATTACGTCTAGCATGATTAAGTTATTACGTTGTCGTTTGGAATATTCCAGTTCGTTATGTAGTTGAAAATTCATTGTTTTCCCCAAAAAGTATTAAGTGATTAAAAAATACACAGATATCGTTAGATATCCATGTATTAGTTCATATGTGTAGCTGGTTACAGAGCGTTCAATGCATCCATCGCTTCAGCTTCAGTCATAGCACGACTGATATCAGCAATAGTTACTTTAGATAGCTTAGCTTCAACTTTGAATAGCTCTTCTGTAATAGCATCTTCAGAGCTATCAGCATTAAGATTATTCTTCATGAAGTTCAAGAAACCAAATGATTTGTCATTCTTACTGAGCATGAAGTTAACGTAACCTTCTTTATTAGCTTCAGTAGTAGTGATATCACCAGTAGTGATAATCTTTAGTACATGCTCATTAGTTATGATATCTTCATAAGCTTTACGAGGTTTAAACTGCGCTGACAGTGGTTGACCCTCTACGTCAATGTAGATAGTTTTACTGTTATCGTAAGTTTTGTTAGTGTTGTTTGTTTTAGTATCATTAGTCATTAGACCCATGGTATTCTCCTATTTATGCTACCTGGAAAGGAACTAACTGCGCGGTAGCGAATACAGTTAGCTTTTGGAATTTGTTATTAGTTTGGAGTAGAGTTTTCTTTCCTACTATCAGAGGTATAAATTAGATAGTTTAGTTATCTAGTTAGGTTAGGCATTTTAGATAGTGCCCAGCTATACACATAATGATTGGTTAAGTGATCATAAGTGTTGTTATGTCCCATTGGTAGTAGTACCACCATAAGTCAGTATGTATCATGGTATGGTTGCTTGTACGAATAGGGTATAAGCCGTATAAGCGTATAGTCCCATAATGATAAGTACAAATGTAATAATTAGATTAGTTAGAGTGTTCATAGTATTCTCCATAAAAACTGTCTTCTTGTTGATCTAGTGCTTGTTCGATTAGGTCCTGAATGAGTGCATCCATATCTTCTTGATTGTTTATTTCAAAGTTCATTACCATAGAGTTAAAGGTTCTATAAGGTATGGTTGCTTGTATTTGTTTAATGTTAGACATGATAGTCCTCCGTTGTTTAGTTAAGTGAGGTAATCAGTTTCACAGCATGATTAGGCTGTCACTTAATTTGTTTCTAGTTCAGCGAGTTCTGTACTGAAGAAGCCTTTGGTATCTAATTGTTTAATCTCCTCTAGTACGTCTCTGCTATATTCGAAGTAGTCATCAATATCGAACTCATCATTCAAATATGCTTCCTTCAATGTAGCCATAACTTCATTTAATATCCGCAGACGTCTTACTGGTCTAGTAGTTTCAACAGCTATCAAACTTTCCACTTTATATTTAGTGAATTCACGCATTTTATTTCTCCTGTTATAGCGATATTAATATTAATAGAGTTAATGATATAAAGGATATGAATATAACTCCCTCTAGTAATAGTTTTAGGTTGTGTTTAAGTATTGGGTTCATGTGGTTGTACCTTGTTCAGGGTCTTTTACGTTATGGTCTTTCTTGAATTGCTTCAGTTCTTCTTGTGATTCTAGAAGTGCCATTTCAACAGACTGGTCAAGTGAGATGTTAATTATTTTGAATGACTGGCGAGTTGAGTGTTTAAGCCCATCTTCTCCAACAAATTCATTAACAAGTTCAGCTGAGTTTTGGATAGTATTTCCTACTGCTGCTAGGGTATTACCGAGTACCTTAAAGATTTTCATTATGTGTTTTTCTCCGTTAGTTATTTAATAGTTAATTAGTTATTTAGTATTCTAGATAGAACACCAACACCACGGCAGTGGCAGTCAGGTATTAAGTGTCCTAAGTTCACCCCTTTCTCTTAATAATTACTATCTGATAGACAGGTGTCAGTGTCTGCTCTTGTGTCAACCTTTGTGAAAAAAATAAGCACCACCCCACGATAAGTGAGGCAGTGATTAAGGTTACGCTTTAGCAGGTAGTTGGAAACCAGAGGTAACATCAGAAGAGTCGCCACTGTTGATAGGACTTGCTTTGATAGTAACCTGTTGGGTTTCGAGTAGATGCAATAGATGATCTTCCATTACACCGTAGGCTTCCTGGTCTAGATCATCTAGAATGTTAACGAAACCCATAGTTTGATTATTAGCATTCACGATACGGAACACTGTTGTTTGCACATTGTTAGTTTTATATTGCTTGGCCATGATAGACTCCTTATATTATTAGTGAATGGTAATAAGATTATTCTTATCACCAACACCACGTCAGTGGTAATAAATAAAAAGATAGTTAAATATATCGACTAGGGGGGGTACCTCTGTAATTACGGGACTGTACAGTAAGTTACTGAATTGAAACTATTATGTGAAATTTCTCTAATGGTGAATAGGTCATTTCTACCCCCTCTGTATGAGGAGACGTCCCGCGCCAAGAGAGCTTTAGCTCTCGCAGGATGGGGGTAAGTCTCCGAATATACTACTATTACTATTATTAATTATATCCCCCTCTGAGGCTGCGCCTCTAGTCGACTCTCGTTCACTACGTTCAGCTCCCGCTCCTAATATATATAAAGGGAATCGCTACAACCCGCATTCCTAGTGGGAAAATGTAATACGATTCGTACCTATAAAAGTAATATGATTTATATCTGTTTTTTCCACTACCTACGCCATTCATAGGTTTCTATTATTTTTTAGATACGAAAGGTATCTGTGTGTATAATCCGGTTCATGCACAGAAAATATGAGCAAATATGTATGGATAATAAAACGATAGATGGTGAAGATCCGCTAGACTTAGTGGCATATTTACCTAAGATGCAATTTAGGGTGTGGAAACACTTGTTTGATAAGAAAGACTTAGATAATCATGTACCTACGACTATTAAAGAGGTCGCTGAGACGTTAGAGGTGCATTACCCGAATGTAGCTACTGCTATTAGAGCTTTGTTAGCTAAGGGGCATTTGCAGAAAAAGGGAATACACTTTTATATTAACCCATACCACTGGTGGTATGGTGATGACTGGCGTAAACAACAAGCCAGAGATGATTGGGATAAACGAAAGGAGTTAGATGAAACTGACAGATAAGACAGAAGGTTTAGGTAAGTTAACTTTAGATCAACTACAAGCCAGTGTCCCTAAGAAATGGAGACACAATATTACTGATGATATGATTACTCTGATTAACTCAGAACCTGATGAGGACTTTAGACAGGTCTATAAAGAAAACTTACTCAGCTTTGCTGATGTGATACAGACCGGTAAGTACAAGATGACACAGTACGTTGATGCTGTGAAGTTTGTTAGTTTTAAATTGTTGGGGGATACTAACCTCATGGCTTATGCTAAGGTGTTTCCTGATAGGTATCAGAGACAGGTAGATAAAGGCACACCTGCTAAGAACATAGCCAGCTTTGCTACGGCTTTTAATAAGACAGATTTAGTTCATAAGATTCTAGAGCGTACTCTGGTACCTGTTCATATTTTAAATATGGATGTGCATCAAGAAGCTATTAATACACAAGCTGAGCTTATGAGGAGTGCGAAATCAGAGACTGTTAGACAGAAGGCAGCTGAATGCTTGATTACGCAATTAAAGGCTCCAGAAACGGCTAAGATTGAGGTTGATGTAAATTACAGTAATGATTCTATTGATGAGTTGCGTGAGACTACAAGAGCTTTAGCTCAGCAACAGATGAAGTTAATTAAAAGTGGAATTGTTACTGCTGAAGCTATGGCACACTCTGATATTATTGCTAGAAAGAAACCTGAACTTGAAACGGAGTATGAAGAACTATGATGGATATTGTATTATTGGGGTTACTCCTTGGAGCATGTGTAGGTTTGATTATTATTTTAGATAATTACTGGGAGAGGTGAATGATTCATTGTATGGCAGATTGTTTAGGTAAGTTAAAGGCTATTAAGCTATTGGCACAGGTGGGGATGAATGAGTCTACTGACCAGCCTGAAAGGAACAGATTTGAGCAGATATCTATGGAGGTTAGCTATTTAATCGTAGAGGCGGAGGCAGATGCTAACTCTGGGGATAGCTTCTTACGTAACTATTCTAGGGATGCACCATGGCGATAGTTAAAAAGGACGTAGATGAGTGGTTAAACGACATAGACTACACGCTGGATACTAGCTACACACCTAGTGAGTTTGCTCTGGAGTTTATTAGCTTTATTAAGTTAGTTAACAGTGATGAGGGTGAGGAGCATAAATCTCCTGTAATTCACTACAAGATGCTAGATAACATAGGTGGTATGAAGGAAAACGTAGCTAACATGTGCTCTCGTGGTCTAGCTAAGACTACGGTGCTAGGTGAGTATCTGTTCTTGTACATAGCTACGTATGGGTCTATACCTGGATTTGGTAAGGTGAACTTAGCTATCTATGTCTCTGACTCTATGGAGAACGGTGTTAAGAACATGCGTAAGAACGTTGAGTATCGTTATTATAACAGTGACTTCTTACAGAAATACGTACCAAAGATTAAGTTTACTGATGCTAGGATGGAGTTTGAGAATGCACAAGGTAAACACTTCATTGTTAAGATGTATGGTGCTAAGACCGGTGTTCGTGGAGCTAAAGAGATGGGACAACGTCCTACACTAGCTGTACTGGACGACTTAATCAGTGATGATGATGCTAGGTCACCTACTGTAATTGCCAGTATTGAGGATACTGTGTATAAAGCGGTAGATTATGCGTTACACCCTACTAAGAAGAAGACTATCTGGAGTGGTACCCCCTTTAATGCTAAAGATCCTTTGTATAAGGCTGTTGAGTCTGGAGCATGGCACGTAAATGTTTACCCTGTGTGTGAGCAGTTCCCGTGTAAAGAAGAAGACTTTAGAGGTGCTTGGCCGGATAGATTTGATTATAGGTACGTTAAAGCGCAGTATGACAAGGCTTTGTTAGGTGGAAAGATAGACGGCTTCAACCAGGAGCTTATGCTACGTATTATGTCTGACGAAGAACGTCTGATTAAAGACAGTGATATGACCTGGTACAAGCACGCTAATGTTAAGAATAACATGGGAGCGTTTAACTTCTATATTACGACTGACTTTGCTACTTCAGCTAAAGAGGCTGCTGACTTCAGTACGATTAACGTATGGGCTTACAACAATAACGGTGATTGGTTGTGGGTAGACGGTTACTGTAAGAAGGCCTTGATGGATGAGACTATTGATGAGTTATTTAGATTAGCTCAGAAATATCATCCTCAAGAAGTTGGTGTTGAGGTTACGGGACAACAGGGAGGGTTTATTGCATGGATCCAGAATGAGATGATGAATCGTAATATCTACTTTACCTTAGCTTCAGGCAGAGGTAAGACATCTCCTGGTATACGCCCAAATAAAGACAAAATGAGCCGATTCCAGCAAATGGCAGTACCACTATTCAAAAGCGGAAAGATATGGTTTCCTGAGGAGCTGAGGGACTCTGAGGAGTTATCTGAGATGTTAAATGAGTTACAGTTAGCTACATTGAAGGGTTTCAAGTCTAAGCATGATGACCAGATAGATAATATCTCTATGTTAGGTGAGTTTAATGCGTGGAAGCCTAGTGAGGTGTCTACAGATGATCAACATGAGGATGGTAGTATGTTATGGGACGATATGGAACCTGAAGAAGTGGGGGATAGTTCGTATTTCGTATAAAAGTTCCAGATAGGTAAACAACGTGGTATGATAAATACATAGTATTTATTTTTGGGGAAACCTAGTGAAAGTTTACGAATATATAGATTTCTTAGTTAACGGTGAGATTAGCCACCTAGCTTTTTCAAATGTAGGTGACATGACTCCTGGATCTACAGCTACTCCTACGGCAGTACAGCTTACAAACCGAGATAAGATTAGATCTTTTATAAACTTAGCTAACATCGAGTTACATAAGAAGTTCAACATCTTACAGAAGGACATGGAGTTAGACTTTGCTTTAGACGGCGAAGAGTTTAACTTAGCTGATGATTTCCTACATGCGATTAGTTGTAGGTTTTTAGATGGCGAAGAGATTGCAATTAACAATGATAAGATTAAGTTAGTTAATAATGTAGACGAAAACGTTTCAGTCATATTTAAGGATCCCTCTAAAGTGCTTATTAAAGGTACAGATCCTGATGGTAGGAAAGACATGGTAGTCACCTATGCTGCCTCACCTAAGCTGGCTAAAAGTATTACGGTTAACTTACAATTACCACAGTTGTACACAGAAGCTATGATTAACTATGTGTCCTATAAAGCTCATGCAACCATCAATGGTGACATGAAAGCAGAGAATAACACTTACTACCTTAGATATAACGAAAGTTGTAAACAAATCAACATGTTAGGGCTACGTAACCCGGATAACTTAGACGCTAATACTAAATTAGAAGATAATGGGTTTGTATAGATAAACACTGTTATACTAAAGATAAATTTATTGCATGCCAAATGCTGAGAACAACCTCCAGGAGGAGTTAAATAATGGCTTATTACGATACGATCAACCTTGTTGCAGGAGACGATAAACCTGAATTAAATTTCACGTTAAGAGACTCTAACACTGCAGCTACCGGTAAAA
>JACKQG010002916.1_pt1 | contig 12648 bp, 12 predicted proteins | sample 8237621 | NCBI WGS metagenome assembly JACKQG01 (sample SAMN15677084, study PRJNA649215) | marine metagenome | biome: marine; feature: Black Sea; material: saline water; isolation source: suspended particulate matter (SPM) from the Black Sea western gyre | collected 2013-06-09/2013-06-10 | depth...
TCGGCCATGAGATTGCGAAAACAAGGCCTGTTATCATCGTATCGAATAATATCGGCAATAAATATTCCGGGACGGTGACGATAATACCGGTTACCTCTAAGAATCTTACAAAAATATATCCTTTTGAAGTTTATCTTCCCAATGATGCCAGCCCGTTGAAAAAAGATTCAAAAGGAAAGGCTGATCAAATTCGGACCCTGGATAAGGCAAGATTGATTAAATCCATTGGAATGCTGAACCATGAACTGGTGAACAATATGGATAAGGCGATTAAGGTTCATTTGAATTTAGGTCGCGAGTGAAAAGGATGTGCCCCAAATATCCAGAGGATGATAAAGCCCATTGTGTTTACCTCTAAAATCTGTTAATTTTTCACGCGCAAAATGGAGATTTTAAAGCTATTAACTTCCGGGCCTGTGATGTGCTATTTATGAAAGTATTTATTTTTATTCTTTTTTTGGTTTTGTTCTGCCAACACGCGTTTGCCGGAGACGTTCTTTTTTTAGATATTAACAATGCCATTCCTGAAATCCAGATTGTTAAAGAATACTTGGATAAGACTAAAAAAACGAACAATGGACCTGAATCCAGACTGGTTATTGTTCCTTCCCTGGAGACATACAGCATGGATAAACGCCAGAGAATCCAGGAATTAACGGCTATAATGAATGGCATGAAGGAAAAGAATATTCTGAAGCCCGGTGGAGACTTTCCCAGACAGATTTTTAATCTTGGTAAGGTTATTCGCTGGGTTAAAACGGGTGACCAGAATAAGGATTACAGTTTAAACGACTTTCTGCCTGAATTAGAAGATGTGTTAAACAATGATTCATATGATTTTGACAGGGTATTTATTTCAGGCCATCATGGATCTGATTATGGCAGTATGAGCGCGTTTCTTGGCGGTGAATTTTTTAATGGGCTCACTGTTGATACTTTGAAAAAACTGCTCAACAATTCACCAACCACAAAAAATGTAAATTCCCTTATCCTGCTTGGATGCAAAACAGCCATAAATAAATTAATGGAGCGGGAAGGGATTGCCTGGGCTGCAATACTGCCGGATTCGCTGCTTCAGTTTGGATTCAATGAAACCTCACCAGTTAAGACCGATGAATTAAATTTAGCCATATTAAGAGAACTGCTTGAAATACAGACTTTAATTGCCCGGTATAAAAATGATCAAGATTCAGGGATAAACCCTGACACAATCCTTAAACGGATACTGAAAATCAAAAGAGGCAACCGGTTTTTAGGATTTCGTTTTAATAATAAATATTATCAATATCCAAAGCATTTTGTAGAATAGGCATGCCTGGCCACTACTTTTATGTTTCTTTGTTTTTAATTTTCCTATAGGTTATTAGAGAAAATGATTTTGATAAAAAATTCAGGTTATCGGTTTTATTGCCGGAGATATTATGACTGGAAAAAAGTTAGTTGAAAATTGCCTTGTTTGGGAAAAAAAGAACATTTATTGTTCCTGTCCGAAAACGGAATGCGAAAGACATGGTGTTTGCTGTGAGTGTATTGTGTCTCACAAGGAAAGAAAAGATGTTGCTTTTCATGTAAAATTTCCCCACTGTCTAAGAGACCAATTAGCAGAAATAGGTTATAAACCGATTAAATTGTAGGAGATTACAAGTTTATGATTCAAATGGAAAATAATTTTGAATTCAATCTTCTGAATTGTATTATAAAAAAAAATGAGCCCGTTGGAGCAAGTTCCCTGGCTCTGAAATTGAATACGCCCCAGGCAACCATAGGTAGAAAACTTCATGAGTTGGAATTTCGAGGTTATTTAGAAAAACATAGTAATAAAGGCCGGGTTATTACTTTGAAAGGCCAAGAATATTTTGATAAATTGGTAAATGATGAATTAAGAAAACATAAGGTAAACGAGCTGGTAAATGAGTCTAATGTCAGTTCAGAGAAAGATTTGCTGGATATTCTTTATGTGAGACGACTGCTTGAAAAAGAAATTGCCTATTTAGCAGCCCAGAAGATAACACCTGAAGAATGCAGGCAGATAGAGAAAATTCTTGAAGATCAGAGTTTGGAAATTCAGCATGGTTCACTTGGAGATAAGCAGGATCTGGAATTTCACAGCCTGCTGGGCAAAATATCTGGCAACAAAATTCTGGCTCAAATGGTAAATTTAATAATGACCCAGAGCCAAGCCTATTTGGAATTTTCGTATATCAGAAAAAAATACTCAACAATGGTCACTGATCATGAGGAGATTCTGAAGTTTTTCATTAAAGGTGATCCTGCTGCTGTTGCCGAATCCATGGTTAAACATATCGACAGAATTATTAATGATGTAAAAAAGTATTTTTCTAAACATCATTGATAAATTGTTTTTACAATTTCACAAACATACTTTCCAATGGCTAAGGATGATGTTAAGCCGGGTGAATCTATTCCGATAAGATTAATAAAATTCTCATGATTCGGATCTTTTTCAATCACAAAATCCGGTTGGCCTTTTGCCATGGCCAGGATTCCCGTCTGATAAAAATCCAGGTGTGCCTCTGAAATATGGGGGAAGAAGGACCTGACACGCTGGACATAATAATTTTTGTCAAATGTATGCGCATAGGATTGTTTTCCACAGTCCGCACTCATGGCCGGCCCGATGGATATCTCATCAGATAAAGTCACCTGGGCTGTTTGATCTTTTTGCACAAGCGGGGTCAAATGTACGCCTAATGTTTTTTTGATCAGCCCTTTCAGATATAGTTTTTCAAATTCAGCAAATAGCAGGTTCGCCTTTCCGCCTTTTTCAGGATAGACCCCATGTGGGGTTGGATAAATATTCATGCCGCTGGTAAACAGATCAGGATTTTGCGTTCGAAGGAATTTTACGGCTTCTCCCTTCATGGGGATTATCTCATAGGGGTTTTCAGGATTGACCAATGTTGCAATGATATCTGAATTCAGCCCGGCGCAGTTGATGATAATATCTGTATCAAAGGTTTCCAAGTGATCCCCGGATTGAACGGTGACTTTAAATCCTTGTTTTTGGGGAAGGATATCAATGACATGGCTTTTGGTATATATGGCGGCGTGGTTCTGTTTTACCAGGCCATGAAGCTTTTTTAAATAGCCCACAGGATCAATGACCCCTGAGCTGGGGCAGTAAAGGGCAGCAATGCAGTTTATATTGGGCTCGTACTTCTTTACAAAACCGGTATCCACCATGCGTACATCCGGGACATTGTTTTCCCTGGCAATCCTGAGCGTATCCGCAAGATAGTCGATTTCATCAGGAGAGGTGGCAACTACAAATTTACCCACCCGTTTGTGCGCAACCTTATAGGTTGCACAGAATTCATATAAAAGCCGGTTGCCTGTAACACAAAACGCGGCTTTTTTAGGCATGATTCTCTGGTCATAATATATGCCGGCATGGATGACCCCGGAATTCCTTGTGGATTGATTGTCGTCGGAAATTTTTTCATTTTTTTCCAGCAGATTGATTTCACCATCAAAAACCTTTGACAGTTCATATGCAATGCTCAATCCCACAACGCCGGCACCGACTATGGTAATGTTTTGATTTGGTTTCATTATATAAAACATGTCACATAATTTTTTTTCCATGGAGACCACGAAGAACAGGAAGATAAAACTTCATTGGCTTCATGTCCTTCATGGTGATTAAAATAACGTTTCATAAGTTGATAGCATTGAAATGAACAGTTTTATCCGGGCATGGGACCCAGGATTAATCGCTGGGGATCAACCTCTTGCCTCAACATTTTCAACTCATCTTCTTTAGGAGGACTGCATTTTTTTGCTCTTGAAATATCAAGACTAAACCCTGTTTTTAATGCAATGGTTTCAGGGTCAGTAAAGGGGTAGTATTGATCCAGATACATCATTTTTGTAATATCATCGAATTTGAGAACACCCAGGTTTGTGACCACTGCCATGGGGCCACCCCGCAAGAAACCAGCCTCCCGTCTTGAGTTGTATCCTGAAAGCCAGCCCGGGCTTGTAAAATAATCCAGTTTATTAACAAATCTGCGATATTCATGCTGCATAAAAACAATTATTCCATATGCTAAGCTTGCAGCATCACATGCGCCACCAGATCCAGGGAAACGCTGTTCAGGGTTTTCATATGTCCCAAGCATTGTGGAGTTTAGATTGCCATAGCAATCAATCTGAGCTGCCCCGAGAAAGGCAATGGTCCGAAATTTTGGATGGCCAAGGATGCTCAGGGCATCTGCCAGGCCTGAATTGACAGAAGTGCCCACCATGACCCTGGGATCTGCAACAGCCAATGGAAGTTCTTCCAAAGAAGGGTCTATACCTCCTGTTTCAAAGAAAACAATCGCGTCCGGCGCATGGATCCGTTTGGCAACTGTTGCCGCAAGCATGCTCAGACCGGTTCCGGCAAAAAGAATATCATTGTTTTGAACAAGGCTGCCTGCTGTCAATGCCATGATTTCAGTTGCAGTATACGGCTCCATGTTTTTTCCTATCGCCTGTCCAGGCCAGGGGCATAGCCCAGGGCGGAGTTGGCCTTTATTTTTAAAAGATCTTTGAATCCCACCTTGGTCAGATAGTCTTCCATTGTTTCAAAAGGATACACCCATTCATCAAGATACCTGTTAAAGCTGTCCTGGTTCTGTGCTATTTTTTTGAAATAATTCAAATGATTGGGATCATAGTCATAATACATGTGGCAGGCAGTGGGATGGGCGCCAAATGGTGCCGGAACAATGGCATCAACAATAAAATGGGCCAGGCTGTTCCGGTCCGGGTCCTGGCGGATATAATCTTCCGGAACAATCTCTTCACAGGAAACAATAACTGTTTTGGCAGCCTTTGCCTGCTCAATATCAGCAAAGGAAAGCCCATTGATACGAATGGTGCCTTTTTCTCCTGCATACTGGGCATGAATAAGGGCCACATCCGGGTTAAGAGGGGGAAGCACCACAACCTTGCCTCCATCTTCGTTGATGGGATCATTAATGACTTTGAGCTTATGTTCAGGGATTTTCCCTTTACCTCGTATTTGGGGGGAAAATCCAAATTTACGGACAATATCTGATTCAAGGCCTGATTTGGTAGCAATAAAGGGCAGGCCCATGGCCCCGGCCATGAAGCGAAGCGTCATTTGATAATTGGAATAGTCTTCAACCTCAATGGTTTTGTCTTTAAAGGCTTTTTTAAAAAGATACCCAGTGGGGGCAAATCGTGCCACACCACCATAGGCCAGTTCGATGCGCTCAACACACCCGGCCCCTATCAAAAGTTCCATGCCCTGGCCGTGGGAATGAACCACAAGGTAAAGTTTCTTTTTTTTCTGGCGGATAATTTCCCTTATAATGTGCATGGGGTTCCGGTTCACGGTAAAACCGCCCAGGGCAATCTGGTCGCCGTCTTTAATAAAGGTGTCCACGGCCTTTCGTGCGGTCATGATTTTATCGGTCATTAATAATCCCTTTAGGCTTTTTTATTACCCTCGTACTCATACCAACCCTTACCTGTTTTTCTTCCCAGCTGTCCCGCTTTTACCTTGCGGCGAAGCAGTTGAGGCGGATAATAGCGGTTGTCCTGGGTTTCCTGGTATATTGCTGTCAAAGCGCCAAAGGAGACATCAAGCCCCACCATGTCTCCTGTTTCAAAGGGCCCCATTCGTCTTCCAAAAGCAAGCCTGACTCCCTTGTCAATATCCTGGACGGTTCCAATTCCTTTTTCCAGTAATTGGATGGCCTCAACATAACTTACCAGGTTGATTCGATTCATGAGGAATCCCGGGATATCACTTTCCACCCGGATCGGTTCTTTTCCTATTTTTTTCACAAAAGAAACAGCCATTTCCATACTTTCTTCCGAGGTGCTGATCCCTTTAACCAATTCTACAACGGGCATCATGGGCACAGGGCTGAAAAAATGCAGTCCAATGACCTTGTCAGGTTTATTTGTAACGGCTCCCATCTCTGTAATGGGGATAGCAGAGGTATTGGTTGCCAGCAAGGCATTTGGTTTACAAAAGGTGTCAAATTTTTGAAAAATTTCCTGCTTAACTTTTAGATTTTCAAAGACAGCTTCAATGGCCAGGTCAGCCTGGCCAGCATCGCTTATATTTTTTGTTGTCTGAATTCGGTTTAAAATCGTGTTATGGTCTTCGGACAGCGTTCCCTTTTCAATGAATTTATCCACAGACCATGATATTGTTTTCATGCCTTTGGTAAGGGCTTCGTCATTGACATCGTTTAACTTTACATTGATTCCTGCCTGGGCAATAACCTGTGCTATTCCACTGCCCATGAGCCCTGCGCCAACAATGAATACCTCTTTAATTGTCATGATTTCACCTTTAATTTAACTTGGGTTGTTATGGGTAGTTGTGTTTCAGAAGAAGTCTATTTATAGTTAAATTTTTATCAATTTTTATTATTTGTCATTGCAAGCATTTTGACAAGTTTATCATTTCTCCAGGCTTTGAGTTCATCAATGGATTTATTGACCACCATATGCATCTTGTTAACATCTTTAACAACAGCTTTTATTGCCGAAGGAGGAAAACAAGTCCATGTTACCATGCTTTCGAACCTGTATCTATAGGATTGATCATAGTTTTCAAAAAAGCGTTCAATATTGTCGCCAGCTAAATGGGCGCGCAAAAAAGGACCTATAAAGGGATCTCGAATACCACATCCCTTACAAAAAGCATTGTCTATATCTTCAGCAGTTGCAACACCCTTATCAACCAAATCCATTGCCTCGCGAAGTACTGCTGCCTGCAATCGATTCACAATGTATCCTGGCACCTCTTTTTTCAGTACAACTATTGTTTTGCCCAGCTTTTTCATAAAATTTCCTGCTATTTCAATGCTTTTGGGCAATGTGTCAGGGCCACCGCCAATTTCAACAAGGGGGATAAGGTGAGCCGGAAGAATAGGGTGCACCATCACACAACGGCCTGGCCGGGTTGCAGCTTTCTGGATATCAGTCATCAACAGACCGGAAGCACTGCTTGCAATTATTGCGTGATCCTGAGCTGCTGCATCAATCTCTTTGAATACCCGGTGTTTAAGGTCAAGGTCATCAAAGACGGATTCCTGTATATAATCAGCATCAGAAACTGCATGTTCAAGGCTGGTTGTAAGTTCAATCCTTTTTAGAGCTTCCTCAACTTCACCTGATCTTAATAAATTATTTTTTTCATGAAATATCAAGTTTGTATGTATGACATTAACAGCATTGTCCAGGATATCTTTATTTATATCCTGTAAAATCACTTTATACCCTTTTGATGAAAACAGTGTTGTCCAGTCAGATCCGATTAGTCCTGCTCCCACGCATGCTATTTTATTTATATCCATGGTTATTTTCCCTTTTTAAACTGCACTAATACCAAATTTGATAAATAATTTATGATTTGTTCTGGTCAAAGGGACTGTTTCCTTTTTTATAGAGGACTCGGAGTGAAATTATCATGATCAGGGACCAGGCCATCAGAATCAGCAGAAAAATATTATAATTGGTTACCCCGTAATGAAGGTATTTGAGCAGAATTATCAATCCGCCGGTCATTGCGATCAAGAGCCATTCCAACTTTCGCCGCATGTTCATATTCTAGCCTCCTCTATAAGAATGTTGCGATGTTTGGATTTATGTATAAAGTAAACAATGCCAAGAATACTCCATGCTAACAAATGGGTGAGCCAGTAAGGCAGTTGGATGGCAAGCCCTGATATGGACATGTTCAGCCCAGGAGTAAAAAACAGGAATGCGCACAAAGCCAGGAGGATTCTCAAAGGCCAATCTATTTTAGCGATGATCCATCCTTCCGTTGTGGCGGTTAAAGCGTATATGCCTGCAAAGCCACCCACTATAGCCATAATAATCTGGTCCCAGGTTCCCACGAACAACAGCCCTGGTGCAAAAACAAAAACAAAGGGCAGCATGTACTTGGCTATGCCAAGTCGAAGCGAGCACCAGCCTGTCTGCATTGGGTTTGATCCTGCTATGCCTGCTGCTGCAAAGGATGCCAGGGCGACAGGTGGTGTAATGGCTGAAACAAGGCCAAAATAAAAGGCAAACAGATGGGCTGCAATTGGCACAACACCCATCTTGATCAGGGCAGGAATCACAAGAGCTGCCAGGGTTATGTATACTGCAGTGGTTGTAAGGCCCATACCAAGAATCATGGAGGAGCCCATGGTCAAAAACAAGGCGATCCAAAGATTTCCGCCGGCCAGGGAAACAATCACGTTGGTGAATTTTAGCCCTATGCCGGAAACAAAAACACAACCTATGATGATACCTGCAGCAGCGCAGGCCACTGATACGGAAACGGCCAGTCGTGCACCTTCTTCAAAGGCACTTAACATGTCAGTAGGAGTCATACGGGTTTCTTTGCGTAAGGAGCTTAAAATCAGGATGGACATAATAGCCCAGAAAGCTGCAAGCATGGGAGTATAGCCAACCATCATCAATACCACAATCACAATTATTGCTAAAAACAGATGTCCGCCACGCTTAATCTCGTATTTCAGGTTGGGCAGTTCCGCTTTGGAGACGGTGGCAAGATTACGCTTGCGGGCCTCAAAGTGTACCATTACAAAGATGGAAAAAAAATAGATCAATGCTGGAAACAGACCTGCAAGAGCCACTTTTAAGTAAGGAACATTCAAAAATTCAGCAATAACAAAAGCAGCAGCACCCATGACAGGGGGCATTATCTGTCCTCCGGATGAGGCACAGGCCTCCACTGCTCCGGCAAAATAGGGACGATATCCGATTCGCTTCATTAAAGGTATTGTAAAGCTGCCTGTTGTAACAACATTAGCCACGGCAGAACCTGAAACCGAGGCCATCAAACATGAGCTAAGCACAGATGCTTTGGCAGGGCCTCCCACTTTGGAGCCAGTAAGAGCCAGGGCTACGTTAATAAAAAAACGTCCTGCACCAGACCTTACAAGGATGGCACCAAAAAGGATGAACAGGAAAATATAGGTAGCCATAACCATTATAGGAATAGAATACATTCCGTTTTCCCGCATAAACAGGTAATCAACCATTGTGAACCATGAGCTGGGGGGGCCGTAGAAAATCCAGAATAATTTGTCGGAAAAAGCGGTTTGAGCCAGAAAAAATAATGCTATGAACATCATTGCCCAACCCACTGCCCGCCTGGTGGCTTCCATTAAAAGTATGATCATGGCAGTACCTGCGTAAATATCCATTTGAGTGAGATCTCCCCGGCGGAAGATAAACGCATCCAAATCCCATAAGGTATAAACCTGAATGGCAATGGTAAGTCCCACCAATAGAAGATCCAATGAAAACCAGGCGTTTTTAGGATCGGTCCATTTTTTACGGCCCAAAGGATTCAGCAAAAAACACAGCACCAGAACAAAGGCCAGATGGGTTGAACGAAAGGCGTGTGCCTCCAGAGAACCGGCATAGGCCACATATAAATGATAAATGCTCAAGGTGACAGAGAGCAGGCAGATTGCCAGTTCCAAAGGGAAATGAAAAATACCTTTTTTCTGACGAAGCAGCCATTCCAGGATGCTCTCTTTTTTTACCTCATTGTATTCAAGCTTTTTTTCATTCATGTTAAAAAATGACACTCCTTATTCTGGATTATTTTCACAGGGTTTGTAGAAAAAACTAAAAAAAGGGACACTTTCGTGCCCCTGAAAATTAATTTACATAACCCATCTCTTTGTAGTATTTTAAAGCACCTGCATGAACAGGGATACCTGCTCCCATGGTGGCTTTTTCAGGTTTGGAGTCCTCAATGGCCTGTTTTTTGACCTCGGCAAGTGCAGGCCAGTTTGCGTAAAGGGTTTTAACTGCCTTATAAACCACATCGTCGGGCACGTCTTTGCTGGTCACAAGACATGTAACAGTACCAACAGTTGGAACATCTTGATCAAGACCTTTGTAAGATCCCTTGGGAATGATGGTTCCCATTAATCCGGGATCTATTTCTTTGATTTTATCCATGTGTGCTTTATCCACGGACAAAAACCTTATGCCAGGGCGAAACATTAAGTCGATCATGGTGGATTGGGGGCAGGATGTTACAGCCATGTAGCAGTCGCTGTGTCCATCTTTCATCAATGCTGCTGAATCAGAATATCCAACATAACTGACCAGACCTCCATTTTTCTTTATGCTGTCAAAGGTGAGGCCATAAGCAGCAAGCACGTTTTCAGCAATGACAGTGCCTGAAAAACCAACCTTGCCTGGTACGATGCGCTTATCAGCAAGATCTTTGACGGAAAAGATTTTACTGGACTTGGGAACAGCCATCTGGAAAACTCCTGGATATAAAGACATCAAGTGGCGCAGGTTAGGGTTTTTCTTATCAAATTTACCCCGGCCATTGTAAGCATTATAGGCTGTATGGGTATATGTCCAGCCAAAATCAGCTCTTCCCGCGTTTACTGCTTTACAATTACCGACTCCACCGCCAGGACCATTGGATGAGGAGATGCCCATCTCTTTTTCAATAATACTCATCATGGCTGAACCAAGGGGATACCATGATCCTCCTTCCGGCCCTGAAAACATCCTCAGAAACTTTGTTTCTGCCTGGACAAAAGAGGCTAAAAAACTAAAAAGCATAAAGATTGCAAATCCCACTACAAAAATTCTTTTAAACATGTTGTTCTCCTTTTTAAAATTGATAATAAATTGAAAAACTGGAAAACTGTCTTTTAGGTTGTTGAAAAAAACATCTGAAAAACAATCATCCAACCACTTATCTCTGCAAACGCTTATCATACTAATATGGTTTTGGTCTTTTAATATCAAATAAATTTTTCAATATGTTAATTTAATTCTTTTATCAGCAGGTTTGGCTGCATCTTTTTCCCACTTAAGAACAGGTGGGATGGTTTTAGTGGGCGGCTCAATCATCAGATTAAGCATGACCGGCCCATCCTGATTTAATGCCCATGTAAGCCCGTCTTTGACTTCTGTGTTGCTGTAAATAGTTTTTGCGTTGAGACCAAATCCCTGGGCAATTTTTTCAGTATCAAAAGATTTTCCAAAATCAACGGCAAAGTATTTTTCATCAAAGTATAATTTTTGAATGGTTTTAATCCAGCCATATGCATAATTCTGAAAGTTAATAAACACAATGGGAAGCTTACACCTTACTGCTGTTTCCAACTCTCCTGCGGCCATGCAGAAACTTGCATCTCCATGCATTGCAATGACTTTACAGCCGGGCTTTGCAACCTGTACGCCCATTGAAGCTGGCAGGGCATAGCCAAGACTGCCGTGGGCTCTGGGCAGGACCGTTTGCCGGCCCGCTTTCTTCTGCCTGAAATAGGATGAAAGATATGGGGTCGGTGTTCCAGCATCGGCAATAAAATATGTATCTTCATCTGTAAGGTTCCAGAGCATATTAAAAAAATATGCAGGCGTAACCAGATCTTCTTTTCTTTCAACATCCTTTTGGATTCTGGCTTGTTTTTCCTGCATTTTCCGGCAGACAAATTTATTCCAGGTGTCAAGCCTTGATGTATCTTCCAGGTCTTTTGCCTTCATTATTTCTAACAGTTTTTCCAGAAAAGTTTTAATGTCGCTCATAATGGCAACATTGGTTCTAATATTGGCATCCAGGAGATTCTCGCCAATATCAACCTGTGCAATCCTGCAGCTATCATTAAAAAGCGTCTTGCCTATTGTGGTCACATTATTCAGCTTTGAGCCCAGGGCCAGAACAAAATCTGCTTTCTGAACAATCTCAAGCCCTTCCATTGAACCGCCATTGGCACCAACAACACCAATTGAAAATTTAGACAGCTCTGAAATGGCTCCTTTCCCATTAATAGAAGTCGCAAGGGGAAGGTGAAATGTCTCCACTACCTTTGCAAGCTCTTCATAGGCATTTGAAAGGTGTACCCCACCACCGGACAGTATAATCGGTCTCTTGGCATGCATAAGCATCTCAGTAACCAGGGTCAGGTCAGAGTCACAAGGTCCATACCTGAACGGAGAGTTGCACCCGGTTAACCCTGACCCCTTTAATTCTTCATCCGTGAACCTTACTTCATCTTCAAGGATGTTCTCGGGCAAAGCCAGATGCACTGCACCCGGGACTCCGCCCGTGGCCATGCGAAAGGCTTTTCTGAATAAATAAGGTATTTTATTTCCTATCTTGATTTTTTGATTCCATTTTGTAATGGGCTTCATCAAAGCTTCCTGATCTATATCCGTCAGAGATCCCTGCTCAACACTTACAAGTCCGATGTCAGAAGACAGGCAGAGCATTGGTATACAAGAATTGTACGCCTCGCTTACGGCAGGAACCACATAAAGGGCGCCGCCGCCACTTGGGGTTTCAACAACCCCCACTTTACCGGACACTCTTGCATAAGCATCTGCCATATATCCTGCATTTCGTTCATCATGACAAAGAATATGATTGATTCTATTTTTCCTGTGAAAGAATGAATTATGAAAATGCATGCTCGTATCACCAGGAACTCCAAATACATGTTCAACTCCATGAGCGATAAGCATTTCAATAATTACATCTGATCCTCTCATTATTTTTATCCTCTCCTTATTTGAAAATTAATCACTCGGCAACGATGATCTGAGTTATGGGTTACACATTCAATAATCATCACTCATCAATGATGATAAATGACATTA
>JACKQG010006279.1_pt1 | contig 12645 bp, 13 predicted proteins | sample 8237621 | NCBI WGS metagenome assembly JACKQG01 (sample SAMN15677084, study PRJNA649215) | marine metagenome | biome: marine; feature: Black Sea; material: saline water; isolation source: suspended particulate matter (SPM) from the Black Sea western gyre | collected 2013-06-09/2013-06-10 | depth...
CTCACCCTGTCGCGGAATGCTCGGGCTGATCCATCGGGATCCTCCGGGAGCAGCGCCACCACTTCCTCCCCCGGAACGTTGGACTTGTCGACGCCAGAGTTGGCGCATACGAATCCCTGCCACGTCTCGGTTATGAGTACCCCTGGCGCCATCCGTCTTATCGCCCTCGAGTCACTTAACACAACCTCCACGAGTCGAGGGTCTTTACCGGTGAACTCCGCGTATCGTAGTGCAATTTCTGAAGGCTCGACGGAGCTAAGATCCACTGTCCTCCCCTCCGCCCTTGAGACGATGACGTGGGACAGGACCACCACATCCCCGTTCCGGAGGGGATTCCCCTGGGAATTCAAAGCCTCCAAGATGAGGGCGGCTAGGTCGTCCCCCTCCTCGATAATTGGTAAGCCTTCGATCCCGATGATCTCGATCCTCATGAAAATCTCCTGAGACAACCAAACTCTTGATGGTTAAAAGGGAGACGGTTGAAACCGGGGAAGGGGTCTGAGACCCTTTTTATGCGGGAAAGCCTCAGCACAAAGGGGGTTGAACCGTGTCTAACATCCTCAGCATCCCCGCAAGGGGCAACGAGAAGCTCGAGAAGTTGCTCGAGTTCGTGGACGGCGACGTGGAGCTCCAGACGCTTTGGCGGTGCTCCAACGTCCTCGCAGTGGACCGCCTGGGGCTCAACGATCACGGCCCTGTCCATGTCAAGATCGTGGCCAACGGGGCCTTGAAGATGCTCAGGATCATGGTGGAGAGGGGCGTGGAGCCCGGCATCGTGAAGGAATACGGTATGACGGCCGAGGACTCCGAGGTGGTCGTGGTCCTCGCATCCATTCTGCACGACCTGGGAATGGCCTTTGCGAGGAAGGCCCACGAGATCTACAGCGTGCCCCTCGCCCTCGGCGTCCTCAAGAGGTGCCTCCCCCTGTGCTACTCGACGGAGGAGGCCACCATCGTCGCATCCGAGGTCCTCCACGCGATAATAAGCCACCACGCCCCAAATCAACCACTCACAGTGGAGGCGGGGATCGTGAAGGTCGCAGACGCCCTCGACATGGAGAAGGGGCGGGCCAGGATCCCCTACGAGAAGGGGAGGATAGACATCCACTCCGCATCCGCCATTGCTATCGAGAATGTCACCATCGAGGAGGGGGAGGACAAGCCCATAACCATCAGCATCGAGATGACCAACCCCGCGGGCATCTTCCAGGTGGACAACCTCCTCGGGGCAAAGATCGAGGGAAGCGGCATAGAACAGTACATTCACGTAGAAGCGAGGATAAAAGAGGGAGACGAGATCCGGGTCGTGAACTTCGACCTGTGATCCTTATACAGGCAGTCTTCGCTCGACGGCGATGGTGCAGCGGGTTGCTAGGGCCGCAATGGCCCCCAGGGCTGCGAGGTAGGGGACGAACAGGGCTCCAATCACCCCCACCGTGACCGGGATCTCGAGGAGGGTGTCTCCTCTCTCGTTTCTGACGATGAGTCGGCTCACGTTTCCCTCGGCGATGAGCTCTTTCACCCGTCCTACGAGGTCGTCGGCGGAGACCTGGAATTCCTCCCACTCGGAGGCCTTGACGGCGGCTCCGCATTTGGAGCAGTATCTGGCGTCCTCGGAGAGCTCCTTTCCGCACTCCATGCAGTAGACCATTGTTATCATCCACAGATTCTCGAGGGTCAAAGATAAATGCGTCGAGGCGTCGAGACGGCTGTTTGGCTTAGTCCAGAATCCTTATATTTTGGAGCCATTCCTAGGTAGAAGTCTACTAGGTTGAAGTCTACTATGTTGAGGGCAGGTCCCTTAGCCTCGGGAGCGGTGAGCCCCCTCCAGTTCCTCTTATTGCTTCAGTTGGATAAAGGTCCCAAGTATGGCTATGAGATGCTCAAGTTCCTGAGGGACGAGTTCGAGGGCGTCTGGGAAGTCAGAACGGGGAGCTTGTACCCCGCCCTGAGGAGCCTCGAGTCCAGGGGATTCGTAGAGACCGCCATGAAGGATGAGACCGAGTTCTACACTCTGACACCCAGCGGGGAAGACCTCCTCAACAGCTTCAGCGAGAGGATCGAGCTCCGGAGCAAGTTCACAAACAGGTTCTTCAGAGCCATGTTCAAACTCATGCCCCCCAACATACGGAGCGGGGTCCTAGAGATCTTCCGCAAGCTCTCCGAGGACGACATGGACTTCTACTCCGCACAGATGGACCTCCTCAACGAGTCCATGGACAAGGAGTCGATGCTAGAATGCCTCGACGAGGTCAAGTCCATCATGGAGACCCGTCTCGAGATGATCGAGCGTGTAAGGCAGAAGATCGAGGAGGGGAGCTGATGTCCGTGGTCATGGAGACCGTGGGGCTCGAGAAGGAGTACCCCCAGGGTGGCAGCGTCCTTAGGGTGCTGAAGGGCATCGACCTCAAGGTGGTTAAGGGGGAGTTCATGGCCATAATGGGGCCATCCGGGAGCGGCAAGTCGACCCTCCTCAACATGCTGGGGGCCCTCGACAAGCCCTCGGCCGGAAAGATAATCGTCCACGGCACCGACCTCTCCACGCTAAATGACAACGAGCTCGCGGATCTCAGGAACAAGGAGATAGGCTTCGTGTTCCAGTTCTTCAACCTGATCCCCCGCTTCGACGCCCTGAAAAACGTCGAGCTCCCCATGGCCATTGCAGGGGTCCCCTCCCGGGAGAGGCGGGAGCGGGCCGGGGAGCCCCCCGAGCTCGGGGGGCTCAAGGGGCGGGTGGAGCACAAACCCGCCGGGCTGGGCGGCGGGGGGGCGGAGAGGGGCGCCACCGCTCGGGCCCCCCGGGACCAGCCCCCCGGCCCGCTCCTCGGCGAGGGCGCGGGGGAACTACACCCCAAGACGGGCTTCGAGGTGATGGAGCTCCTCCTATCCTTCAACAAGGAGCAGGGGAAGACGTTCATCCTCATCACCCACGACCCCAACGTCGCCCAGATGGCGCAGCGCCTAGTCCAGCTCCAGGACGGAATAATCATTGGAGAGAAACAGCTATGGTGAGAAACTTGAAACGTGAAAGAGCATCGATGTTGATACTGGTCATCGCGATCGCGATGGCCTCCCAGATCCTGATGGTAGAGGCACCGGACTATCTCCCGGTCCTCCGAATATCCACCGACGACGTCTACCTCACCGCGGGTGAGGAGAACCAGATCAAGTTCACACTGACCAACGTGGGCTCGTGGAGCATCTACGAGGCCAAGATCTCCCTCTCTGTCCCGGCGACCACGCCCGGGATCTCGTTGCTGGATGGCTACCACCAGGTCTACAACCAGATAAACGACGGCGCCTCGAAGACCTTCTACACCCAGGTTTACGTCGACGAGGATACGCCGCTTGGCGCGTACAGCCTCACCCTCCAAGCCACGTACATGCAGAAGGTCCAGTATGGGGTCGAGATGCTGGAGTCAACGACTCTCCAGATAGGGATCGTGGTCGACAGCGTCTCCAAGCTCAGCTACAGGATGAGCGCGGAGGCCGACAACCCCGTGTTCACCGCCGGTGCCGATAACCAATTGAACGTCAAGCTTGAGAATCTCGGGGATGCAACAGTCTACGAGATCGACTCGACAGTCACATCGACCTCTCCCTACATCGTGGTGCTGCAAGGCGCAAGGTTCACCCACACCAGTCTAGACGCCAACATGAGCGTGCTGCACCCCGCGACCGTGAGAGTGTCCAGGAACACGCCCCTAGGGGTCTACACGTTGTCGGAGACCGTGGTCTACGAGGACGCGGCGGGTCAGACCTATTTCGAGAGTTTCGTCGTAGGGATCACGGTCAACAGCTCAACGCTCCCCAACCCGTTGCTGAGCGTCAGCATCGGGGACCCCCGATTGATCGCGGGAGCCGAGAATCCGGTCACCGTCAACCTCGTCAACATCGGCGACGAGGGCCTCAGCGATGTCGAGGTCTCTCTGGTCTCCGCATCGCCGTACATCGCAATCTTGGAGGGCGGCCGCATCAACATCGACGAGCTGGACCCTGACGAGGGCGTCGCCATGGACGTCGTCATCGCCGTCTCTAGGAGCGCCCCCGTGGGAGTCTACACTCTTTCTACCTCGTCCTCCTACCAGGGGTCCGACAGCCAGGGTTACATGGAGGCCTCGACCCTAGGTGTCAGCGTGGAGTCGGTGAAGGTCCCCGTCCAGACCTCGGTCGTGATGCGCAGCTATGCCACATCGATCGATCCCGTGAGGCCCGGGGACGAGTTAGAGCTGGTCGTGGAGCTGGAGTGTCTGGGCTCCGACGCCCACGACGTGAAGGCGGCCCTCTCCCTCGACCCCCTCACAGGGATATCGACGATGAGCCCCACCCTTGTCTCATTGGGTGAAATGGACGCCGGGGAGCGGTCAGAGGCCAAGTTCGATCTGCTGGTGAGCGGCAACGTACGGGCGGGGCAGTACCCCGGTATCGCCAGCATCACCTACCTGGACGCCGATGGGGTGCCTAGGAGTCTCAGGGAGACCGTGACGCTGAGCGTCAGGGGGATAGTGGAATTCACACTCATAAACGCCGGCACCGTTTCGGTCGGCGTCGGGGAGTCCAAGGAGCTCGAGGCGGACATGCTCTTGGTGGGCACCGAGAGCGTCCAGTTCGTGAACATCGAGGTCGTCGAGGACTCTGTCTTCGAGCGCACCGCTGAGAGCGATGAGTACATCGGGGCGGTGGACCCCGACAGCCCCATCCCCTTCGAGGTCTGGTTCAGGGTGGCGGACGGTACCGATGTGGGGGAGCACACCTTGACACTGAAGATCACATATCAGGACGACCTGAACCAGGAGCACGTCGAGACCCTGAGGCTCACCGTGGACGTGGAGGAACCCTCATCGCAGTCCGACATGCAATCCAGCTCCACCGGGGGTTTCTGGGTCTGGCTCCGCAGACTCTTGGGACTGGGACCATAGGGGATAGCCTTTGAGAATCTGGGATATCGCGGTGATGTCGCTCGATAGCCTGAAGGAGAGGAAGTTCAGGTTCGCCCTCAACCTCATTGGCATCCTCATCGGATGCACTGCGGTGACGGGTCTCGTCTCCATCACCCAGGGGCTCAGCAACGACATCAACTCGCAGCTGGAGGTCTTCGGCCCCCAGAACATCATGGTGATCCCCGGCCAGATACAGCAGGGCAGGGGCATCGTGGGTTCCACGTTGAATTGGAGGGACCTCGAGATCATCTCCAAGGTCGAGGACGTCAAAGTCGCGACTCCCATTATCGCGAACAAGATTGTCAGCTTCACCGTGAGGGGGCGGCCTTTCATGGTGGAGATGTTCGGCGTCACCAACGAGTACTTCGAGATCAACAAGAACAGCGAGGTCGATGACGGCAGACAGCTGCTCAGGACGGACACATCGGCCGTCGTGATCGGGGCCAACATCGCTCAGCCCCTCGACGAGGACGAGCCCATCGTCGGGGTCGGGGACAGATTAAAGGTCAAAGCGAAGGTGAACGGCGTGGAGAAAGAGCTCTCCCTCAGGGTCGTCGGCGTCTACGGGAGGACCGGGGGAAGCTTCGGGGCCGACCTCGACAACTCCATCGGGATACCCTTGAGGACCGCGCAGCAATTCTGGGAGATCGGGGGCGAGTTCGACTACTTCATGGTCCAGGCCGAGACCATCGAGCTGGTCAGCGATGTCGTGGAGAGGATCGAGGACAAGCTGGGCGAAGCGGTCACAGTCATTAGCTTCGAATCGGCCCAGGACCTCGTCGGGGACGTGCTGGGCACCATCGAGGCGGTCCTCGGGGGCATCGCGGCGATCTCCCTCATCGTAGCCGGCGTAGGTATCATCAATACCATGACGGTGTCGGTGATGGAGCGGACCCGGGAGATCGGTGTCCTCAAGGCGATAGGCGCCAAGAGCAGGGACGTCCTCTTCATGTTCATCTCCGAGGCCATAGTCACAGGCCTCGTCGGCGGCATCACCGGAGCCCTCTTCGGCGTCTTCTTGGCACAGGTGGTAGGGGGCTACATCAATCTGCCCCCCGACCCCAGCTTGGGCCTCATGGTCTTCGTCGTCGGCTTCGCCGTCGCGACCAGCGTGATCTCCGGGCTCTACCCCGCATGGAGGGCATCGGGTCTGCACCCGGTGGAGGCGTTGAGATATGAGTGAGAACAAACGCGGATTCTTGGGAAAGATCATGGGTTTGGCCACATCGCCGAGGGATGTCTTCTCGGACATCGAGGAGATTGACCTCAAAAGGGGCATCGCCATAATCCTTGTCATCGCTGTCCTTTCAGGATGGGCTGGGATGACCTACTTCACGAAGACAGAGCTGCAACTCCCGGGCATAGGATCGAGCCCTGGTGGATTCCATGGAGGCGGTCCCATGTTCAGCCCGGGGGCTCAGGACTCTAGTGGGCTCGATCCCGGGGAGATCCGCAGCCGCCTCACGCCCTTCATCGCGGTCGGTGGCATTCTAGGCGCAGTGACCAGATGGCTCGTACCCAGCGTCCTGATACTGTTAGCGGCGAACATATGGGTGGGGAAGGGGAGCTCCAAGAGGATGCTCGCGATGACCGGCTTCGCATCGGCGCCTCTGATCATCCAGCAGCTCCTAAGGGTCATCGACGCCTACACGATCAGCGTAGCCGACATTGCGTCCCTGACGGCGACCCAGGCGGCCTCCTCGGGCCTGCTCGGTAGACTCGTGAACCAGGCGTTCACAGTATTCAACCTGTTCGGGGTCCTCACAATAATGCTGACAGCGGTCGCTGTCTCGGTCAACTACGAGGCTACTCCCCGGCGAGCCGCCTTTGTCACAGTCTTGGCATATGTCGTGTATATGATCCTCCGAGTCTATCTGCCTATAATCTGAGAGTCTTCCAGGGGCTCACTGCCGGGTTTCCGCTATGAGGCTTCGGAGGGCTTCCACAGTCTTCGCACAGTCGCCTTCCTTGACCAGAATATGGTCCCTGAGGAATGTCGAGAGCGCGTATATGCTGACTCCCTCGTTCGCCAGCCTCCGGGAAACCACCGCCATGAAACCGACGATGGATAGATCCAGGACGATGTCGAACGTGATGAGGCGGTAGGGCCCATCCTCCCGGTACTCCTCGAACCTTTTCCTGAGCACCGCCCAATCCTCCGCCTTGACAACCAGGGAGACCTCGGCGACATCGAACGTCAGGGAGGAGAAGGGATCGAGATCGGCGATTATGCCCCTCGCTTTGTCATCCTCGCTCCTGTCGATGCTCACGATCATGAAGGAATCCGGATGGAGGGTTATCTCCGTCTCCGCTAGGAGTCTTCTTATGTTCTCGTCGAGGGCCATCTCGACGGACCTATGAGTCGAACGACTAAAAAGTTGAGCGGCTTGGCCGCCTACTGATACGAAAACTTGCACGCGGAGCGAACGCCGAGGACACCCGGCTCTATCTCGTGAAGGCTTGATGACCGCTAGATCTCGATCCGCATCCCGTCGAAGGCTGCCTCGAACCCCCTTTCTTCGAGGATTGATGCAGCCTGGTGCCCAGGATCCAGCAACGGATTCGTGTGGTTGAGATGAGTGTAGACGACCCTCCCGATGCCCCTCCCCTGGAGGATCTCGACGCTCTCCTCCACGGGGACGTGGCCCAGGTCGTACGAGGTCTTCGCCAATCCGCTGACCCTGGCCAGCTCGTCGTCCCACCAGAAGGTGGCGTCTAGCATGAAGAGGTCGGCTCCTTTCACCCGCGTCAGGACCTCGTCTGAGAGCCGCCCGATGTCGGGGGTGTAAATGAACCTCGCCCCGTCGGATTCGATCTCGTAGCCGTAGGTGCTGCTGGGGAAGTGTGATCCGTCGTCGAGCCTGTCGGTGTGCTCGATCTGGAACCCCGAGACCTTCAGTTCGGGCAGCGGCTCCACGGTCTTCTCCTCCTCGAGCTCGATGGGCTTAACGTAGTTCCTAGCCAGCCTCCCTATGTCCCCGAAGAAACTGCACCTTCCCTGGGACCCGAACATGAACCTGATAAGGTCGGGAGGAGCGTAGACGGGGATGGAGAAGCTCTTTCCCGTCGAGAACTCAGCGACGCCGACGGTGTGATCCCCATGCCCGTGGGTCAGGAAGATGGCCTCTATCCTGCTCTGGCGTCCGTGCTCGGCCTCCTCCGGCCTGGGGGTGAGTCCGGTCTTCTCAAGCTGGAACTTGAGGTCTGGGGTGGCGTCAAAGAGAACCTGCTGCCCCCCGTCGATGGAGACAGCGACCGATGAGCGCGTCCTGCTTTGCCCCGAGGTCGTGCGCGCCCGGGTGCAGTTGTCGCAGCAGCAGTCCCACTGGGGGACGCCCCCGTTGGAGCCTGAGCCGAGAACTGTGACGATCATACAGGTTTCTGGTCTTGGCGGGTTCTTAAAAGCTGAGTGGGCGGGCTAGGCTACCCTTTTACGGGGATGCGGGTTATATGGGCTCGATGGCGGAGGTCTACAAGCCGGCCGAGGACACCCTCCTCCTGCTGAGGCACGCCGAGAGATTGGTTGAGGGCGATGTTCTCGAGATGGGCACGGGGAGCGGATACATCGCTATCGAGCTCTCCCGCTTGCCTCGGGTGAGGAGTGTTGTGGGGGTGGACATCGATCCCAAGGCCGTCGGGATGGCCCGGAATAACGCCCTCGAGGCGGGGGTCTCGGACGAGGTCGGGTTCTTGGAGAGCGATCTTTTCCAGAATCTCGGGGATTCCAGGTTCAACTGGATTCTGTTCAACCCGCCTTATCTGCCCAGCGAGGGCGCCATCGACGAACTCTCCTGGGCCGGGGGTGGAACAGGTGGGGAGCTGCTCATGAGGTTTCTGAGCGAGGCTCCACCCCACCTCTCCCCCGGTGGGTGCATCCTTGCTGTTGTCTCCTCCCAGACGAATTTCGACTTCGAGAAAGCTGAACAGCAGTATAAAACAGAAGTCCTGGAAGAGGTTTCCCTTTTCTTCGAGACCTTGTTGTGCGTGGTGTTTGTCCCGTCAGCCTTTCCTGAGGCCGAGGTATAATCCCCCGACGAACGCCGCTCCGAATGGGGCGTGAACGATAAAGTCTGTCAACCAGGTCTGGGCTCCCGCTGTTTGGCCCAAAAGTTCATTGGCGAAAACCTGGAGCGCCCCGTAGTCGATGGTTATGATGTTCTCGTAAGCAAGATACTGCAGACTTAGGAAGAATAGCCCTATGATGACGGCGATGAGCTTCGCAGCTTTCTTGACCGCGAAGCCTACAAGGAAACCGCCCACACCACCTATGCCGAGCTCCCCAATTAAGGGAGTCCAGAGATCAGATAGCGAAATCATATCGAAGATATACCTTTGCGGCCTAATATTTAACGGATTAGGACTAGGGAAACGGAGTATGATCGTCTGAACATTTTTCCGTATTGCGAAGCAGCCCGGAGCCCCTCGCAACGATTCATTATCTTGGCGCGATCCCTCACTCGACGATGGGGTTGATATAGTCGACGGAAATCAGGCATCCGAGACACCATTTTTTCTCGTACCGGTGGCACTCAGAGCATAGTTTCCCACAGGGGGTCTCCTCTGAATGGGCGGGGGCGACTTTTATCCCGATATCCCCGTGGATCGGCGTGCCCAGGTAGTGGGTGTACACGATGTCCACGTCGTGGAGGTCTCTGAACGACTCGATGGTGGAGTTGATGGTCTTATCCTCCTCGCCCCAGACCGCGATGTGTATGTTCGCCTTCTCCGGGGTTCTGAAGATGTTGAGCACCCTTGGGCAGCTCTTAAGCATTTGCTCAACGTTCCTTCTCGTCTCCTCGTTCCTCACTTCTAGCCCCACGCAGGCCATCTTGTAACCCGCTACCGCGAGGTTCAGCCCAGCCTCTATGATGACTGAACGGCCTTCAAGAAGCTGTTTCACCCTGCTTGTGACGGTAGGCCGCGAAGACCCCACTTTCTCTGCTATCTCGGTGATCGATGTTCTCCCGTCTTTCTGTAACTCGTACAAGATTTTGAGGTCGAGTTTGTCAAATTTGATAGTCAATTCCACTCCTCTTGTACTGGTCCAACATGTATATATGTCGTTTTGTAAATCAGATACAATCTGTAAAAGATGATGCCTTGGTGGCATCTTTTCTCTTAGAATCCTTAATGTATTCGGTCATATTGTCCAAATGTTACCTTTATTAACCTTGTTTTTGAATGTTGTTTTGCATTTTATATCATGAGAAAATATAAAAGTCTATAAGGGGGTTTGTCACTGGAATCTGGATACATTGCATCCGCTCAGGTTGATTGGGATCATGGCACGAAAAGTTTCAGGGTCGATTCGCCTCACTCTCCTGCTCTCTCTGATGGTATCGATCTTGGTCGCTCCAGCCTCAGCACAGGAAGGCGATCAGGCTTTGATCGTTGGGTCCATCTCTTCGGGTGGTCTCCCCGTGGAGGAGCTGGAGATCATAATCAACATGGCGATGGGCGAGACCTATATCCCGATCTTCAACGCCACCACCGACTCCGAGGGGCGGTTCGAGGTCTTCGATGACCTGTTCGGTAACTCGTTCCTGCTCGAGTTCCAGTACGGGGGAATATCGCATCTCGAAGCCTTCGTCTCGGTGAACGACACCTACACAGTTGATTTCGATCTCTCAGGTGGCCTAGAGTTCGTGGTCCTCGGCCTCGATGGACGGGGAGTCGAGGGAGTCCATGTGAATCTTGTTAACAAGATCGGCTATGCCGTGGGCCATGCTGAAACCGATTCGTCTGGTTCGGGAAAATTCGAGGGTTTAAACATGGGGGATCCCTTCGTGCTTGTCTTCGACTACGAGGGTGTGCCCTACTCTGAGATCATCGAATTCGTCAACAGCACCACCGCCAGCGTCGAACTGCATCTCCTCGAGACCACAACTAGCGATGAGCGCATTGAGGCGAATATGCACCACGTGGTCGTCGAGATGGAGGGCGATTATCTCAGCGTTTGGGAGGGCATAACTTTCCGTAATCTGGGGGATCAGATTTTCAACAACAGCTGGCTCAAGATTTGGCTCCCCCCTGCGGCAGAAGAGATTGACAGCGATGTTATGGACTGCTGCGTCCAGACCACGGAGGAGGGTATCCTCATCGATCCCATGGACCCAATCTTTCCCGCTGGCACATTTGAGACAAAAGTGGAGTACAAGATCAAAGCCAAGTCCTCCAAACAGGTCCTCGCCGCGAGGATGGAGTACGATACCCCCTCCTTTCTATTCCTCATCGCGAAAATGCCGGGTGTCACGCTTGAGAGCCCCGTCGGGCTCACATTTGATAGCGAGAGAAACCTGGGTGGGACAGACTACCTCATCTACCGGGGCATCGATCTCACGGCTGGTGAGACTGTCAGCGTGCAGTTCAATGGGCTGGTCAGCTGGACCGACGTCCTCCTGAGAAACCCCCTGATATGGGCTGGAGGGCTCCTTGTGGCCCCCATTGCACTCTTGGTGTATTTTTTCGTCTTGAAGAAAGACGGTGGCTCAGAGGAGCCCAAGCAACAGTCGGTGGCACCATTGAGCGAGGCTTTGGAAACTCCCCGATCTGAGAGGGAGGAACCCCCGTCGGCGGGCGAACGCTCAATCGAGGATCTGGAGGTGGAACGGAACGCGTTGAGGTCCGTCCTGAAAAAAATCGAGGAAGATCACCGGAAGGGCGAGATATCCGATGAGGCGTATCGTAGTCTGAAGTCAAAGTACCGCGATAACCTCAAAGAAATCGAAGCTGAGTTGCAGAGTCCCCCGGTGGACGACGAGCGGGAGGGCCTCATGGCTGAGGAGTTAGCGATTGGATCCGTGCTTGAGAAGATCGCATCGGATCATGAAGAAGGGCTGCTCTCCGAAGGGGCATATAATCGGCTGAGGGAAAGGTACGAGGAGCGCCTAGCCGAGGTCAGAGCGAAGCTCGGGAAGAACAGTTAGACAGCTGCATCGATGTGTTGAACCATGATTGGATTCGTGAGCCTGGTCATTGCCGCCATCGTCACGGAGTTGACGGTGATTCTCTACGTCGTAGGATTGTACAGGAAACGATCGGACCTGGAGAGATTCGGGGACCGCGGTGTCCAGGCGTCATTCGCGTTGTTCACCCTTGCCTCCCTCTATCTGCTCTATCTCCTCCTCACCCATGATTTCAACAACCTCTACGTGGCCACCCACAGCAACAGGAGTCTCCCCTTCGCCTATCTGGTCTCTGCGTTCTGGGCGGGGCAGGAGGGATCCCTTCTGCTCTGGGGCTGGTTGACTTCCCTCACGGCTCTCATAGTGGCGAGGAAGCCCAGATCGGTTGACAAGTTTAAACCCTACGTCGCGACCATCCTCGTCATCATACAGCTCTTCTTCGTGCTAACCATGATCTTCGCCTCCAACCCCTTCGAGAAGATGAGCTTCACACCGGCCGATGGGCAGGGGCTCAACCCTCTGCTGATGGACCCGGGGATGGTGATACACCCCCCGACTTTGTTCGTTGGATATGCCCTTATTGCGGTCCCATTCGCGTACGCCATGGCGGGGCTCATCACAAAGGACGAGGATTGGCTCAAACACATTAGAACCTGGGCAGTTGTCTCCTGGCTGTTCCTATCCTTGGGAATCGCCTTGGGCGGGGGGTGGTCGTATCACGTTCTGGGGGGGGGGGGTTACTGGGCGGGGGACCCTGTCGAGAACGCTTCCCTGATGCCCTGGCTCATCATCACGGCGTT
>JACKQG010006280.1_pt1 | contig 12645 bp, 16 predicted proteins | sample 8237621 | NCBI WGS metagenome assembly JACKQG01 (sample SAMN15677084, study PRJNA649215) | marine metagenome | biome: marine; feature: Black Sea; material: saline water; isolation source: suspended particulate matter (SPM) from the Black Sea western gyre | collected 2013-06-09/2013-06-10 | depth...
TCCATCAATTTTTTACGCGAGGGTTTTGGCCAGGGGGGGGTGTAATGGGAAAGCGCGGACCAAAAAAAGAACCGGCCGCCAAAAAGCGTGCCAAAGGAAATCCAGGCAAAGATCGTTTGCCAACAAAGCGTTCAGCACCGAAAACCAAATTGCCACAATGTCCATCATTCGTTCCGCCGATGGCCAAACGTGTGTGGAAAAATGTGGTCCCTAAATTATTGGAATTGGGAGTGATTGCGCAAGTTGATGAACACGCAATCGCCGCGTATTGCATCGCATTTGATAGGTTCAGGCGGGCCACATTAAAGGTCAAGCGTGATGGTGAATTGGTCCCGGTTGGTGACAAGGGATATTTCCAAAACAATCCCTGGCTTTCAATTGCCAATCGATCACTGGTTGAAATGAAATCGTTTTGGTCACAATTCGGAATGACGCCATCGGATCGTATGTCGCTAAACATCGATGCGCCGGATCCACGCACGCCACCAGGCAAAACCAAACCAAAAACCAAGCCGGATCCGGAACAAACCATCCTGGACCAGTTGGAACAAACGCCACCAGGCGCGCGGGCGCGTGCATGATTTTAAGCGACACATTAACAACACATGATTTCCGCACACAATTAGGTCTAAAATGTTATGTCATATATATCAACGACTTAGGATCAAAACGCAGCTGAACGAATATTTGGTTGCGTTCGTTCGGTATTACAAACGGCAATCAATAATATTTTCAATGTGATGTGGTGATCATGGCGAAACAAATATCCAAATATTATTTCGATGAACAGGCCGCCGCGGTGGCTATCACGTTCATTCAAAAGTTTTGCTATCATACAACCGGCCGGTGGGCCGGATTGCCGTTCATCCTGGAACCTTGGCAATTGGACCTGGTGGAAAAGATATTCGGATGGAAACGCCGGTCCGATGGGTTGCGCCGCTATCGCCTGGTTTATGTGGAGATCCCAAAGAAAAACGGCAAGTCAACATTCGCCGCCGCCATCGCATTGTTCATGTTGACGGTTGAAGGTGAGGCAAAAGCGGAAATTTATTCCGCCGCCGGTGATCGTACCCAGGCCGGAATCGTGTTTGACATTGCCAAACAGATGGCCGCCGAATCGCCAAAGATTGCCGCCAAAACGGAACGTTATCGAAACACAATTTTTGTGCCTGGCACCTGGGCCAAATATGAGGTGATCAACGCCGAGGCCGGAACGAAACACGGCATCAATCCATCCACCATTTTGTTCGACGAATTGCATGTGCAAAAAAACCGGGATCTATGGGATACCCTGGAAAACGGTGTGGCCGCGCGTGAACAACCGTTGGTTATTTCATTCACCACCGCCGGTTGGGATCGCACATCAATTTGTTGGGAACAACATGAATATGCGCGTGCCGTCATCGATGGAACCATCCAAGATGATGCATTCCTGGGAATCATATTCGCCGCGGATCCGGATGATGATTGGACAGATCCGGCCACCTGGAAAAAAGCAAATCCAAGTTTCAACGTGACGGTTCCGGAAAGCTATTTCGCCGCACAATGCGAACGCGCCAAGCGGGTTCCCGCCAGGCAAAACGCATTCCGCCGATTGCATTTAAACCAGTGGACCGAACAGGCGTCCCGGTGGATTGAGGTGTCCGCCTGGACGGATAACGAACTTGGTGTGGATTTTGAATCGATGCGAAACCGGCGATGTTTTGTTGGTGGTGATTTGTCATCAACGCGAGATCTCACGGCGTTTTGTTTCGTGTTTCCGCCGGATGATGATTGGCCAATGTGGATTGTGATTCCGCGCTTTTATATGCCGGAAATGAACTTGCAAAAACGCGATGATGAATCCAAAGGAAACTATTTGAAATGGAAACAAGCCGGTTTTATATTGACGACGCCGGGGAATGTCACTGATTACGATTGGATCAGAGAGGACATAAAACAACTTGGTCAAATTATCCACATTAAAGAAATGGCATTGGACCGTTGGAACGCCACGCAATTAATGACGCAATTCATCAACGACGGTTTGGACGTGGTTCCATTCGGTCAGGGATTCGCATCGATGGCCGCGCCAACGCGCGAATTCGAAAAGATGATCATTTCCGGGGAATTGTGTCATGATGGGAATCCGGTCATGACCTGGATGGTTTCCAATGTCGCGGTGAAACAGGATCCCGCCGGCAACATGAAAGCCGACAAATCCAAATCCAGTGAAAAGATCGACGGTGTTGTGGCCGCAATCATGGGGGTTGGTCGTGCCATGGAATCGGATCCCGGATCCGGAAAATCAATTTATGATGAACAGGGAATCACATTCGCATGAGTAAAAAGCCGGGAACATTTTTCCAACGTTTGGCCATGCGCGCCATGAAGTTGACCGGCGCCAATCCGCGGGATCCAGTGATCGCACAGTGGTTTGGCATTGTGGACAATGACACCGGCCTGGTGGTTGACGCCGCCACATCCATGCAAGTCACCGCCGTATCGGCGGCCGTTCGGTTCCTGGCCCAATCGGTGGCCATGTTACCATTGATTTTGTATCGCCGGGAAAACGACGGCAAGATCCGCGACACCAATTCCAATGTTGCCAAAGTTTTGCACAACCAACCAAACCGATTTCAAACGCCATATGAATTCAAGGAAATGATGATGGCCCACGTCCTATTGCGTGGCAATGGATATGCGGAAATATTATCCACCGGTGGACGTGGTGTTGATGAATTGATGCCATTGCATCCGGACCGGGTGACACCGTTTTGGACCGATGACGGCCGGCGCGCATACAAGTATCAACCGGCCAGGGGGCCATCCAGGGTGATCCTGGATTCTGAAATGTTCCATCTGATGTTTTTTTCCATGGATGGATTGTCAGGAATTGATCCGATTTCCAACCACCGCCGCACCATTGGATTGACAATTGGCGCGGAAAAGTATGGCGCGAAGTTCTACAAAAACGACGCCACACCGCCGGTGGCCTTGGAATATCCTGGTGCCTTGTCACCGGAAGCCCGCCAAAACGTGACGGAAAGTTGGTCCGCACGCCACCAGGGTGTGAACAGATCTCACAAGGTGGCCATCCTGGAAGAAGGGATGAAACTACACGAATTGTCGGTGACGCCGGAGAACGCCCAATTTTTGGAAACACGCAAATTCCAGGTTCACGACATAGCCCGCATTTTCCTAATCCAACCACATTTAATCGGTGCCATGGAGAACGCCACATTTTCCAACATCGAACAACAATCATTGGAGTTCGTGATCTACACATTAACGCCATGGTTGACCAAGTTTGAACAGGCCGTTTCCAGGGATCTATTGAACGAACGTGAACAACAAACCATGTTCGCCGAATTCCTGGTGGACGCATTGTTGCGTGGTGATATCGCCGCGCGTTATTCCGCATATTCAATTGGCCGCCAATGGGGATGGTTGAATGCCAATGAAATCCGCGGATTTGAAAACATGAACACCATTCCAAGCGGTGGCCAATATATTGTGCCAATGAACATGACGCCGACAACATCAATGCGGGATCTTACACCGGAAGAACTGGCCAGTGTTCAGGCCGTTGCCATGCGTGCCATGTTGTCCACGATGCCGCGCAATGATGCCATCGCAAACATACGAGGAAACGACAATGAGTAAAATTGAAGTAATGACACCGGAACAACGGTTGGAAGCCGTTAAGGCCAAATATTATCGTGACCATATTCCGGCCGATGGCCGTGAACAATTGTTGGTCATGCACGATGGCACCATTCCGGCGCCGGTATCGCGTCAGGATGGCGGCGATGATGGTGAACCGGGTGTCATGATCATTGACGGTTATGGCGCCGTATTTAACCGGAATTCATTGGATCTTGGATTCATTGAACGCATCGCACCAGGCGCGTTTGACAAAACCGTGGCCGAGGATGATATCCTGGGACTATTCAACCACGACCGCAACATGGTGTTGGGCAGAACATCCGCCAAAACCATGCGGTTGAAAATCGACGACATTGGTGTGAAATATGAAATCGACGCACCAAACACCACGGTTGGACGTGATACACATGAATCCATCAAACGCGGTGACATTGTTGGATCGTCATTTTCATTTCAAACCCGCAAAGATCAATGGGAATTCGATGATGATGGTGAGACAATCACACGCACATTGTTGGATGTCAAAATGTTTGACCTGGGACCGGTGACGTTTGCCGCATACCCGGACGCCACCACATCGGCGCGCGATATGCGATCATTCATTGAGAAAACAAAAACACCTGAACCAATTGAACCAAAGGCCAAAACATTCAACCGTGGGATTGCATCACGTCGTTTGGATTTGGCAGAATTAGAATAAACGAAACACAAACATGAGAGGTGCCAAAAATGGCCGATCTAAAAAAACTATTGGATGACCGTGGCGCGGCCATTAAGGCCGGACGCGACATTCTGAACAAAGCCGAAGCCGAAAACCGTGAATTGTCAGCGGATGAACAACCGCAATATGACAAATCATTTGCCGACGCGGCAAAACTGAAAAAACAAATCGACACCGAGCAAAGCCAACGCGAGTTGGAACGCGAGGCCGCCGAAGCCGCATTGGCAAACAGCCATCCAAACAATGGCGGTGATGGATCCGATGGTGGATCCCGCGAGAAAAATATTCCTGAAAAGGAATTCCGCAATTTCCTACGCACCGGAATTGTTGGTCCTGAATTGCGCGCATTACAGGCGGACAGTGATCCCGGTGGCGGTTATACCGTGGCACCGGAAATGTTTGTCACACAGTTGATCAAAGCGATTGACGACCTGGTGTTCATTCGTGGCCTGGCCACCGTGATCCCCATTTTTGGCCACGCATCCCTTGGCGCGCCATCCCTGGACAATGATCCCGCCGATGCCGCTTGGACACCTGAAATCGGGGCCGTGTCCGAAGATTCCACAATGACATTTGGCAAACGTGAATTGACACCGCACCAGTTGACCAAGTTGGTCAAGGTGGCCATGAAATTGTTGGAAGTTTCCGCATTGGCCATCGATGCGTTGGTCATCGCGCGTTTGGCTTACAAGTTCGCCATCACCGAGGAAAAGGCATTCATCACCGGATCCGGTGCCGGCCAACCATTGGGTGTGTTCACCGCATCCAATGACGGTATTCCAACCGGTCGCGACGTATCAACCGACAACACCACCACGGCCATGACCGCCGACGGAATCCTGAATAACTTCTACAATCTGAAAGCCGCGTATCGCCGGAACGCCGATTGGCTATTCCACCGCGATGGTGTGAAAAACGTTTCCAAGCTCAAAGACGGAAACGGCCAATATATATGGCGGCCTGGTCTGGTTGAGGGTGAACCGGATCGTTTGCTTGGCCGTCCAGTGAATGAATCCGAATATGCACCGAACACATTCACGACCGGTTTATATGTCGGCATCCTGGGTGATTTCACATATTACTGGATCGCCGATTCCCTGTCATTTTCCATGCAACGTTTGATGGAATTGTACGCCGGGAACAACCAGGTTGGTTTCATCGGCCGCGCATATGTCGATGGAATGCCAGTGTTGGGTGAGGCATTTAGCCGCGTAAAATTGGCTTAATCGGATCCACCTGGATTAATTAATCGAACCAGGGATCCATGAAAGGTGGATCCCTGGTTTTAATCAGAAACAAAAGGTTTGAAACCTGGGAGTAAATAAAATGAACTTGGGACAAAACGTTTTAATTTCAAGTGCAATAACACCCGCGGCCGGTGTGGCCGGGACCACGGACATCAATGGAACCACCCTGGACATGAAAAATTACGAGGGTGTTTTGATGGTCGCGCGCATGGGTGTGATCACCGCCACCGCGGTGACATCCATCAAAGCGCAACAGGGTGATGAATCAGATCTATCCGATGCCGCCGATTTATTAGGAACCGGAATCACCATCGCCGCCGATGATGACAATGAAATATTTGTCATTGATCTTGGCAAACCATCCAAACGATATGTTCGTTTGGTCTGTGATCGTGGCACCGCCAATGCCGTCATTGATGCGCATTATATCCAGTACACCGGGAAAAAGGCGCCAGTGACACAGGGTTCCGGCGTGACCTTGGAAACACATGTTTCACCCGCCGAGGGAACCGCATAATCGTTTCCTATTGATTTAGAGGAATAGACCTGGCACCACATCGGATTGTGTGGTGCCAGGTTGTAACCAACGAAAGGAATCAATCCAATGAACTATCAACCAAAAGTTTACAGACGCCAGGGTGGCGACGTCCAGGTGATTGCAAGCGGCGGAAAAATTGTTATTCAGACCGGTGGCATCATTGCGGGAAATGACGAAACCCAGGCCGCACACATCGCGGATCCAACGGATTTGGCCACATGCATCACGGCCATCACGGCCATCAATGTTGTGTTGGCCGCCACCGGATTAACCGCATCATCATAAGGGGATAGGACCATGAAGCAAGGCGACAAAATCAGAATGAACACATTGGCCGCCGGTCCATTCGGCGTGTTCAATGTTGGTGATGTTTTGACCGTTGGAAACCAAATCGAATCCGACACCGCGGAATCATGGGTTGGATCCAAATGTGCGGACTTCTATGTGGACAAAGCACCGGACCAGGATCCACCAGGTGGTGACAAAAAAGACGCACCAGGCAAACCCGCCGATGGCGAATTGACCGAACTTGTTTTGCGTAAAATGCGCAAGGCCGAATTGTTGAATGTTTGCGCGTCGGATGAATTCCAAATCACCGAGGCACCGGACAAGGCCGAGGAAGTCAAACCGGTGGCGGAATTGACCAACAAGGAATTGGTGAATGCCATAATGATCACCATGGCCGCCAAGGCCGCCGCCGATTCCGAACCAGGTGAAACCGGGACAGAATAATGTCGGATCAACACTATTCATTAGCGTTGATCACAGCACCGGCCGCCGAACCTTTCACAACCGCACAAGCCAAATCACATTTGCGCGTGACGGAATCCGCCGATGACACATTGATCGACACATTGATCCTGGCCGCACGCAAGCGGGCGGAATCAGATCTTGGTCGTGCATTGATCACACAAACCTGGGAAATGTACTTGGACGAATTTCCATTCAATTATTCACCTGGCATTGTACCACCGCGCGCGCCATTGCAATCGGTAACATCCATCAAATACATTGACAATGATGGTGTGGAACAAACCTGGTCATCCGCGGATTATCGTGTGGATATCAAATCGGAACCTGGCCGCATCACGCCGGAGTGGTCGGAATCATGGCCAACACCGCGTGTGATCATGAACGCGGTGACGGTTCAATATGTGGCCGGATATGGTGACGCATCAACCGACATTCCCCAGGACATCCGCCAGGCCATGTTGATGTTGATTGGCCATTGGTATGAAAACCGCGAATCAATTGTGATTGGTACGATCACCGCACCGGTGCCACAATCTTATGAATGGTTGATCGCACCACATAAGGTGTTCGACTTCTAATGATGGGACAGTGGCAAAACGTTGCATGGTCCGCGCCGCCGGTTTGGAAGGGTGAGACATTCACCATCCTGGGATGTGGTCCATCTTTGAACATTGATGATGTCATGATGTGTTCAGAGATCACGCGGATGATTGCCATCAATTCATCATTTCGCATGGCGCCGTTTTCTGATGTCCTATATGCCGGCGATGGTCATTTTTGGGATCAATATCCGGACGCCATGAATTTCACCGGAATCCGGGTTGGCATGGCCTATGATATGCACGCCGGAAAATATTATCCAAACATCCAGGACAAGGATCCCGCCATAATTAAAATGATGGGATGTTCCGGTGAAACCGGTTTGGAATTGTACGACCGGCGCGCGTTGCGCATGGGTCGCAATGGTGGATTTCAGGCCATCAACCTGGCCGTTCACTTAGGCGCCAAGCGAATCGTTCTATTGGGCTATGACATGCAATTGGTGGATGGTGTGAACCATTGGCCAGGTGCGGAACCGCGTGGCAAACATCAACCGCCGGAACCATTCGATTTGTTCATCCCGGCATTTGACACAATGGTGGATGACCTGGCCGCCCAAAATATTGAAGTGATCAATTGCACACCTGGATCCGCGTTAGAAACGTTCCCGGTGATGCCAATCCATGAGGTGATGTAATGCGAATATGTGTCCATATTAATCCACAGCACGAACAACACATGATCCATGGTCATGCATTCGCCAATGGATTGCGGGCGCATGGTGAGGATCCACAAATCATTTATTCATTTTATTCAACCGAATGTGACCTGGCCATATTTAGCGGATGGCACCATGAAACCAAATTGATCCAGGATCGCCAACGTGCCGATGGAAACCATTTTATTTCCATGGATGTTGGCTATTTGGGCGATCGGTCGAAATGGCGTTCCATTGGATATGATGGCCAAAACGGTCGTGCGGATTTCCTGGTGGATCCAGGGATGCCGGCCACACGCCGCAACAAATACCATTGGAGTTTCAAACCATGGAATCCAGGATCCGAACACATCCTGGTTTGTGGTCAGATTCCAGGCGCCACCGCATTGCGCGGCCTGGATCATGACGCATGGATCCAGGCCACCATCCAGGAATTGGAAACCATTCAATCATTGCCGGTTAAGTTTAGACCATCCCCGGATCCACAAATGCCACACAAGGCACAGAAAGCCGCCTTAATGGCCGACCTGTCCGGCGCCATGTGTGTGGTTGCATATAACAGCAACGCCGCCGTTGATGCCATCCTGGCCGGGATTCCGGCCATTTTACTGGATCGTGGTGGCATGGCCTGGCCTGTAAGTGGTCATTCATTGGATGATGTATTGGATCCACCAATGCCGGACCGTGATCAATGGTTGAACAACCTGGCCTGGTGTCAGTGGAAATTGAAAGAAATTGAAAGCGGATCCGCCTGGGATCACCTGAAAAATGGACCGGAACCAATAACGGATGACCTGGATCAAATCGAAGGGGTGGAATGATTAATGCGTGCCGGAATGATGGATCGCCAAATTGTGATCGAGCAGGACACCGCCACCACGCCAAACACACATGGCGAGGTTGTGCCATCCTGGTCCACGTTGGCCACGGTGTGGGCATACAGAAAGCCATTGAAGGGATCCGAGAAACAACAATCCGAACAAGAATTGGCGCAAGCTGAATACATGTTCCGGATCCGGTATCGCACCGATGTGACACCGGAAATGCGCATCAATTATGATGGCGCATATTATGACATCATCGCGGTGTTTGAGATATCCAGGAAACACGGAACTGAAATATTCGCAAAACGGAATGTGGCATAAATGGCAAATTCAAAAGATTATTTCGACTTCAAACTGGAAGGTGCCAAAGAATTGGACAAGGTGTTGGCCGGGTTGCCAAAGGCCGTCGGCCGCCGCATGATCATTGCCGGGTTGCGTGACCAGGCCAAACCAATATTGCGGGATGTCCGTCGTCATGCGCCAGTTGATTCAGGCGCATCAAAAAAATCGATTAAGATCCGAACCATGGTGAAATCTAAATTTCCGGCCATCACTATTGGACCGGACACGGATCACTGGTTCCTAAAATTTGCCGAATATGGATCCACCAGGCAAACGGCCAAACCATTCATGCGTCCCGCCTGGGATGCGCACAAATTGGCCGCCGCCAATGGGTTCATTGTGTCCACCATCCAGGCCATTGAAAAGTTCGCGGAACGATTAAAAAAACAGGCTTATGCCGGCAAGTTATCGAGAGCCGGACGCAAGGCGCTTGGATTATGATTTTTGAAGGATTGCGCACATTCCTGTTGGCCGATGCCACAATATCAAATTTGATTGGTGTCCGGGCATATTCACAAAAATTGCCACAGGATCCAACATTGCCATCAATTGTGATCACCACGATCACCGGCCAGGAACGATATTCCACCGAAGGGGCCACCGGTCCACCAATTGGCCGTTTTCAAATCGATTCGTGGGATACAACACAAGCCGGATCCAGGACGTTGGCCGCCGCGGTTCGTGCCAGGTTGTCGGGCTATAAAGGCGCCGCCGGATCCGAATCAATCAAAGGTGCATTCATCGAAAATGATTTTGATATGTATGATTACGAGTTGAATAAATATCGGCGTTTTCAGGATTACACAATCAATTATACAGAATGAAAACGAATTGAACATGATTAAATTAGCATTGAATATTTTTGACAAACAACAAAACAAGGAGTTGATAAAATGGCCGATTTAGGATTCGGAGTATTATTAAAACGCGGCGATGGCGCCACCGCCGAAGCATTCACCACCGTGGCGGAATTGATTGGATTGTCCGGTCCTGGTTTATCCCTGGACACCGTGGAATCCACACACACCGAAAGTTCCGGCGCCAATAAGGAATATATCGCCGGCCTAAAGGATGCCGGCGAGATCTCAGCGGATTTCAATTTTCTGCCCGCCAATGCGACACACACCGGTTTGATCGCGGATCAGACCGCACGCACATTGCGCAATTTCCAAATCGTGTGGCCGGACACCGCCGGAACCACCTGGTCGTTCGCCGCATTTGTGACAAACTACGAACCGGCCGCACCGCTTGAGGATCGAATGACTTCATCGGTTTCGCTCAAGATCAGCGGCGCGCCAACATTTAGTTGATGGTGATTGTGATGGAACATGGCGATGTTTTATTGACAATGAACAATCAATCATATTTTCTGAAATATGATTGGCGGGCGATCAATCGGTTGATCAACGAAATTGGGCCAAAGTTCGATGAGGACATTGCGGCGGCATCGGCGGGATATGAAACGCCCACCATTGCCACCGCTTTGTCCATTGGTTTGGATGCCTGTCATCCAGGCGAATTTCCGGTTGACAGAATCATGGAATTGTCACCACCATTGATTCCGGCCATGGCGGCCGTGAATGATGGATTGATGATTGCATTTTATGGATCCACAGATCCACCGGAGAACACGGAAAAAAAAACGCCAATCCGGTCGTGGATCCTGAACAGGATTCGAAAGGTTATGCGGATCTGATTTCCCTGGCACAATCCCGGTGTTTTTACTATGGGATGATGCCATCACAATTTTGGATCCAAACGCCACACGAAACCGGCGTGTGGCACAAAGCAATGGCGGAACATGACAATGATCTATGGAAACGCACATGGCAACAAACATTTTGGAACGGTTGGCATTCCGCATATTTCCAACGAATTAAGACCATGCCAAAATATGAACGGTATTTGGAAATGATCGGCATCGAATCAAACAAGAGGCAAACACCTGAACAAATGATGGCCGTGGCCGAACAAATGACGATTGCCCTTGGTGGCAAACCACGCCAAAAACCTGAAAGTGAAACGAATTAATGGGCGCAAAAGTTGGTGGTTTATTCGTATCGATGGCGGCATCCGCCGCCCGCATCAAAGATGATTTCGCAACGGCACGCCGCGCCGCGAAAACATCCACCAATGGAATGCGAAACGATTTCAAAAAAGCGTCCAAATCCACGCAGAACTTTTCGAACAAACTTGGTGGATTAAAATCCGCCGCCATCGCCGCCGCCGGTCCCGCGGCGCTTGGATTGTTAATCAAAAAATCATTGGATGCCGCGGATCGCATCGCCAAGATTGCAGACACCGCCGGATTTTCCACCGATGCATTGCAGGAACTTTCCTATGCCGCCGACCTGGCCGGGATTTCCACCGGTGATTTTGAAACCGCATTGCAAGCGTTCAACAAACGAATCGGTGAGGCGCGCAACGGCACCGGAACATTGATCACCATCCTGAACAAAATGGACAAACAATTGTTGGCCGATGTCCAGGCCGCACGCAACACGGAACAGGCGTTCGATTTGATCATCGATGCCGCCGGTAAAACCGCCACCGGGATGGACCAGGCCGCATTGTTGGCCGCCGCATTCGGACGAACCGTTGGTGTCAAAATGTCCCGCCTGGTGATGGATGGCGCCGACAACCTGGCACACCTTAGAAGTGAGGCCCACCGATTAGGAATTGTCATCGAGGAAGATTTGTTAAGGGGTGCGGAAACCGCCAAGGATTCATTGGCCACCATGGGACGTGTGATATCATCCCAGGTGACAAAGGCCGTCATCGCATTGGCGCCGGAGATCACCAACATCACCACCAGTTTAACCGAATCATTGCCCAAGGTTGTGGCATGGGTTGACAAGTTTTTGGAGTTCGCAGGAATCAAAGACAAAAACCCATTGGATGAATACAAGGCCGCATTGAATACGGTGAACACCCAATTGGAGATCCAGGAACAAAACCTGGCCAATGTCCAGTGGATGACCGATGGTTTATTCAAGGAAAAATATGTCACCGAATACACCGGCGCGATTAAGCAATTAACCGTTGAACAAACCATTTTGAAAATGGCCATCGAAAACATTGAGAAAGCTGAGAAGGCCAAAGCGAAAGCCGCCGCCGATGCCGCCGACGCTGAACAAGCCGCAGAACAAAAACGATATGATGCCGCGGTGAGATCCCAGGAACAACAGGCCGCCGCCACCGCGCAAAAGGTGGCCGACGCGGAAACCATCAAGCGGATTGAATCGGAACGCATCGCCACCGAGGAATCGAATTTCCAAACCATCGCCGCATTTTCACGCGCCGCACATGAAATG
>JACKQG010006281.1_pt1 | contig 12644 bp, 10 predicted proteins | sample 8237621 | NCBI WGS metagenome assembly JACKQG01 (sample SAMN15677084, study PRJNA649215) | marine metagenome | biome: marine; feature: Black Sea; material: saline water; isolation source: suspended particulate matter (SPM) from the Black Sea western gyre | collected 2013-06-09/2013-06-10 | depth...
CCATTTGTCTTAAACATTCCAAACCGACCATTTGGTAAGCAAGCAGACATAAAACTGTATCAAACCTGCTTTTTCTCAAAGAATCACCCCCGTATGAGACAAAGGGAACAGACAAAGAGCAAGATCATCCAGGCCGCCCTCGAACTTTTCGTGCGGCAGGGATACCATGGAACATCCATCAATGATATCACGCAGAAAGTGAGGATTACGAAAGCCGCCTTTTATTCTCATTTCGACAGCAAAGGGCAACTCCTTTTAAGAATTATCAGTGAATACGAATCTCGCTATATTGATCAACTCATTCGGGCTGTCAACGAGTATGATGGGGACCCCGTAACAAAATTGCACAAATCCATCAGTTTCAGTTCAGAGTTTGCGGTGAAGAATCCCCAACTTTGTCTGTTCCTGGACTACCTGACTGCCGAACTCAACGCCGACGTCGATTTCTTCCCGCACCTGAAAAAAGTTCATGACAAGTATCAACTGTTTATCCAGGAAATCATCGCTGAGGGAATCCGGCAAGGTCTTATCAACGAGGAGCATGATCCTGCTTTAACGGCCTTGACCTTTATTGCTGTCCACCACGGCGTTCTACATCAATGGAGCCTTAATCGTTATCACCTGAATGGGAAGGAATATGTGAGAAACTTTCGAAGGATTCTCATGAATGGCTTGAAGGCTTGAGGCAAGAAATGGATTTCACAGTGAAGCGCTGGATTGTGCGGAGGATGTGAGGAAAGGGAAAAGGGTGTTTTTTGTGAAAAGCAAACCACTTTTCGAGGATAGATAATCGAGGTGTCGAGATGAATGAAGTCGTAGTCGTAAACGGGACGAGGACAGCGATTGGAGATTTTGGCGGAACCTTGAAGGATGTCCCACCGTTAACCTTGGCAGAGCATGTGATAAAAGAGGTGCTGACCCGCTCGAATGTTCAGCCGGAGTGGATCAACAAGGTCATTTTCGGTTGCTGCTTCGCACCGATCGAGCAGAATGTTGCCCGCAACGCAGCGTTCAGGGCAGGAATTCCCAAGGAAGCGCCGGGTTTCACCATCAACAGTACCTGTGGCTCGTCGCTTCAGGCAATCATCTCCGGTGTTCAGGCGATCCAGTGCGCGGAATCGGAAATTGTTCTGGCCGGTGGCGTGGAGAGCATGAGCAACGCCCCATACATTATGACTTCGGCCCGATGGGGTCAACGTCTGAGGCATCTGGAGGCATACGATTTGGTCTGGAAAGGGATGCAGGAACCGCATATCGGGGTCGGCATGGGGTTGACCGCCGAAAATCTTGCAGAGAAGTATGCAATCACCAGGGAGGAGCAGGATGGGTTTGCCGTTCTGAGCCACCAAAGGGCGGCCAAAGCGATTGATGAAGGTAAGTTCAAGGCCGAGATAACGCCATTTTCAATCCCGCAACGCAAGAAGGCCCCGATCATATTCGACATTGACGAACACGTAAGACGGGACGTGAGTTTAGCGACCCTGGCCAGTCTCCCGGCTGTTTTTAAAAAGGATGGAACAGTGACCGCCGCAAACGCATGTGGCATGAATGATGCCGCTTCGGCAGTCATTCTGGCGGCGCCGGAAAAGGCAAGAGAATTAGGCCTGAAACCACTCGCGAGGATCAGAGCCTATCATGCGGCCGGAGTTGATCCGGATTTCATGGGCATCGGGCCGGTCCCTGCCATCCAAGGCGCCCTTAAAAGGGCGAACTGTCATCTCAGTGACATAGACCGTTTCGAGATCAATGAGGCGTTTGCTGCCCAGTATCTTGCCTGCGAGAAGGAGTTGGGTCTGGACCGGGACAAGGTGAATATCCATGGAAATGGCATTGCCCTCGGGCACCCTGTAGGCGCGACGGGCTGCCGGTTGGTGGTCACGCTCCTTTACGGGATGGTTGCCGACGGTATCGGCCTCGGGATTGCCTCCCTGTGTGCCGGAGGGGGAATGGGTTTCGCACTGGTCCTGGAACGTATTTAGTGCAAAATGAAAACCCTTGCTCTCAGGGCAAGGTCAGAGAGAAATGGCTCTGCCATACTGCGGTAGATTGGAGTACTGGAGTATTGGAGTATTGGATGAACCTGGAATCATGGCCGTTTATCGTGAGTCAATGGGCGCAAGCGACCTGCATGCAAGGACATCTGTTTCCATCACTCCAGTACTCCACGACTCCATCACTCCGTGAACGGTTACCTTCTTCTTTTATCCCATTAATCCTGTTAATCCTGTCAAAATATTGAGGATGAGATGGACCGATTACAGAGCAAAAGTGGTTGGGAAATCGTTGACGAAGAGCGGCCCGATTTCAAGGGTGAGATTTTTAAAATCAGACCCAAAAGCCTGGTCGATCTACTTGAAAACACGGTCAGGACATATCCGGACAAGGTGGGGTTTATTGAAGGGGAATGGCGCCTGACATTCAAAGAGTTCGACGGGATCGTAGACCGGATTGCATCCGCCCTGACAAAACACGGGATCAGGAAGGGGGACCATGTCGCCTTGCTCTTAGGCGTGCAGATGGAATTTCCCCTGAGTTTTTTTGCTCTGATGAAATTGGGCGCTATCGCAGTGCCGCTCAATACCCGGTTCAAGGGCGAGGAACTGGCCTATGAGATAAACGATTCCGAAAGCAAGGCATTGATCGTCGATGAAGCGTACTGGCCCTTCATCGCTTCCATCAGAGAAACCCTGAAGACGATTGAGAAGATATTCTTTAACGGCCCTGAAGCACCACAAGGAACCGTCTCCTTTTCCTCTCTAAAGGATAGCCCGGCAAATGGATTTCCCAAGGTCGCCCTATCGGAATCGGATGATGCGGGCATCATGTATACTTCGGGGACCACGGGAAAGCCGAAAGGCGCTGTTCTCCATCAGCGGGGCATGATCCTGACCGCGATGCTTGTGAGCGACTTCATCCAGTTCCAACCGGATGATAAGATGGCCTGCTGTGTCCCCCTGTTTCATATCACAGGGCTTACCTGCCTCATGCTTCCGACCCTGTTCAGTGGTGTTGCATGCATCTACATGCGGGAGTTCAAAACCAAGGCGTTTTTAGAAATCATGGCCAAGGAAAAGGTGACGCAGTATATGGGTGTCATCAATGTCGTCTGGCTCATGGTCAATCACCCTGATTTTGAGACCTACGATTTTTCATCTTTCAGGACAGCCCTCTTCGGAGGTTCTCCTGCCACCGAGGAAATGGTCAGGGGCATTTTTGCCAAGCTGCCACATCTTCAAATCAGTGTGGGATACGGCCTGACAGAGTGTTTTGCCATAGCGACCTCGACCCCCTTTGAAGATGCGCTCCGCAAAATCAAGGCAGTCGGAAAATGCCTGCCGACCGTGGTCGCCAAGATCGTGGACGACGAAGGACGTGAAGTGCCGAGAGGCGCCGTCGGCGAGATCTTACTGGGAGGGGCAAAAGTCTTTAAGGGATATTGGAAGAATGTGGAGGCGACACGTACAACCATCGTGGATGGCTGGGTGCACACAGGGGACATCGGCATGATCGATGAAGAAGGGTTTATTTACATCCTGGACCGTAAAAAGGACATGATCAATCGCGGAGGTGAGAAAATTTACTCCCTGGAAGTGGAGAATGTGATATGCGATAACCCGAAGGTGTTAGAGGTGGCCGTGGTGGGTATCCCTGATCCCGTGATGGGTGAGGCGGTGAAGGTCTGCATTGCTTTGAAACCGGGGGAAACGGCAACGGATGAGGAGATGAAGTCCTTTTGTGCAGCACGTCTCGCCGATTACAAGGTTCCAAAGTATGTTGAATTTATGAATTCCCTCCCGAGAAATCCCGCGGGAAAAGTGAATAAACCGGAACTGCGGGATATCCCAGGGAACTCAAAAGTTGGGTAGATGGATATTAACCGTTCACGGACTCAGACGTCTGCCTCTGGATCGCGGGTTTTCTCGTTGTTGTATATGGAGTGCTGGAGTATTGGAGTATTGAATGACCTTGGAATCTTGGCGTTTCTAATGGGCCAGTGCGTGTAGGCGAGCTGCTTGTGCTCACATCTTTTTCCATCACTCCAGGACTCCAACACTCCAAGGAGTTTGAAAGCTTTGCCATGTCGTGATAGATAATCTATCAGAATCAAAGTGCACGGGTTTAAAGGAGATAAGCACTGGCGAAATTGTAGAAAGGAGGTTAAAGGTTTAAGGAAGCGATAGGGGAATACAACAAAAACAAACGGAGGTATTTGGTTATGAAAAATTTCATCGTGAAGTTCTCTCTTGTCTTTTGTATGATTGCGTGGATTGCTTGTTTTCTGCCGGCACCGGCCCCCGCGGCAGACCCTGTCTATAAACTGAAATTTGGCACCTTTTTCCCACCCAACCACCCGCATTCCCTTCTTTATAAGGAGTGGTGCAAAGAGTTAGAGAAGAGGACGGACGGGCGTGTCAAGGTTGCATTTTTTCCTGCCGGCACCCTCGTATCGGCGAACCAGACCTATAATGGTGTGGTTAAAGGAATTGTCGATATCGGTTTGAGCATCATGTCCTACACACCGGGCAGGATGCCCCTGTCAGAGGTGATCGTACTTCCTCTCGGCTACAAGAGCGGGTATCAGTCAACGCATATGGCCAATGCGTTCTATGAGAAATTCAAGCCGAAAGAGTATGACGACGTGAAACTCTTCTATCTGCACGCGCATGGCCCCGGCTTTTTCCACACAAAAACACCGGTCAACAAGATGGAAGATCTGAAGGGCCTTCGTATCAAAAGCGACGCGAACACATCAAAGGTTGTGGCTGCTGCCGGTGGTACCCCCACCACCATGCCCATGTTAGAGACCTATGACGCCCTGAAACGCGGGCTCGCCGATGGCGTGCTTCTCCCCATCGAAACCTTGAAGGGCTGGAAATTCGGAGAGGTTTGCAAATACACCTATGAAAACTGGGGCAACTCCTATGCCAACGGCTTCTTCGTGGCCATGAACAAGGAAAAATGGAACTCCCTGCCCAAAGACATCCAGCAGATCATCGAAAAGCTCAACGAAGAGTGGTTTGAGAAGCAGGCGAGATTATGGAGTTCTATCGATGACGAAGGGCGAGTGTTCGCGATTAAAAGCGGCCAGAAGATCGTGAAGGCAGGCCCTGAGGAAGAGGCAGCGATGAAGGCGAGGATGCAACCGGTGCTGGAGGCCTACGTTGCGAGCATGAAAAAGAAGGGCCTTCCCGGCGAGGAGGTTCTTCTGTGGTGCCAGGAATACTTGAAGACCGCACCTGGCGAACCTCCAAAGTGAAAGACTAACCGAAGATATTTGAAATTTGGTCATTGCATCGCGAATATCGCGAGCAGAGGATTCCCTTACCCGGAGTGTTTGAGTACTGGAGTAATGGAAAAACGTAAGCACAAACATGTCACTTGTACACATTGGCTCATGCGAACCGATCGGGATTACAGGAGCATCCAACACTCCAGTACTCCATTACTCCAACACTCCAAGGGATTTCAATGCGTTGCTGGATTTTGAGAGATAATTTCTCAGAATCAGCGTGTAAGAATCCACTAACTCATATTAGGGGGGACGGCAGCGCCGACGCCCCCGGAGCGTCCTATCAGGAAAGGAGTCGATCATGAAGGCCTGGCCCGCATTCGAACGTGCCTTGTGCAATTTCCTTTTGCTCATATCAGGACTGACGCTTGCCTTTATGTTCCTTTTCACGTTGACGAATGTGGTGATGAGGGCTTTTGGGAAACCGATTGTCGGCGATTTTGAAATCATCTCATTTTTAGGCGCCGTGGTGATTGGCTTTGCCATTCCGTATACGTCGATGCTCAAAGGGCACATCGACGTCGATTTCCTGCTGATGATGCTTCCGCGTAAGGTCAGCAATCGGATCAAGGTTGCTACGCGGATCATAGGAATAGGGCTCTTCCTCTGGATAAGCTGGAACTTCGTCCTTATGAGTTTTGATCTCTTAAAGACAAAGGAAGTTACTCCCGTATTCAGAATGCCCTACTATCCTATTTCTTTCGGGCTGGCCTTCTGCTGCCTGATCCAGTGTTTGACTTTCATTTCGCAGATTTTGAAGCTTGTTGGAGACCGCAATGGATGAGATAACGGCTGGCATCGTCGGAATATTTGTCTTGTTGCTCTTTTTTCTGACCGGTATCGAGTTGTCGTACGCCATGGCGCTCATCGGTTTTATCGGACTGGGTTACCTGGGCACGTGGAGTGCGGCCTCCAATATGCTTGTCAAAGACTTATTCGAGACGTTCACTTCTTATGGATTTACCGTGATCCCTCTTTTTGTTCTTATGGGGCAGGTTGCCTCAAACTCGGATATTGCGAAAAAGCTTTACAATTCGGCAGAAAAATTCGTGGGCCATATCCCCGGTGGTCTCGCCATGACCACCGTTGTAGGCGCAACGCTTTTCAAGGCCATGTGCGGTTCTACTCTGGCCACTTGCGCTACTTTTGCGGGAATTGCTATTCCTGAGATGACACGCCTGGGTTACAACAAGAAGCTCTCAACCGGCGTCGTGGCGTCGGTGGGTACGCTCGGAATGTTGATTCCACCGAGTGTCCCCCTCATGATCTACGGTCTCATCACCGAACAATCCATCGGCGAACTCTTTCTGGCCGGAGTGATCCCCGGACTGCTCATCTCCCTTTTTTTCATTTTCGTTATCTACGGGTGGGTCAAGATCGATCCGTCCATCGCCCCGCAGGCGCCGAGGGCAACCTGGAAAGCGAGAATCAGGTCCTCCCCCGAGTTCCTGTGGGTGGCCGTCATCTTCTACCTGGTCATCGGTGGGCTCATGAAGGGGTGGTTTTCTCCGACTGAGGCAGGAAGCATCGGGACAGCGGCGGTACTTGTGCTGGCATATGTCAAGAGGTCGCTCCCTTTCAGGATGCTGGTGAAATCTTTCAAGGAATCGCTTCGAACGGCCTGTATGGTACTCCTTCTCATTGGTGGTTCTATCGTGTTTGGTCACTTCCTGGCCGTTACAGGGATTCCTTTTATCGCGGCGGACTGGGTATCCGGTCTGGCCCTGCCCAAAAACCTCATTATGATTATCATCATTTTCATCTATCTGATTGGCGGTTCCATTATCGATGATCTGGCATTTATGATCCTTGCAACCCCTATTTTTTACCCTGCCGTTCTCCAGCTTGGTTTTGATCCCATATGGTTCGGTATTATGATCGGCATCACCCTCATGATCGGGGTGATCATCCCCCCTGTGGCCATCACCGTCTTTGTGGTCAAAAACATAACGGGGGAGCCATTCAGCGTAATCTATACAGGCGTCCTCCCGTTCCTTCTGAGCCTTTTTGCCTGTGCCGCCTTACTCTTCTTATTTCCGGAGATTGCTCTTTACTTGCCCCACGTGATGAGATAATCCGTTGACCCGAATCGGGAAGCGGAAGCCGGGGCGTATAAAATTCGTGATGGAGGAAGATTATGAGTTTCAAAGTCGTTAATATTTTCACTCTGCCCGGAGTCGATTTTGGCAATGAACTGCTCCACTCCCTTGGTGCAACGCTCGTCAATGGAATGTGGATGATGGAAGATGAGATCATCGCGCACGCCAGCAATGCGGACGCCCTCATCGGTGTGGTCTCCATCCAGCCATTCAACCGTCGTCTTCTCGAGGCCCTGCCCAAATGCCGTGTGATTGCGGGCATTGGCATCGGGTATGACAAGACCGACCTGCAGGCGGCAACCGAACTGGGTATAGCGGTAACCAATGTCCCGGACTACTGCCTGGACGAGGTCTCGGGGCTTGCCATCGGGCTTATGCTGGCCCTGGGCCACAGGTTGCTCCAAGCGGACAGAGCGGTACGAGAACGCCGGGTGGTCTTTACGGTAGACAAAAAGGCCCTGGACGAAATCGCCCGGCCCATGTACCGCATGCGGGAGCAGACACTCGGCATTGTGGGCCTTGGCAAGATCGGGACAACGACGGCCCTCAAGGCCTTGGGATTGGGGATGCGCGTGATCGCCTATGATCCCTATGTTCTGGGGCCGGTCATGGAGAGCCGGGGGGTTATACCCGTTGATTTTGATACCCTCCTTGCAGAATCCGATTTTATCAGTATCCACACCCCTCTCACTTCAGAAACAAGCAATATGTTCGGATATGATCAATTCAAGAAGATGCGGCGAACGGCCTATTTTATCAATACGGCGAGGGGAGGGTGTGTGGATCAGCCCGGGCTGATCCAGGCCCTGGAGGAAGCGCTGATCGCCGGCGCCGGGATCGACGTGACCATTGATGAACCGATCGCCCCGGACAATCCGCTTCTAACCATGAACAACGTCATTCTCACCGGACACTGTGCATGGTACTCAGAGACGGCAGAGGCGGATCTGTATCGGAGGCCCATGACTCAGGTCGTCCAGGCCCTCCGCGGGGAATTGCCGGCCTACACGGTCAACACGGACGTGAAGACAAAGTGGACGGAAACATGGGGCAAGGTGGCGTGATGGCCTTTTTTCACTTCGATAGGAAGCTCTTTGAGGCGGTCCTTCTTCGAAGGATGAGCCCGGACAAGATCGCCCTGAATCACTCCCCCTACGATAAGGGCGCGTCCATGATCGGTTGAGTGCATCCAGAGAATCAGGGGAAACTCCGGGGAAAGGAGCAGAGGACATCTTCAATGGTTGATTTCAAGAGACTGGCTCAAGAAGAGAAGGAAGCGGTTATCGCCGTGAGAAGAGAATTGCACAGGATTCCCGAAACAGCATTCTGTGAAAGGAAGACCGCTGCCCTTGTCGCCGATCACCTGCGCGGAATGGGGATCAGTGTCGAAACCGGGGTCGCCGGGACCGGGGTGGTCGGATTGCTGCAACTCGGAAAAGAAGGAAAGACATTGATGATCCGAGCGGATATGGATGCACTTCCGGTTGCGGAAAAGACCGGGTTGTCTTTTGCTTCCACGCACGACGGGTTTATGCACGCGTGCGGGCACGATGCCCATATGGCAATGGCCCTGGGTGCGGCTTCCATACTCAGCAGGATCAAAGGCGAATTAAAAGGCAATATCAAATTCGTTTTCCAGCCCGCTGAAGAGGGCCCCGGAGGGGCTAAACCCATGATCGATGCGGGCGTGCTGGAACGTCCGAAGGTGGATCTCGTCCTCGGCTGCCATCTGCATGACGCGCCCGAAGGAACCCTTGGCGTAAAGGCCGGAACCGTACTGGCCGCCAACGACCGGTTTGATCTGAGGATCCTCGGCAAAGGCGGGCATGGCGCCATGCCACATCTCTGCGTGGATCCCATTGATGTTGGCGTGCAGGTCATCAACGCCCTGCAGCGGCTTGTTAGCAGACAGGTCAACCCCCTGAACCCGGTCGTGTTGACCATCGGCACTTTCCATGCCGGTACCAGTTTCAATATCATCCCGGGTGAGAGTGTACTCTCGGGAACGACCCGAACCTTCGACCGGGGAATCTGGGACTCCTGGCAGGAACGCATGGAAAAAATTATCAAAGGTGTCTGCGAGGCCATGGGGGCTGGATATGAGTTCCAATACCACCGCGGCTACCCCCCCACCGTCAACGACTCGGCCCTGGCGGAAATCGTGGGCCGCTGCGCCGGGGAAGTCGTGGGGCCTGACCGCGTCTTCGAACCGGAACCCATTATGGCCGGAGACGACATGGCCTTCTTTCTGGAGAGGGTTCCCGGCTTCTTCTTTTTTCTGGGGGCCGGTTTTGAAGGCTCAGCGCCTTTGCACAACAGTCTTTTTGATTTCAACGAGGGAATCCTTCCCTCAGGGGTTGAGATGTACGTGCGTCTGGCCCACGCGCTGTTGAGGTAAGAAAAACCAGGCCTTTGGCGGCAGGTCCATTTCATGGGGTGGGAACCGAAAGGTGCACTTGGTGAAAATACAAAGAAAGATCGGGGCATGATATCATGGGATTTCGCTTATTGAGTTACCGGGCGAACGGGGAGAACCCCCGCGCTGGACTCCTCCTTGAGGACAAAACGGTGATGGATATGGAACGGGCGTTTGAGGCTGGAGGAGTGGGGTTGGCCGGATGTCAACCGGGCTCTGTTCTATCAGTTCTGGAAAACTGGGAGACGGTGCTGCCTGCGCTCAGAGATATGGCCGGAAAGAGCCGGAAGTTGCCTTCTGCTGTGGTGGGTCCCCTGTCCACCATCCGGCTTGCGGCCCCCATCCTGTATCCCACCAACATTTACTGCGCAGCCGCCAACTACGTGGATCACAGCAAAGAGATGGGCGATAACGCTCTGCCTGACAAACGTCAGGCCCGTCCCTACTTCTTCACCAAACTATCGCGGCAGACCGTTATCGGTCCGGATGAAGCGATCCAGATCCCTTATCCGGAAGCCAGGGTGGATTGGGAAGCGGAGATCGCCGTGGTCATGGGTCGACCCTGTCGAAATGTATCCGCCGCGCAGGCTATGGAATACGTGGCAGGGTTCACCATCCTGAATGACCTGTCGGACCGGGGCAGGAATTTCAGAAAAGACTGGCACTTCAAATTCGACTGGCTGGGAGGCAAATCGTTCAACACCTCTGCACCCATGGGGCCCTGGATAACGCCTGCTGAGTTTATCCCCGATCCGCACAATTTGTCCATCAGGCTCTGGGTGAACGACGAACTCATGCAAAACGCCTCCAGCCGTCAAATGTACTTTACCATCCCTGAACAGATTGAATATCTGAGCGAACTGTTGACTCTCCTGCCCGGGGATGTCGTCTCTACAGGGACCCCAATGGGTGTAGGCCATGCTCGCGGCAGATATCTGGGGCCCGGAGACCAGGTGACCATAACGATTGAGGAACTGGGCACAATCAAAAATCCGGTGACGGCCGCCTCATAACCTTGCTTTATGGGGAAATCAAGGGCAGAAGGGGGTTTGGCACCCAGGGCCACTGACACGCGAAACACGAAATCTGAAGAGCGGTTTCACACGAGGAGCGGCCTAAATCGGCAATCGCAAATCCCATAGGAGGTTGGCATGATCAGATCAGTGGAGCAATATCTGGAGAGCCTCAATGACGGCAGGGTCTTTTATTTTCTGGGAGAGAGGGTCAGGGATGTAACAACCCACCCCTTGGTCAGGAATGTCATTCGGAGCGCATCCATGGACTACTTCTTTCCCAACGACCCAAAATATCATGATCTCTTTGTGGCGAAAAACGAAGAGGGCGAAGCGGTGAATGCCCTGTTCATCTCCCCGAAGAGCTCCGAGGATCTCCTGAAACGAAGAGAGATTTTCCTGACCACATGGCGAACGGGTGGTGGGACCCAGCTTCACTGCATGGGTATTGACGCGCTGGAGGCCTCAAAAGTTGTGGCGGAGAGGATGGACAGGCGCCTGGGAACCCAGTACGCTGAACGGGTGGCGGCCTATCGAAGGTACCTGCAGCAAAACGATCTCGGAATCACGGGGGCCATGACGGATGTGAAGGGGGACAGGAGTCTCCGCCCATCAAAGCAGGAAGCACATCAGGACTACTACGTCAGGGTTGTCGATCGACAGAAGAACGGGATCATTGTAAGGGGCGCCAAGATGCACATCAGTTCCACTCCCGGTGCCAATGAGGCCATTGTGATGCCGTGCCGCGCCCATGGTGAAGAGGACCAGGACTATGCCGTGGTTTTCGCCACACCCCTGAACGCAGAAGGGATCAAACTCATTGCCTCGGAGCCGCCCATGAGGGAATCCGGAGAGGCGGGGGCCTGGGATTACCCGGTCACCACGGCTTACGGACACGGCACCTCCGAGTGTATGATTGTCTTTGACGACGTCTTTGTACCATGGGAGCGGGTGTTTCTGTGCGGGGAATGGAAATTCTCAAGGGATGTCACTTACGCCTTTGCGACCTTTCATCGGCTTTTTGGTGTTTGCCGCATGACCACGGAACTCGAAATGCTGGCAGGTGTTGCCGCTCTGGTAGCCGAGTACAACGGGGTAGAGAAGGTCTCTCACATACGGGACAAGCTGGCCTGGCTTGCCATGTATGCTGAGGCCGTGAGTGTCATAGGTAAGACGTCCTGCCTCTATTGCGAAAAACAGCCGGACTCAGACGTGGTGAGCCCCAACACGATTTACACAAACACTGCCAAATACCTGTTTGCAGACAACTACCATCAGGCGGTGAAGACGGCTCACGACATCTGCGGGGGTATTGCAGACACCATCCCCACATATGCGGACTGGACGAACCCTGAAACCCGACCATGGATGGAGAAGTACCTTGGCGGGAAAGCCGGTATCCCAACCGAACACAGACTTCGGGCCATCCGGTTATTGAAGGATCTCACAAACCCTCATTTCCAGATCGGAAGCATCCATGGAGAAGGATCGCTGGCTGCACAGCGGATGTTTGTATACGCCGGCGCTGACTGGGGAAAATATAAGGCTGCGGCCAAAAGGGCTGCGGGGATTTCCGGTTGGGAAAAGGACCCTGTCTTCGGTTCGTTGCCGGACTACCCTAAATGCATTTCTTCCAAGATGAAGCCTGTGGACGAGTCTTACAGCCTATAATCATGCGGCATATAATTTCCGTAATTTCCGGGACGTTGTTGACTTTGTTGACTGGTACCTTTCCAAGTTATAGATGTTGGGGAGGCGAGCGAGCCCTTTAGGGTGAGCTCGCGGAGCCTCCCCAACTCTATAACTTGGGCCGCCATTACATATTT
>JACKQG010006282.1_pt1 | contig 12644 bp, 7 predicted proteins | sample 8237621 | NCBI WGS metagenome assembly JACKQG01 (sample SAMN15677084, study PRJNA649215) | marine metagenome | biome: marine; feature: Black Sea; material: saline water; isolation source: suspended particulate matter (SPM) from the Black Sea western gyre | collected 2013-06-09/2013-06-10 | depth...
ATTATTAAATGCTCAATTTCTTATTTAATGAGGGTATCAGTTAGTTTGTCAGTCGGTTCATGTATTGTCTAACGACATTGTACTACAAAAAGAATAATTATCAAAATATCGTAAAAGATTTGCATGATGAGGTGCGGGGTACAACGATTGATAATTTTATTACCATTCCAGGGTATTCTTGTATGTTTTGCAGGTCGTTGACGTTGAAAGCTGCTGTTGTTGTAGCAAAAACCGTTACAAGCTAATGGCGGCTATATGCAATCAGCAAAAAAGCCCTTCAATCAGTTAAGATTGAAGGGCTTTTCGTATATGGCGGAGAGGGGGAGATTCGAACTCCCGGTACTTGCGTACACACGCTTTCCAGGCGTGCACCTTAAGCCACTCGGTCACCTCTCCAAAGGTGTGATTGCGACAGAAATTGTGAGTGACTTTGTAAACTGAAAGGCTTAGTTTTGCAATCAAAAAGACCAGTATAACAGAAAGAAAACTACCGGATCTGGTCGTTTTTGTTTATTACTTGCGGTTTTTTTGTCTCTTTCTTCGGAAAAAATCCTGGAGCAGGTCTGTACTTTGCTCATGACAGACCCCGCTGGTGACTTCGAGTTGATGATTCAGGAGACTATCCTGGCCGATGCGGTAACGAGAGGCGACAGCTCCAGTTTTGGGGTCTGTGGCTCCGTAGACCAGACGTTTAACTCGCGCGTGAATGATGGCTCCCATGCACATAATACAGGGCTCGAGGGTTACATAAAGGGTGGTTTCCGGTAAACGGTAGTTACCTGATATTCTGGCACCTTCGCGCAGGGCCAGGATTTCGGCATGGGCTGTGGGGTCAGTGTTTTTGATGGGGCTGTTGGCAGCTTGAGCTAAAATCGTATTTCCGCTTAACAGTACTGCACCTACTGGAACTTCTCCTTGATCCGCGCCAGCTCTGGCTTGTTTGAGGGCTAGCTCCATATAATAGGTGTCTCTTTGTAATTGGTTGTCCATGACGTGCAGAATCAGGGGAGAGCCTCAACATGACTCAGCATTTTGTCTATTAAATTGAGACCTTGCTTCCAGAAGTCAGGGTGATCAAGATCGATATTAAATGGAGCGAGCAGTTCAGCAGGCGATGCTGAACCGCCGGCAGCAAGCAGTTCGAGGTAGCGGGGGGCAAAAGACTCACTGTCTTCCAGGTGAAGTTCGTAAAGGGCCAGAACCAGTAACTCACCAAAGGCATAGGAGTATACATAGCCGGGAGTGGCCAGGAAATGCGGGATATAAGACCACCAGCAACTGTAGTCATCGCTTAATGTTACTGAATCACCAAACATCTCCCGCTGGGTTTCAATCCAGTACCGGCCCAGCAATTCTGCGCTCAATTCACCGTGCTTCCGCCTGCCTTCGTGCATCCGTTTTTCAAAACGGTTCATGGCAACCTGACGGAACACTGTGGCAAATATGGATTCGAGTTTCTGGCAGATGAATGCCTTTTTCTGTTCCGGTCTGGTCAGCAGTGTCAGCTGGTTCTGGAAGACAAGAAGCTCTGCAAAGACCGAAGCCGTCTCGGCCAGGACCAGTGGTGTGTCGCTGTTGAAATGGCCTTGCCGAGCTGCTAAGACCTGATGAACACCATGTCCCAGCTCGTGAGCCACGGTCGAAACGTCGCGAACGTTGCCAGTGTAGTTGACCAGGACAAAAGGGTGCACATCAGGGACGCAGGGATGAGCAAAGGCCCCTCCACGTTTGCCTTGTATTATGGGGGCGTGAATCCACTTTTTGTGAAAAAAGTTTTCTGCATGCCGAGCAAGTGCCGGTGAAAAATCATTGAAGGCAGAGAGAACCATGTCCTGGCATTCACTCCAGGTGATTTTCGTCTCTGGTAGACCTGGCAGGGGGGCGTAGCGGTCATAATCAAGGAGTTCATTAAGGCCTAGAATTTCACGTTTGATCCGATAGTAGCGCTGGACAATATCAGTACGGTCCATGACAGCGTCAACCAGCGCATCCACTGTGGAGTCGGATAACTCGTTTGCAAGATTCATGGAGCTGACCCAGCTCGGATGACAACGTAGCCGATCACTGATCATCTTGTCCGCAGCCAGGGTGTTGAAGATGTGTGTCAGGATGTGACTTTGGTCCTTGAGTCCGCAGGTGAGGTCATAGGCAGCAGTCTTGCGCACACTCCGGTCACTGTCATAAAGATCGGTAAGGACCTCTTCTTCGGTCCGTTTTAACGTGCCGAAGCGCAGACCGCCAATAACCTTATCAAAGAGGGTGTTCCATGCACTGTTCCCGACTGGCGCGTATTCCAGGAGCAGAGCCTCTTCAGTTTCACTGAGCTGGTGTGGACGAAAGCGACGTAAGGCGCTCAGATAATGGTGATACTTGTTGAGCGTGGTGCAGGCGAGGAGCTCAGATGCCCGGCTGTCGCTGAGCTGGTTCCATTCCAGTTCGAAAAAGACTACTTGCTTCTCGCAGGCGCTGGCCTCTTCCTCTATTTTCTGCTGCAGGGCTCCGGCTGGAGCGTTGTCAATCTGGGTGGTGAAGTTGAGAAAGGCGTAGGTGGCAAGACGGCTCAGGAGCTCATCCAGGCCTTCCAGACGTTGAATCAGGATCAGTAAATCGTCAGCCTCAAGCTGATTGACCCGACCATGAAATTCGTTCTTGATAGCCGTTGCTTCTTCCTGGCAACTGAGTAAATCTGCTTGAAGCTTTGTGTCTTCCGGGCTGTCATAGAGATCGCTCAGCTTCCAGGTGATCTCGCTGCTTCCAAGGATGTGATTCAGTTGCTGCTGTTCATCCATGTTCTGTTTCCCTCTCAGCGCAGGCTAGCGATGAAGGGGCCAACGGCGGACGGACCTTGTTCATCTACCAGTTTAATGGTTTGTGAGCCAATAACAGCTATATCAGCCTTGCCTTTCAGGGCGTTGACATCGTTTCGATCTTGAATGCCAAAGCCCACAGCCAGAGGGAGTTTGGTGGCCGCTTGGCAACGTTCAAGATAAGTGTTGAATTCGTCACCAAACTCGGACTTGGTTCCGGTTACACCACGCCGGGCCGCGCAGTAGATGAACCCGGCTCCATGCCCATCGAGTTCCTGCATACGTTCATCTGGAGACGTCGGGGCATAAATCATGATTGGAGCGATGCCATTTTCCCGCGCAAGGTGCAGATAATCAGCCCCTTCCTCCGGTGGTAGATCAGGAACAATCAGTCCCTGTATCCCGGCTCGCTGGCACTCTTTCATGAAGGCTTGTTCGCCGTACTTGAAGATAATATTGTAGTAAGTCATGTAAAGGAAGGGGATGTCGTAGGTTGCTGCCATCTCTGCTCCGAAAGCTAAACTTTCAGTAACCTTTGTTCCCCTGGAGAGTGCCTTCTGATTGGCCTTGAGGATCACCGGTCCGTCGGCCATTGGTTCAGAAAATGGGATCTGCATCTCAATGCAGTCGACCCCATTATGGACCATCTGGGCGATGACCTCACGGTTGGCTTCAAAAGACGGGTAGCCAAGGACAATATGTGTCATCAGTAGAATCTTTTTGTGTTGCAGGCGATTCCGTAATTGTTGCTCAAGTTGCATGACTGATTTTCCAGGTAGTAATGAATGGCTGAAGGCTAATGTCGCGGAGATTAGCGGCTGTACTCACGGGCCCGATCGATGATGAACTCTTTCCACGAAGGGTCGTTAAAGGCGTGGGCAATGGTGAAGATGTCTTTGTCACCACGTCCGGACATATTGATGATAATGGCATCGTCTCCTGAGAGCAGAGGTGCCTCCTTGAAGGCCTGGACAAAGGCGTGGGAGGATTCCAGGGCGGGAATGAGCCCTTCCTTTTTCATGGTTAGATCAAGGGCTGCCATGACCTCTTTATCCGTGGCTGCTTCGAAACGAACCCGACCCTGTTCCCAGAGGTCAGTGAGGATCGGAGAAACACCAACATAGTCGAGGCCTGCAGCCACCGAATGGGTGTTCAGCATCTGACCGTCGTCATCCTGCAGGAACATGGTCTTGTAGCCTTGGGCAACGCCCGGAGAGGCCCCGGTGCCGCAGAGTCTGGCGGCGTGCTCTCCGGTCTCAAGACCGTGGCCACCGGCTTCAACTCCGATCAGCTCCACATCGGGTTCCTCTATGAATCGCTTGAAGACCCCGATGGCATTGGATCCACCGCCGACACAGGCGTAGACGCGGGCAGGCATTCGCCCATGCTGTTTGAGGATCTGTTCGTGAGCCTCCATGCCGATGATAGACTGAAACCAGGCCACCATCTCGGGAAAGGGGTGCGGTCCGCAGACAGTGCCGAGGGCATAGTGGGTGTTGTCGACATTGGTGACCCAGTCCCGGAAGGCCTCGTTGATGGCATCCTTCAGGGTTCGGGAGCCGTCAGTGACAGGAATGACGGTGGCCCCCATTTTTTCCATCCAGAAGACATTGGGGCGCTGGCGCAAGACGTCCTCTTCACCCATGTAGATGGTGCAGTCAAAGCCGAACTTGGCGGCCATGGTCGCCGTTGCCATTCCGTGCTGGCCGGCCCCGGTTTCTGCAATGACCCGTTTTTTACCCATGCGCTTGATGAGCAGACCTTGCCCCATGACATTATTGGCCTTGTGCGCACCGGTGTGGTTGAGGTCCTCACGCTTGATATAGATCTGGGCGCCGCCGAAATAACGGGAGAGATTGGTGGCATGAGTCAGTGGAGTCGGACGGCAGGAGTAGGTGGACATCAGGTCGATATATTCCTGCCAGAAAGATGAATCCTTTTTGCAGACCTCAAATTCATGATTGAGTTCCTGGAAGGTCTGAAAGAGAATTTCGGGGATATAGGCCCCGCCCCAATTACCAAAAAAGCCTTTTTTATTCATATGGTTCTCCGAGAGTCATGCTTAGGGTATCATTGTGGCCAAACAATACATGTTTTTGGGAGATTAGACAAGACATGAGATGTGGGCAAACCGTGCTGCCTGACAGCTAGGCGGGGGAAATATTTCATGAACCGGGTACCACTTTGTTGTTGTCAACGACTTGTCTGAAAAACCGGGACCACTGTTAAATAATTGTATGAAAATAACTAACTGGTCGTTATATCCAAAAACTATCTCTTGATGACCTTTTTTTTCGGGGGGATTACGCCATCCTTACAACTGTTTTCGGCAGATGGCGGCAAAGTCCTCCGGATAATGACCGTTGATAAAACGAAGCTGAGCTTCGCTGAAAGCACCCGGTGACTCGGGCAGGCGGGGGAGAAAGGCGTAGAGCAGATACTGCTGCTGATCGGCAAATGAGTCGATTCGTTTGGGGAATTCGATAGAGGTGACCATCCGGGCTCCCAGTTTCGCAAAAACCTGCTGGGCCTTGAGAATTCCCAGGTCAAGTGATTGGCGCATGGCGGTATCCGCTTCAAGGATATTGCCGCAGGGGGTTCCGTCGTCATTCTCCAGGGCCATAAGCTGGAGCTCCCACTGGGAGGTCTGTGCCTTGGGCACAAAGAGCATGGCTTGGGCATCCTGCCAGATAATCAGGCTGTCTTCAAGATCCTGCCGTCCGTCCATGCGCTGGTTGTTGCGGATACAGTTCAGATAATCCGGGAAGAAATCAGAGTCGTGTTCATTTTTGTAACTGTCCATGGCGGCGCGAACCAGATCACCACAGCCATAGGAGGGGATGATCCCGTTTGCCGTGAGCGGATCGCTTGAGTGTGCCGGGATCTGGTCCGGGAGCAGGGCATATTGCTGATGGATCTGCTGATGTGAGGCATGTAGTCGGTAGCCGGAGGGGGCGTAGTCAAACCCATAATTCCAGCCCCAGAGGGTGGCCGTGGAGGAGGGGGGCTGCTGTTTGAGTCTTGCGACAATCTGCTGACGCAATGTTTCCAGTTGATCGGTGCTCAGACAGTGTTGCGGAAGCTTGAGGTCAATGCCAAGTTCTTCTGCCAGTCTCAGATAGCTGCGTTGATAGTAGAGATGGCGCAGGGCGTGCATGTCTTCACAGGAGAGGTCACTGGTGGCATATCTGACGGCGTCTTCGCCCATATTGGCGGCATAATGGCCGTGGGCGATGTACGAGTTGCGGCGGAGATATTCATAGACGTGGGTCTTGCTGTCAGAGGACCACTCACCGACGATTTCACTGTTCCCCTGGGCTCCGGGAGTCAGGACCATGACACGTTTGTATGAATCGGGCAGCTGTGGATTATTGGCCACGGCCTCGAACAGGGCATGGTTGTGAAGTCTGGCCCGGAGGCGTCCCTGTTTGTCATGTTCATAGCGGAGTCCTGTGGGCATCTGGTTCTGATCCTTGATGAAATCACAGCTCAGTTCGGCGAGTTGAACCAGATCGTGCGGGTCGGTGGAACAGGTGGCCAGAGTCAGCTGTAGGGCCGCGGGCAGTTTGGCAATCAGGTTGTCCGGCAGGGCCTCGTTGGTGATCAGTTGGCTGAATGAAGTGGGTACCGGGGGGGGCAGGTGCATGCGAGCGGGGTTGGTGGCTGCCTGATCCGCCCATTGTTTGTTGAGGTATGTGCGTCCGCGAAAGGGAAACGGATTGGGGATTTCAAAGATCCAGTCCCCGCCCTCAACGGTCAATGGGCCATCGGGATAATTTTGTGAATTATCGAGGGGGTGATGGTCTGTGTCCTGCCCGAGTGATACGATGGTTTTGTTATTGCGGACATTGGAGACCGTGTAGTTTGGTTTATGAATTCCGTAGATGAACCGGCCCTGTGGTGTGACGCAACTGGTGAGTCTATTCATGGTCTGTGGTGGGTGTCCTGTTCTTGGCTGCTGGGGTTGTTTGAGGAAGCCTTGCCGAATCCGCCGCCGCCCGGTGTCTCAATGCGAAAGATATCGCCGGGCTTAAGGTGCAGGCTTTCTTTGCCGCTTAGTTTAAAGGATTTGCCGTTATTGCGGATAAGGGTGTTGCGTCCGCAGGCCCCGTCTTTGCCTCCTTCCAGGCCATAGGGTTGGTGGACACGTCGTTCTGAAAGGATGGAGAAGTTGAGGTGATCCAGCGCTTCAATCTCGCGAATCAGTCCGTTGCCGCCGGAAAAGCGGCCGGCACCCCCTGATTTTTCGCGCAGGGAGAAGCAGCGCAGAAAAACAGGATAGCGGCGTTCCAGAATTTCTGGGTCTGTAATGCGGGTATTGGTCATGTGTGTGTGGACACCGGATTGACCATGCCAGTCTGGTCCGGCTCCGGCACCACCACCAATGGTTTCATAATAACCAAAGCGGTCGGTGCCAAAAGTCAGGTTGTTTGTGCAGCCCTGAGATGCTGCGGCAGTGCCGAATGCTTTAAAGATTACATCAACCAGGCGCTGTGATGTCAGGACATTGCCACCGACGACTGCAGCCTTGGGACCTGGTGCCAGCAATGAGCCGGGTTCAGTGATGAGTTTGATGGGTTTCAGGCAGCCCTGATTCAGTGGTATTGGTTCATGGATCAGGCAGCGCAGGCAGTAGAGAATAGCTGAGCGAACCACGGATGTGGGGGCATTGAGGTTAGCAGCAATTTGACTGCCACTTCCTGTAAAATCAAAAGTTGTGTCACCAGAATTTGGATGAATGGTTACGGCCAGATGAATAGCGGTTCCGTCATCGAGATGCTCTGTTGCACTAAGAGGTGTGGACTCGTTGACTCCATGATCGAAAGATAATTTTTTAAGCATGGTACGGACTGCCTGCTCGGCATTGTCCTGAATATATTCCATGTAGGAGCCGACCACCTTGACCGTATATTTGTCGATCATCTCCTGAAGGAGGCGGACGCCGGTGCTGTTTGCTGCAACTTGTGCCTTGAGATCCGAGATGTTATCGGCTGGATATCTGGCTGCAGAAATGGGTGGGGTGTGTGTCGGGTCGGCAAAATTGGTGAGTAAAGACAGTATGTCCTGTTCCTGAAAGGTGTTGTCAGCGATCAGTTTACAGGAAAGGATAGCTGCTCCTTCTTCGGAAAGAGTTTTTGAAAAAGGTGGCATGGAACCGGGGCTGATACCGCCGATATCGGCATGGTGTCCACGGCTGGCCACATAAAAGAGCGGGCGTTCTTCATACCACAGGGGGGTGATGACAGTGATATCCGGCAGGTGCGATCCTCCGGCCAATGGATGATTAGAGACCAGAACATCGCCTGGTTTCAGGTCATCAGTACGCAATTCAATCTGTTTTTGTACGGCCTCGCCCATTGCCCCAAGGTGTACAGGAATATGAGGGGCATTGGCCACCAGTCCACCATTTTGATCGAAAATGGCACAGGAAAAGTCAAGTCGTTCTTTGATGTTAGTGGAAATGGCAGTTTTCTGGAGAGTACGGCCCATTTGTTCGGCAATGGACATGAACAGGTTGGAGAAAATTGACAGCTGGATGGGATCGAGTTGACCTGAAAGCTGCTTTTCATCTTCCGGACGGAGGGTAATCAGAATATCACTTTGTTCATTGAGTATGGCCTCGCAGTTGGGTTCCAGTAATATTGTGGATTCAGCCTGTATGAGAATGGCAGGGCCTGTAATGACCCTGTCTGGGGCCAGCGATTCAACACGGTAAAGTGGGGTCTGTTGCCATCCGTTTTGGAAATAGCAGTTAACGGTGGAGTCGGGTTTCTGATGGGCAAGAGATTTATTCTGGCCGGATTTGTTCTGTCCTTGCTGCGGCGAGTTGTGCGGGGTGACTTGACGCCGGGAATTGGTTGTGATCCGTACCCGGACATCATCGACCAGGATGGGCCTGTCGTGCAGGAGAAAGCCAAATTCCCGGAGATGTTCGTCACGAAAGAGTGTGGCTGGATCACTGTCAGAGGTGACCTGGATCATGAGTGGCGTATCAGTTCCACTGAAACGTAAATTGAGATAATGTGCACAGGTTTGAGTAAGGGCTGGGGGCTGATCCAGCAATTCAAGACGGGCATTTTCTTCGAGCAGGGTTAATCGCGGAATGAATTTAGTGGACCACTGATCATCGATAATACCGGATGCCGTTTCTTGGCGGTCGATAACGATCTCGGCCATGGAAATTCCCACGGCAGAGAGAATTCCTGCGCGGTTATGAATAAGAATAGTGTTTATACCAAGCTTACGGGCGACTGCGCAGGCGTGTTGTCCTCCTGCTCCGCCAAAGCAGGCCAGAATGTGTTCCTTGATGTCATACCCGCGCATGACAGAGAGTTCGCGGATCGGTCGAGCCATTTCCTCATTGGCCACATCGAGAAATCCGAGAGCGAGTTCCTCCGAGGACTTTTCCGGTAAATTCTGGCTCTGCATGTGGAGATTTATCCGTGCGGTGAGAGTGTCCATCGACTGGCGTGCGCCGGCAAGATGCAGTGGCAGATCCTCATTTTCACCAAATATGTGTGGAAAAAAATCGGGTTGCAGGCGGCCAAGGATGAGGTTGGCATCGGTGATCGCCAGATAACCATTTTTCCGGTAACAGACAGGTCCGGGGTGTGCCCCTGCCGAGTCCGGCCCCACTTGCAGCATGTTGTTCTGAAAAAAGAGACGAGATCCACCGCCCGCCGCCACGGTCTTGATATGCATTTGCGAAGCCTGAATTCTGACTCCGGCAGTCTGCGTCTCCTGGATTAACTCAAACTCACCGTCATATCGTGAAACATCAGTGGAGGTGCCGCCCATGTCAAAACCAATAACAGGGCGTCCTTTGGTCTGAGAAAACGAGGTCAATCCATAGCCAACCACACCACCAGCCGGGCCTGAAAGGATGGCGTTGGCCCCTTTGAATTTTTCAGCCGCAGTAAGACCACCATCAGACTGCATGAACAGCAGTCGAGTTCCGGAGAGTTTATTGGAAAAACCCTGGATAAATGAATCGAGGTAACGCTGGATATGTGGGGTCAAATAGGCGTCAACAGTGGTTGTGTCACCTCGAGCCACCATCTTGACTTTGGGCATTACCTGATGTGAAAGTGATATCTGTTGAAAGCCTATTTCTTTGGCGATTTCACCGACGAACAGCTCATGATCGTAATAATCATAGGCATGGATAAGGACGACAGCCAGACTCCGTAGACCCTGGTTATAAATATCCTGCAGGGCTGAGCGGATCTGTCCCGGGTCCGGTTGTTTAAGAATAAGAAATTTTTTACCGCTGCGGCCGTTGACTGTTTGAGACACATCAAGAGAATCATCCGTGCTCGGATGGAAAGGACGTATCCGTTCGTCCACCTCAACGACTTGCTGGTAAAGGAGGTCCGGACGTTTGATACGCAGGTCAAAGAGATCCGGACGTGTCTGATCTCCGATGAAGAGCAGGTCTCTAAAGCCCTTCGTGATCAGCAGGGCGGTGGGAACGCCGGTACGTTCGAGAAGGGCATTGGTGGCAACTGTTGTCCCCATCCGGATGACGTCGATTCCATCAGAGGAAAAAGTGTCGGGTGCAATTGACTGACCTGAAATCCGCTCCATGATCCTGCGGATACCTTCTCGCGGGGCATCTGAATAATTGTTTGGGTCGTCAGAGAGAAGTTTTTCAGTGTAGATTTTGTCACTGCTCGGATCTTCAGCATAAATATCTGTGAAGGTTCCACCGCGGTCTACAGCAATACGGATGCCGGAAGAGGCATTAAGCATATCAGGTGTCTTCCTTCCATACGGCTAACGCCTGCTGATAAACCTCGGAACGTGAGAGGCCAAGGTCTTGAGCGATACGGCGACTTGTGTCTTTGAGTGATAATTCTCCTTGATCGCGGTACCAGATCAGGAGTTCATGCAGGTTTTCGCCCTCAGCAGGCTGCTGTGCTCCAGCATCAACGATTAAGACTGATTCTCCGCGAACCCTTCCTGTGGTACAGTGGGCAAGAAGTTCGGCGGGCGTACCAGTTTGTAATTCCTCATGAATCTTTGTTAACTCTCTGGCCCAGAAAATTTTCCGGTCCCCCATGATGGCGTGAATATCATGTAACAGGTCAGTCATCCGGTGTGGTGATTCGTAAAAAATGATAGGTTGAGCGGCATTGATCAACGAGGTGAGCAGCTTGCGCCGTTGACTTGCTTTTGAGGGCAAAAATCCCAGGAAGAGGAAACTCGTGTCGGTAAATCCTGCAGCGCTCAATGCAGTTGTCAAAGCCGAGGGCCCAGGAAGGGGAGTGATTTCAATACCTGCGGCTCGGGCCTCACGAACCAGGACAGCACCAGGATCGGAAATTCCAGGGGTGCCGGCATCACTGATCAGGGCAACGGTTGTTCCTGAGAGAAGTCGTTCAACCAGTTCAGCGGCTCGTTGAATCTCTTTTTCACGATAATAGCTGATCAGAGGTGTGCTGATTGCAAAATGGTTGAGCAGTCTTTTGCTGTGGCGAGTGTCCTCGGCAGCAATAAGATCAACCTCTTTTAAAATCCGCAGGGCCCGCAGAGTAATGTCTTCAAGATTCCCTATTGGAGTTGGCACAATATAGAGATGGCCAGGTGTTGAATGCTTGGCTTGGGTCATGACGGGGATTTTTTCCAGAGTATGTAGTGTAAGTTTAATCTCTTAATTATGCTCAATATCTGGTCAAAATGCACCAGCTTTCTTGATCTTCATGCCTTCGTGTTTTAATCTAGTAAGTTGAGTGGTTCAGTAAAAAATACAATTTCATGGTGGTCAGTATGGTTGATTTTATTTTTCGGGCGGGCGGTGCATCCTGGGATCTGCTTCTTGATTCAGCAGTTTATATCCTTTTTGGTATTTTGGTCGCTGGTTTGCTGAAGGTGGTTTTGAATCCGGCCACAGTGGCACGGCATCTCGGTCACGGTCGCTTCATGTCAGTCATTAAAGCTGCATTTTTTGGAGTCCCTTTACCTCTGTGTTCCTGCGGTGTATTACCTGCTGCTGTCTCGTTGAAGAAACAGGGGGCAAATACAGGGGCGACCAGTGCATTCCTTATTTCAACTCCGGAATCCGGGGTTGACTCAATTGCTATTACATATGCATTGCTTGACCCGATCATGACAGTAATGCGGCCCATATCTGCTTTCTTTTCAGCAATGATGGCAGGATTTCTGGAAAATATTATTCATAGACCACCGGAAAGGGCCATGGTTGCAACCGATCTTAGTTGTCCAATAGATAACTGCTGTGATGGTATTGACTGTGCCCCAGAAGATCATCGGCGTCACCATAGTTTATGGGAAAAGATAGTCGCCGGTTTCAAGTATGCCCTGCTCGATGTCTGGGGGGATATCGCAATCTGGTTTTTTGCCGGACTTATTATAGCGGGTATTATTACTGCTGCGATACCAGATGAACTGCTGGTGAGCTGGCTGGGGGGCGGCCTGTCATCGATGATGATTATGCTGGTGATTGGGATTCCACTCTATATATGTGCTACGGCATCTACGCCAGTGGCGGCCGCATTGATCCTTAAAGGTGTGAGCCCCGGAGCAGCCTTGGTTTTTCTACTGGTTGGTCCGGCTACCAATGTCACTTCACTCTCTGTTCTGGTTGGTATATTGGGCAAATGGAGTACCGTGCGCTATTTATTTGTTTTATCTGTGTCAGCGGTAAGTTTTGGATTATTGACCGATCTGGTCTATGGGATGAGTGGTATTTCGGCTCGAGCTGTGGTTGGAGAAGCAGCAGAGTTGATTCCCACAGGCGGTAAACTGGCAGCAACCATCCTTCTACTCCTTCTTTCGATTAAACCTATCTGGATCTGGGGGCGTAAACAATTAAGG
>JACKQG010006283.1_pt1 | contig 12643 bp, 8 predicted proteins | sample 8237621 | NCBI WGS metagenome assembly JACKQG01 (sample SAMN15677084, study PRJNA649215) | marine metagenome | biome: marine; feature: Black Sea; material: saline water; isolation source: suspended particulate matter (SPM) from the Black Sea western gyre | collected 2013-06-09/2013-06-10 | depth...
AAATCATAATTCTGTGTTGAGACTGGTCCTTTGAAAATTGCTTTCCCCTTTTCAACAACAGGTAAGTATAATATTTCCCATTCTTCAGTAGTAGAGTTCCAATGTTCATATGGATATTCAATTTTATAATCGGTATCGTAAACCACATTAAAAACTTCATTGAACTGATAACCGGTTGTATTGATAGTTCCTTGTAATTTGGCAGTTTGGCGTGCTTGTATTGAATCTGGGAATTCTTCGGGGATAGTAATATTTCCTCTGATTGCAGGTAAAGCAGATCTCAACATTGGATCACCAAAGAGCAAATAATTTTCATAATATGCCTTAGTCGCACTCACAACCTTTGAAATTAAAACTGCTTCTCCTATTCTGATTCTTTCACTTGCACCATTAACAATATGCCCAACTAATGTTGTACAAGGTCCATACCACCCCTTAAGAGTTGACGCAAAAGCTGCTACAGCTCCTCTGCCTTTTGTAGATAAAAATCGTTCAACAGTACATTCCGTAGTATTAGAATAAAAGAATCCTATATCACAGGAGGCAGCAACAAAAAAATTTAACATATCACCATTATTTAGCTTCCCAATGTCTCTGCTTGCTCTAAAATATTCCTCATCACCCATGACATCATAGCCGCCATGACCAATGTAATAGAATACTGCTGCACCTTCATTTATTTTTTTAATGATATCTTTATTTGCCTCAGGGCGATTTTTAAACTCATCAAGAGGATAACGAATTCCATAAACTTCTAGTAACTCAACATTATCTTCAATATAGCGAGCACATAACTCAGCATTGTAAGTATTTACTGTTTCTTTATGACGACCATCTTTAAGAAAATCATCGGCACAAATGATCACACGGTTGCGCCAGTAACCATAATTAGGTTGTGCAATATAATCAATTGTCTTATCCATCATGACTTCCATTTGAGAATTAGTATAACCGGGCAACCGACCTATCATCAAAGCGGGAGTTGTACTTGTGAAATAGACAAACTTGTCATCAGATACAGTTGTTACTTTTATGAAAGGAAGGATTTTATTTTTTTCTTCAGAGCCCGGTTCATAACCACGAAAGTCATTGGTGCCATCACCTGCAAGCACCACATAAGATAATTTTCTTTCCGGAATTAAGGCATAATAATCAAAGCCATATTTCAAGAAATATCTCAATGCAACGACGTCGGGCAAACCCCAAGCAAATTCATCATAAATATCATTGATATTCACAACCATCACATTCAAGCCGTCATACTCAACATGAACATCTGCAAGCTCTTTTGATTTTTCCCAAAATTGTTCAGGCGTAATGATAATAGCTTCAGTATTTGCAAGCGTTGAATCATCCCTAAGATATGAACGAATTTCTGTGCCATTCAAATACACAAGCGGTTTAAATTTTTCCTCGATTACTTCCGGAATAATATATCCCCCATTGCTTACAATACAGAATTTAGTGCCAGCTGTATCCGAAATTGCAACAAATGAGAGCGAGCTACTTGCATAATCATAATTTGTGATCTTTGAAGCCCGGTCAAAATCTTCTATTTTGAATATCTGGAGTTCATTATTAGAAACATTTGTAACATTCACAGTATATTCGATATTTTCCTGCGGGAGAGAAAGCGAAAGGTAATTATCCTCCATCTTTAGATTTTTCGTATAGCTGATCTCGTAATAATCGAAATAGAGTGTTTGAGAGCTGGATGCTGCCTGTACAACCTTTAGTGTATTCTTCCCATTTTGGAAGAAATTTCCTGTATAGGTAATGTGGGATTGACTCGAGGTATATTCAGATAATAATATTCCGTTCACATAGGTTGTAATGGAAGAATATGGATTAACATTGAAATCTATAAAAAGTTCCTGTTGGTCGTTTGTGTTGAGTTCGGAAACAGTGAAATCGAAGTATTTAGTATTTGCACCGCTTCCGGTAAAACTCTGCCAGTACCATACAATTCCTTCTGGTTCAGAGCGCACATGTTCTTCTTCGAAATGCTCGGAATAACGATATGTTGTAAGCGCTTCCCGTTTTGTTTGATCGCGTGGAGATTGGTTTTGGGAATTGTTGTGTGAAGTAATATCCGTATTATAATTATAAGTAAGCCAGTAGATATTCTCACCAGTGTAGGGATTATAATATTGCGTATAGTCTTGGTTCAATTGGAAGCCGTTTGTACCTCTTACATAAAAATACACTGTAAAATCAGATCCACTTTCACTTATGAAAACAGGCACTTCTTCAAAAGGATATAACGAATTACAGATATCGCGATCTTGTGAATATCCACCACCATTGAAAACCTTAATTTCATTTGGATCGAGATTTTCTACGTCAATTCCAGCTTGAGATAATTTCTGCTTGGTCAGCTTGCAAATTCCAGTCTCAGTAATCGGTATCTTGAACCATCTATCTGCATGTGAAAAGGGATTATCCTGCTTTTGAACTCGTTTCTCCGAACTCCAATGTTTAGAAATATTAAAATTGATTATTGTATGTTTAAAGATCTTTTCAAAATTTTTATCGGTAAATGGGTTGGCAACTTTGCTGCCGGAGAGCGAGAATGACAGCTTAAGATTATCGATGATCTTAAGTCTATTATTATGAACAGTAAATGGACGTATGATCACCATTACAACTGTCTGTTGCCGCCAGAGATAAGGTTCGGATATTTCGAGTAATTCTTTCGATGTTTCAGGTAAATAGACATCCTGTTTTATCTCATAAACATGAGTATAAGTTTCTTTTTGAGGGTCTTTTATGAACTTTGGGAACGGAGCGACTGGGGCAGTTAGATCAAAAAAACTATCCTCTTTTGAAATAATAGTAGAATGCGCATTCCCATTTGTGGGCACTCCGATCAGAAAAGAATAATAAGGAAGATCGATCCTTCCTTCGATCTCTTCTCGTTTAAGTTCCGGACATTCGATATATGAGTATCCTTCTCTTGCAAGAATCTGATATTCGGGAAGAATGAATTCAATTGTAAGATTATCTGTAGTAGTTCGTAATACTGTTACTGGTGAGTCCCCGAACAATGGGTAGGCAACAAATATACCCACCAGCAGAACTATAACAGATATTCTTTTTTTATTCAAAGTAAATGCTAATTAGCTTCAAAATTTTTTACAAATTTACTTAACCTTGATTTTTTTCTGTCTGCATTATTTCTGTGTATAACTCCCTTTTTAACTGCCTTATCAATAAGAGATTGGGCTTGAACCAGCAATGCATCCATTTCTGCTTTATCAGTGGACTTCTTGATCTTCTTTATGATCGTGCTGATACTCTTTTTCACATAGTGATTTCGTTCTTTCTTTTTTTCATCCGAACGCAATCTTTTTTTACAAGATTTATGATCTGGCATTGAATCTCCTAAAATTTTATAATTTTGACCAAGTAAATTACAGGGTGTATTTATTTGTCAAACTTTGCAACACTGAATTATCTCTTCCTTATCAGCATTGCAAGCAACTTTTTTAGCACAAATAAATTGAGTAATGAAAACAAGCAGAAAAGCAATATTAAAATCAGAATATTTCTCATTCCAAGAATATTTATCATTCCGGTAAAGAGAGCTGCAACTCCAAAACTCAACAAGGTAAGATTATGAAAAAAGAGCTCAAGAAAGATGAGCAGGAGTCCTGCGATGATCAAACTCAGCCAGATAATCATAGCAAAAATTATTTCTCTTCACTATCTTTATCTTTATGTTCTTCAGAACTCTCACCTTCTTCGCTCCGTGGTCTTCTAATATATTTTCTCTTGATTTTTTTCTTTGACCCATAATCATATCCATATCCATAACTTGAACCAGATCCATAATTATAACCAGATCCATAACGAGATCCCCGACCATGCGAAGTTTTTATACCAAGTACTGTAAAAGTTTTTGTGAATAGTATTATGATAAAATAAATCACAAAAAGTGCTACAGAAATGAAGAGCAAAGAAATCACAAATGTTAAGAGAAAGGACTTGAATGCGTCTTGTGTTACATCTGCGCGAGAAACGAATTTGGAAATATCTAACTTAGTGTAAATATTCTTTGAAAACTTCTCCTGATCCTGCAACACAGTTTTTAGCGAATCAATTATTCTTTCAGTTTTCATTATATTCTGATTGTAATTTTCCTGATCATAAGCTGTTCGAGCGTTTTTGAAACCTTCATTCAGAATTTCTTTTCTTTTCTCATTATCCTTTATTCTTTCTTCAACAGATTCAGATAATAACTGATCATCTATTTGTACTAATTCTTCCATAGTTAACTCGTCATGATTCCTTAATTTATCAATAATCTGCTTGTACATATTACGGGGTATCTCAATTAACCAAGTGCTATTGTTTGATGAAAATTTAGAGTATTTTATTTTCAGATCATGTTCTAAGACCAAATCGACAATTTCTTGTTTAATTTTTTGCATATTAGCTGAAGTATACTGTAACTCAAGTTTTGTATTGTATTTTGATTCCTCAAATAATTCAATAGCCTCTTTGGGTGTCTGCCCCATAATATCTGACGGTTTAAGAAATGTATTGATTATCTGTGATTTGTCAAATGCAATAATCAATGCGACAACAACCACACCTATCATTATAATATTTTTGATTCTTCTGGTGATATAAAGAGCTGCCATTAATTCTCCTTAGTTATATTGTTTTTTTTATTTCTCGTTTGGATATTATTCCATAGCGTACAGTAGCAATGCCAAGTAAGATCACTCCAATTAATACTGTCAAAATTTTTATATTTATTCCAATGATAAATAAGTTATTTATAGAATCCAGATCAATAACATAAAGATAAGTAGCTAAACTGACAAAAATAACTGCAATCTTACCGGGAATATTTGAACTTGGTATTTTATGATGTTTCATTATTAGCCAATAACCACCGATTATAATTAATAATTCAAGTGCAATAATAATATAAAATCCCCAGACAGGAAAGCTTCGGTAAACATAAAGATAAATCAATATTGTTACTACAAATATTTTATCTACTATCGGATCGAGAATTTTTCCTATAGTTGTTGCCTGATGCAATATCTTTGCAAGAAATCCATCCAGAACATCAGTGAAACCTGCAATCAATATCAAAATAAATGCCTGAATATTCTGACCATTATTAAGTGACACAAGCACGAAGGGTAAAATTATCAAGCGCATCAATGTGACAATATTGGGAATTGTGATCACTGTTTTAGGATCAAAATCAGCGTTGGCAAATCCGTTTTTTTTTGTGTACATCAGTCTATAAATTTTTCCCTTACGATTTTGGCGAAAGTTTTATCATGAAGCTTAATAAATTTGGAAGTATATGATGATTTCTCAATTGCAATTTGCTCATATTTTTTCATTGTATCAACATTTTCACCGTCAATAGCAACATAGATTTTTTCATTACCTTTTATATATTGAATTGAGAGCTTTTTCTCTGCAGAAAAAATAAAAGGTTTTATAAACTGATTATGAGGATTGATCGGCGTGAGCAAAAGTACATCTGTGTGAGGAAAAACGATCGAGCCACCGGCGGAGATGTTATACCCAGTCGAGCCGGTAGGAGTAGAAACGATAATCCCGTCTGCCTCAATATCAAAGAGGTACTCATTATCATCCAGAATTTTAAAGGTAAGCATCTTAGGATATGTTCCCTTATAAAGAACACAATCATTCAGAGCATAATATTTCATTTTAGTATCTGATAAAGACGTGCACTCAAGGATCATTTTTTCTTCTACAATATAAGCACCTTTTCTGATTTGCTCAAAAACCGGTTCGAATTCATGCTTTTCGCATTCAGAAAGAAAACCAAGCTTACCGTGATTGAATCCAAGAAGTGGAATATTCTCTTTCAGAACTAATTTTGAAGCAAGAAGAATTGTTCCGTCACCACCAAGTACAATAAGCAGGTCAATGTTCTCTTTTGTGAAACCTTTCACATAGGAAATTCCCTGTAATCCTTTTCTTTTTTGATTTTCCAAAAGTGAAATAATATATTCATTTTTCTGAAGAAAGGCAATGCGTTCTTTCAGTTTTTGAATACTTTTAAATAACTTCGGATTATAGAAGATTCCTATTCTCTGCATAGAGTGAGAAAAAGTGATTTATGCTAAGATATGTCAACAAAAATGGAATTTTAGAATTTTTTTTGAAAATGTTGACAGCTCAAAAGAGCGCTTCGGAATATATCAACCTAATTCTCAGAATATGAGAGTTTTAGAATGGAGGATTAGTCCTAATTGGTAAGGCAGCGGTCTTGAAAACCGCCGGGCTCTGCCCTTGGGGGTTCGAGTCCCTCATCCTCCGCCATTTTGTTCTTTCTGGAGAGGTGACCGAGTTGGCTTAAGGTGCGCGCCTGCTAAGCGTGTGTAGGAGTAACATCTTACCCAGGGTTCGAATCCCTGCCTCTCCGCCATTTATAGAAATGTGGGTCGTCGCCAAGTGGCAAGGCACAGGGTTTTGGTCCCTGCATTCGGAGGTTCGAATCCTCCCGACCCAGCCATTTTTTTAATCTTGGGGTGTCGTCTAATGGCAAGACAGCAGTCTCTGGATCTGCTTATTGGGGTTCGAATCCCTGCACCCCAGCCATTTTCTTTGTAGGAGCTGATGAGAACAAAAAAAAGCTATTTCCCATTCGGATATATCTTACCTGCATTTCTAATAGTATTCGCTTTCCGTCTCATACCAATAGTGCTCTCCTTTATCATCAGCTTCTTCAAATGGACAATTCACGGTCCCGAAAAATTCATAGGACTCCAAAACTATATAAAACTTTTCCAGGATCCAGGATTCTGGCAATCCCTGATCAATACCTTTTACCTTGTTGTTTTTATCGTACCGATAACCCTTATCTTGTCGCTTTTTTTTGCAAATCTTCTTAACAGAACAAAAAAATTATCCGGGCTATTCAGGACAACATATTTCATTCCCACAGTAACTTCTCTTGTGGCTATCTCAATTCTTTGGAAACTGATCTTCTCACCTCATGGCGGACTGATGAACCATGTGCTCGGCTTCTTCAGTATTCATGGTTTGAACTGGCTTTCTGAGCCAAGAGGAATTTTCACTCTTCTCTTTGGTACGATAGGCATCAATATACCCAAAGCATTTGGCGGACCTTCACTCGCCCTATTTGCGATAATAATTGTCAGCATCTGGAGAAGTCTCGGTTACAATACGATTATATATCTGGCAGGACTCCAGAATATTCCGGAAGTGTACTATGAAGCTGCCGATATAGATGGTGCAAGTAAATGGAAACAATTTTTTAATATTACCGTCCCCCTTATTTCTCCTACAACTTTTTATGTTCTTATCATGACGACTATTGTAACATTCCAAGTCTTCTCACAGGTATATTTAATGACAGGACCGCCAATCGGAGGTCCGCTTGGAACTACAAAGGTCATTGTTTATTATATCTTTGAAATGGGTTTTGGTGAATCTCAAAATCTCAGCTATGCAAGTGCAATTGCTTTAGTGCTATTTTTCATTATCCTTGGTCTGACCATGCTCCAAAAGCGGCTTGAAAAGAAGGTGCAGTACTAATGCTCAAAAGATATTTCGGCAAATGTTTCTCTTATTTTATGCTCATTCTCTGTGGGTTGATCATGGTAGTGCCTTTTATCTGGATGGTTTCCACTTCACTAAAATCTCAAACTGCAATAAATAAAGGGAGCGTGGGCTTTATTCCTATTGAGTTTGTGAACTATTATATTCATGACGGCAAGAAAGAGCTTTGTGAGATAGTTACTGAAGAAGAAGATCTCTCGGTAATAAACATCTATGGCAATGATGGAAAAACATTCAAAGAATCCTATGTAAAAGTGCCGACCGAGAATATCACATCATCAAAAAAACTGAAATTCCACTTGAATAATTACATAGAGGCATTTACAAAAGTGCCTTTCGGCAGGTATTTCCTAAATACATTATTTGTCTCATTATCTGTTCTGATCGGTGTACTCATCACTTCATCACTTGCTGCATATGCATTTGCACGTATGCGGTTCAAAGGGAGAGATTTCATTTTCTACCTATTCATCAGCATGATGATGGTACCCCAGCCGATATATCTTATTCCTTCATACTTCCTGCTTACAAAACTCGGATGGATAAATACCTACCAAGCACTCATCATACCATGGATCGCAAATATATTCAGTATCTTCTTATTACGCCAGCAGTTTAAGACAATTCCGCAAGACCTCTTTGATGCAGCAGTCATAGACGGATGCTCCCAGTTTGAGATACTCTGGAGGATCGTACTGCCGATCTCCAAACCAATTCTTGCGACAACTGCGATATTCTCTCTTATTGCCAGTTGGAACAGCTTCATGTGGCCTCTCGTAATGACCAGCAGTGATAAACTGCGTGTGCTGCAGGTTGGTCTTTCGTATTTTGCTCAGGAGGCATCTTCAAGCACCACACTACTCATGTCCGCATCAACTTTCTCGATAGCGCCTCTGCTTATTATATTCCTTTTTGCACAAAAACAGATCATATCCAGCTTTATCTCAAGTGGTTTAAAAGGTTAAAAACTTTACAAATCTTTCCATCATAAAAAAATCATATCTATGATTAATCACAAAAATATTCTTATTACGGATATCGGAAGCACAACCACAAAAGCTGTCCTTTTTCAAAAGGATTCTGATTCTTTCAAACTTATTGCTCTGAAAAATGTCGGCACGACCGTTGAGCGTCCTCAGGAAGATGTTAAGATCGGAATTTTCGATTCTATTCAACAGCTTGAAAAAATCTCAGGAATTCAACTTCTTGAAAAATACTCAACCCCAGAAAATCTTCATTTCAATAAAGACACCCTCTATCTCACCACAAGCAGTGCAGGAGGTGGATTGCAGATAATTGTCTTTGGACTCACGCTCTTTGATTCTGCCAGTAGTGCAAAACGAGCTGCGTACGGCTCGGGTGGAGTGATCCTGGACACTTTTGCCATCAATGATAATCGAACTCCTGTTGAAAAAATGCAGCTTATTCGTTTGCTACGACCTGATATTATTTTATTTTCAGGTGGCACAGATGGAGGAAATATCAGCAGCATTGTCCGCATGGGGGAATTGCTTTCTCTGGCACATCCAAAGCCAAAATTCGGAGATAAAACAAAGATCCCGCTGGTGTATGCCGGCAATAAGGATGCGCAATCATTCATACAATCACTCTTTTATGATAAATTTCAACTTTACATAGTTCCAAATATTCGACCCACTTTGCAAGATGAAAACCTTCCACCTGCTCAGGAAAAAATACATCAGCTTTTTATGGATAATGTTATGGAGCAGGCACCGGGTTACGGCTCGCTGAAAAAAGTCGTTTCCGATGATATCATACCAACTCCTTCCGGAGTTATAAACGCACTTCGGCTTGTCAGTAAAGAAATAGGTAAAAATGTCATTTCCGTAGATATTGGCGGTGCAACAACTGATGTCTTCTCGAACATTATGGGCAAGTACTATCGCACTGTAAGCGCCAATTATGGAATGAGTTACAGTATTTCTAATGTAATGAAAGATACTACTTTTGAGAGAATTCAAAGGTGGCTGCCAGCGGATATTGATGAGCATTATATCAGAAATTATATCGCAAATAAGATGCTATACCCGCTTTACATTCCAAAAGATGATGCTCAGGTTGCCATCGAACACGCAGTGGCACGAGAAGCGATACGGATGTCCAAAAAGCACCACATGAAAATGCACTTCAACACACAAAAGATCGGATTCCTCGACAGATTGAAACACATGGATCTCGATAAATTTCTGGAATGCTTCTACGTGGAAAAACTGCAAGAGCAGCGATCCTTCCACATGAAGGACGTCGGGATCATGATAGGTGCAGGCGGAGTGCTGTCAAATGCCCCTTCGAACAAACATGCTCTGCTTACTATTTGTGACGGATTGAAACCCGAAGGAATTACTGAAATTTGGCGAGATATTCATTTCATCTCACCACACTTAGGCAAGCTGAGTGAAGTGGACAGCAAACTTGCATCCGAACTTCTACAAAAAGAGTGCTATCAGAAAATCGGCATCTGTATCCGTCCGGTTTGCAAAAACATGAAACCCGACCAGAAAGTAATGGAAATTCTAGTTGTAGATAAATCTCATACAATAAAATCAAATACAATAAAATATTTTTCTAATGATGAATCTACACTTCAGAAAATTCTAATAAAACTCGAAAAGGGCTTTTCTTTTGGGAATAGTGAACACGAATTCGAGCTTGAGACCGAGCTGCCAATTCTAATTGATACCCGTTTTAGAGATAATACTGCTTTTGAACAATACAATGCAGAGATGAAGCTATTTGATATTGAAAACCACCAAAAGGAACTCGAAGATTGCTTCTCATCTTTTCTAAAAAACATAAAAATAGAAAATGGCACTTTTACCATAAAGAGGGAGCTTCCCTACTCGGGTGAGATATTTGTCTCAAAAGATGAAGAAGTGAAACCATTCACATTGATCGGTGAAAACAAATATGCGCCTCCCAAAATTTACGTGCTTTCACTCTTCACTTTGGATTACCTCGATCTGAATCCTGAGCTGATGGAAAAGAGTATGCTTGTGAAGGAAGGTGATTCCGTAAAATTCAATCAGAAGATCATCGAAATTTCAGACAGAGGAATAATCTCTGCTTTCTCCGGTAAGAGCCATGAATACCGTACCCCTGTTCGCGGTAAGATCGAGCATATAAATTTTGAAGCAGGCACTATAATTCTGCGGGAAATCCAGGATTATTCTACAAAGCCGCTTTATATAAATATTGCACAAGAACTCAAAATCGATCCCAAGCATATCAAGGGATATCTCAAGAAACGTGAAGGTGATTTTGTTGAAACTTATGAACCGCTTGCATCACGGCTTGATAAGGATTTCAGCAAAGTCATGCCCTCACCTGCAACAGGTGTCATCACAGCAATAGATACCAAAAAAGGCACAGTAACCATTCAATATAAGAATGACCCCTACCGCATATTTGCAAACGTGAGCGGAAAAGTTATCGATGTCGAGGAAAATCTCTCTGCAACTATCCAGTACAAAGGAAATAAGCTGGATGGCATTATTGGATTTGGCGGAGAAAAAACAAGCGGAATGCTTATCATAAATGAATCTCATCTTGAAAAGGATGAGAAATATCGTGATAAAATACTCGTGTGCTTTGAGAAAATTTCTTATGACTTCTTGCGAGATTGTGCTGAACTCGATGTTGCAGGTGTAATTGCTCCATCGATAGACAACAAAGACCTTGTTGAATTTCTTGGCCAGGAGATCGGCGTGGCGCTCACAGGCAATGAAAACATACCATTCCCGATAATATTGACAGAAGGATTCGGCAATTTCAGAATGAATGTCGTCTTTGAAACTTTCTTCAAAGAACATCAACATAAAAAGATTTATATAAATGGTCACACCCAGATCCGTGCCGGTGTTGTTCGACCTCAAATGATAATTTTTTAAATGACATGAGAACATTACATATTATCGTAACAGGCATTGTGCAAGGCGTTTGCTTCCGCTATTTCACTTCATATAATGCGAAGCAATTCGGCATACACGGCTATGTAAAGAACCTATCCAATGGTGATGTCGAGATCATAGCACAAAGCGAAACGCAAAATCTGCAACCCTTTTTAGAAAAACTCAAGTTAGGACCCCCCGCAGCACGTGTGGATGACATCAAGATCGAAGAAGACACGGAACAAACTGAATATGATTCCTTTGAGATTGCTTACTAAACTTTTCATACTTTTTTTGTGCATCTCTCTTTTAGGATTCTCTCCCAATCCCAAATATATTACCGAATCCGATGAATACCACGTTGTGAAGAAGGGTGACACGCTCTACTCGATCGCAAAGAAATACGAAACAACTGTCGATGCTCTCAAGAGGATCAACAATCTTCCCTCAGATAAAATACTTATCGGGCAAAAAATTTACCTCCGTAACAAAGAACATCCACATCAATATTATGTGACCAAACGGGATATTCCTTCAAATGGCTATCATGTTATTCAAAAAGGAGAAACGCTTTACCGGCTTTCTAAAATTTATGATATCCCCATCGAGCGATTGATGGAGCTTAACCAACTTACTTCTTACACGATAAAAGCCGGTGAGAAATTATTGTTGAAGGGTAAGCCCGGACAAACCACTATTTCAGTTACTCAAGTTAAAGAATATGAACCGGATAAAATAGAACAGCCAAAGCAAACTAAGACAAAAACAGAAACAACAAAACAACCAACTAAGCAAATAAAAAAACCGAAATATCATATTGTGAAAAAGGGTGAAACGCTTTACAGGATCGCTTCGACTTACGGATTATCTATTTATGAATTGAAGAACTATAATGGGTTGAGTTCGAATAATATTTTTGTTGGACAGAAGCTCTATCTGGAAACCCAGTCAAAAAATGACAATGAAAAATATACCATTCCCAAACCGGTTATAAAGAAATCGGAATTTCAGAAATACGGAATCATCTGGCCCTGTATCGGGCAGATCACTTCGGGATTCGGCACACGTGACGGCAAGCCGCATAAAGGACTCGATATTGCCTGCCCTGAAGGCACACCTCTGAAAGCTGTTCTTAATGGTGAAGTTGCATA
>JACKQG010006286.1_pt1 | contig 12636 bp, 5 predicted proteins | sample 8237621 | NCBI WGS metagenome assembly JACKQG01 (sample SAMN15677084, study PRJNA649215) | marine metagenome | biome: marine; feature: Black Sea; material: saline water; isolation source: suspended particulate matter (SPM) from the Black Sea western gyre | collected 2013-06-09/2013-06-10 | depth...
ATTTAGTGTAAAGTCTAATCTTGAACTTGTGTAAAGGATCTATCTTAACGAACAGGCCAGACCCACCGCTCAATTAAGCACTTTCGGTTTTTCCCCGACACACATAGCCGACACAAAAAACCAAAAAAGCTTAATTTTTTGCCACCGCTCATAAAACAACATAGACTTTTAGAACAAAACATTTTACTTGCAACTTTCGGAAAGAAAAACATAAATATCTGACTTGACAAGTATATCAAACGGACTTTAATTCATCTACCAACATGCTAAAAATAAAAAAAACAAACCCACCAGCATTACACTAATGGGTTTGTGAATATTGACTGTAAATGTCACATATTAAAACCTGACTTTGTACATAAAGAACAAAACCAATTTCTGTTCTAACGATTGCCCATGACCTTCAATGTTTCTGACTGGCTTCCGTTGCTTACACTAATGATGTACATTTCAGATTTTGTGGCAAATTCAAGGTAAACTTCTTTTTGCCCTTCGTTAACGCTATAAGTGGAAGAAAACATTTTCCGTCCAACAACATCATAAACATTCACCTCGTAAACAGCATTACTGTTTTCTGAAACCAATACCGCATGGATTCCTTGCGCGTTTATTCCTTTGAAATGCCAGAAGTTACCATTGCTGCCCGTGCTATTTCCCAATGTTGATGCCGATTTACCACCTACTGTTGGGCAATCTTGAATTGGGTCAGGTTGATTTGGATCATTGTCTCTATCAAACTCAAATCCCAAGCAATCATCCCAGCTTGTAGCTTGGTCATCTTTTTCAGAAGCAAACCCTGTTATGTTCACCTCCCCTGTTTCAATACAGCCCGGGTCGTTGACAAAGCCGCTCATCTGGATAAGGGTGTAACCAAATGTCTGGTTGTTGTTGTTATAAATCCCAACAATTGACAGGTTGCCATCCTGATAGATGGAATTTTCGGGAGTCCAGTAACCGGTAACTGCCTTCTGGCTGCCCAAGGGCACCACCTCCGTTGAATAGTATTCGAAATAATTGTTTCCTGCCAAAAGATTGGTGGCATTGGGTATCTCGTAGCTGAACAACAGTTGTTTATCGATTGTTTGTGGCTGGCTGTTGTCTTCAACAAAACAGTTGCCTGTTATGATGATTTCCCCATTATCGTAATGCATTTTATGGGATCTGGCACTTTCTGAAATAACAAAAGGAGCGTCAAAAGTATAATTAACAGGCTGCTGGGTGATTAATCCGTTGTAGTCCAGTTCCATCATTGCGAACGGATACCTTGCCGAATTGAGCAATACCAATAGTTTATCATCTGTGGTGTTATATTCTACGTCAACACCCGAATATCTGTCGGCAGGGAAATTGTAAACATTGCTCCATTGAAGGTTCATGTCCATATCAATTATGCCTGCTATGGGGTGATAATAACCGTTAAAACCTATTTCTTTGGTGGTCATTCCCGTGAAGGCGATCTCGCTTTCGTCTGCCGAAATCTCCAGATCGGTTACCACGCAAAGCACGGGGTCGTAAGGTGCATTGGGCAGGTTATCAGGTTCAAATACCAATACCTGTGGATTTGCCAATCCCGTATCATCTATCTTCATTATAAAGCCTTTCGATTTTCCAATTATGTTGTTCATGTTCACATCCTCGAAAAGCCTGTCGGCCATAACGCCCGAAATGTAAAATGCCCGCTCAACATGCGAATATACAATCCGCAGACCAACTGCATTGGCATATTCCTGTATGCCGGGATAAGAAATGTTGTAATATTCGGCACTTATTATTTCCATTGTTACCTTGTCATATTTGCCAAAAAACGGATAGCCCATGCCACCTGACCCATTTGGATAATAAACCCCGGTACCTGCACCGTACTGGTAATCATCAGTGGGATAAATGGTGAAATCGGTCAGTTGGACTCTTTCAGGGTCAGCAATGTATGCTATTCTGCCCGGCAAGAAATTGATCCCGTCAATGGGATGGCCGGTAACTTCATAATTGCTAAAGCCCCAATCAGTCTTGTTGCCTGCAACAAACTGCCTAAGCTGGTTGTTTTCAATACCCCCCTCAATGGAGTGACTGTAGTGCTTTTTGAACGTGGCTTGTGAATAATGAGTTGCTACTTTAAACCTTTGCGAAAACCCTGTTAGGCTCATTAGCCCTACCAATAAAAATAATGATAATTTTTTCATAATGTGAAATGTTGGTTAAAAAATGGATTAAATTGTAAAAAATATTTAAAAAGTTATTCGACCCAAAAACGTGTCATATATTTATTAACCTGTAATACAAGCCTTTACAGCTTGGGGGGGGTAATCTAATATCCGATAACGGAGGTTGTAACTATGAAAACGTAGTGATCCTGTTTATGGAGGTATAATTCAATTATCAATACTCATCATAATACATCAAACTAATTATGTACTTTTACATTTATTATCAATGATAATGGGCACGGTCAACTATTACATCTTTATGCAAAAACATAAGAACAGATTGAGAAATATAGTTTCTTTAGTACTGCTTGTTTTACTTTTGTTGTTGCAGTTACATGCCTTTTCACAAGGCAAGGAAGCAAATGTCTGGTATTTCGGGCAGCGGGCTGGTATTGACTTCAACTCCGGTAGTCCCCCGGTAACACTACTCGATAGCCAAATGAGTGCAGGGGGTGGGGGTTCCAGTGGTAGTGCCAGTATTGCCGATAGCAATGGCAATCTGTTATTTTATTCCAATGGATTACACATCTGGAATAAAAATCATGTGTTTATGCAAAATGGACAAGATATTGGGACCTTATCTTCACAAGGTGCAATGATTGTACCTATACCAGGTAATAACAAATTATTTTATTTCTTTAATTATATTTGGGAATTCAGCGTCTTTCAATATCATTTTCAATATTCTGTTATCGATATGAACTTGGACAACGGGAATGGTGTTGTTGTTGCCTCCCAAAAGGGAATCCGGCTTTTTAATAATTCAAGTAATCACCTTAGCGCTGTAACCCACATTAATGGGCAAGATGTATGGGTACTTGCCCACAAGTATTACAGCGACTATTATTATGCCTACCTTGTAACGGCTGACAGCCTCCACCATACCCCGGTAATCAGTCAAGTGGGTTCGGTTTTTGATGCTTCATCAGGTTACATGAAAATATCCCCCAACGGTAAAAAAGTGGTTTCTGCAGTACAGCAATCTCCTCTGGCATTTTTTGATTTGGTTGATTTCGACAATGAAACGGGAATTGTAAACGACCAAAATATGGTACATGATGCATCTGGTAATTATTATGGTGTAGAGTTTTCACCCAACAATTCAAAACTGTACATAAAAGGTACAGGCAAGCTTGTTCAGTACGACCTTGATGCGGGCAGCCCACAGGAAATACTGGATTCGGAGGTTGAAATTTTTGATGGAGGTTATCAAGGTGCATTGCAACTTGGCCCCGATGGGAAAATTTACTGCAGCATGGGGGATGCTTATTTGAGCGTGATCCACCAGCCCAACAATGCGGGCATGGCATGTGGTTTTGAAGAAGATGCCATTGATCTCGAGGGCAGATTGACAACCGGGGGTCTCCCCTCCTTTATCCAATCCTACTTAAACGATCCCTCCTTTAGTGCCCAGAATAATTGTCTCGGCGATGCCACAACATTTGAAATAACAGAAACAAACGGTATTGATTCGGTTTTTTGGGATTTCAACGATTTTGCCAATCAACCATATGATACATCCACACTTTTCAGCCCTTCATATGTTTTTTCCAATGCAGGTACTTTTTTCGTTGACCTCACCGTTTACTCCGGCCTGCTGGAAAAAACCGTAACACAGGAGGTAATAATACATCCCCTGCCCCAACCGCAAATTGGCAACGACACTCTGTTTTGCGATACCGGTTTTTCCATAACCTTAAATGCCAATTGCAGTGCAGTATCTTATTTTTGGAACACATGGGAAACCACACCGGAAATAACAGTTGCCGATACGGGAACCTACTGGGTAAGGGCAACGAGTGCCGAAGGGTGCAGCAACACTGACACCATCAACATCGGTCTGTACCTCCAGCCACAGTTGAACGAATCAAACCTTATGATAACAAATACCGGCTGTGGGCAAAACAATGGCTCTATAACGGGGCTGCAAGTCGCTGGTACGCCTCCTCTTACCTATTATTGGGTAAATATGCTAGGTGATACCGTTGGCTTTAACATTGACTTACTCAATCTGTCGGCAGGGGCATACAGCCTGATAGTGGCATATGGCACATGTTCGTCTACAATGGCAACCTATTTGGTAAATGATGATGGCAACATACAGATAGACTCGGTTACAACCACCAACAACCATTGCAGTTCCAACACCGCCACCCTCACCATTTTTGCCAACGCCCCAAACCCTGCAATACTGACCTACAGCATCGATGGAGTTAACTTCCTGTCCAACGGGGGAATATTTACCAACCTTGCCCAGGGTTCGTACACAGTAATAATTGAGGACACTAACAACTGTGTTGGCAGTTACATAAACAACCCTGTCATAATCCAGAATATAGGAGGCCCGGCAATAACTATTGAGAACGTAACCCCTGAAAATGATTTCTCAGCTGACGGGAGCATATTTCTGGAAGCCACAGTTGCAAGTGGTGATGTAAGTTATTCCATTTATAATGGAAGCAGCCCCCAAACCAACAACGGCTTGTTTCAAAACCTATCAGCAGACTTGTATTATTGCAAAGTGTGGGACGACTTTGGTTGTGACACAACCTTTGAAGTTATCGTGCCACGCAATACAACAACTATCCTTGAAGCCATTTCAGGGTTTGGCAGTTCGTGTGTGAACGACACGGCGGTAAGCTCATTGAACCTTGAAAATTTCAATGGTGTGTTTTCCTTTGAAGCAAAAATATACTACGACATCTACGTTGTTACCTGCGTTGGCTACATCGACCTGTTGCCCGAACTGGAAGCAGGTTTTCAGGCAATTATAACCACCCCGGGCGAAGTACTGCTAACATGGCAGGGAACAACCCCGTTAACTATGCCCGACACAATAATGACAAAACTGGTGTTTGGTGGTATGGGCGAAGGCATTTCACTTATATACTGGGAAGCAGGTCCCGGAGAAAGTGTATTCTTTGACCAAAATATGGATACTATAAATGCAGTTTTCTATGTTGGAAGTGTACAGATTTACAGCAACCCTGAGATACTTATGCAATCAAATGAAGTAGCATGTACAGGTGATACAATATCAATTACACCAACTGTGGATGGGGGCAATGGTACAATAGCTTATTATTGGACGGGGCCCAATAGTTACCAATCCCAAAACAAAGAATTATTGTTAAGCCCTGTCAGCACAAATCAAACAGGCATATATACACTTACGGTTGTTGATAGCATGTATTGCCAAGAAAACCAAAATATAAATATCAACATTATCCCATCACCCGAAATTGCATTTTCAGAACACGACACCCTTTGGGTTGATCCGGGGTTTATACTTGAAGCCGGGTACGGTGCAGAATCATATTATTGGAACACAGGGGAAACTACTGAAACAATAACAATCGACAGCATGGGCAATTACATTGTAGAAGTTACATCATATGAAAACTGCAAATCAATTGATGCTGTGCAAATACTTTGGGCAGGGACTCCTTTTTACCTGCCAAATGCTTTTACACCAAACGGTGATGGGCTTAATGACAATTTTGCACCAATACCACGCTACGATTATGTAAACAAGTACCATCTAAGCATATACAACCGCTGGGGACAAAGAATTTATGAAACCACAGATATAAACAAAGGTTGGGACGGTACTTACAAAGGCAGCCCGTGCATGTTAGGGGCATATGTTTACCGTATTGTATATGAAGAATTCGGACAACAGCCAATTGAAAGCAAGGTTGTGGAAGGGACTGTTATGTTGGTAAGGTGAGCAGGTTTAGTATCGGACTTGAATTAATTATATCTCGGACTGAAAATAGTTTAACATAAAACTGTAAAATTAACCGGACATTATGGAAAAAGAAAAAGCCCATGCTTCGTAGTCAAGCACATTGCCAAGTCGCAAAAAAGCCCACTGCCAAAACCTAAACTTGTCAATAAGCTTGCCCGCCCTGCCGCACAGAAAAAAAAGCCCAGCTGCCAACAATGTATATAGTTTATGGCGGGTGTAGTGCTAAATATGAACATTCTAACAATAATTAAACATCGGTGTAAGTTGAAAGATTTGTGTTTCAAAAACCGCCACAAAACCATATACTTAACGTTACCTGCAAGGCTCAGAAACAGAACACTAGACTGAAAACATGAAACGAGAAATAGAACATATAATTAAACTATTGACTTTAATAGAAGATTTTGTTTTGCCGACCCGCTATTGCCCTGAGGAGACAATTGGGAATGCCGGCACACAAAACAAGAGAAATGCAAAACGCACAGACCTTCCCACAATCAATTTTTGCATTACACTTGTTTTTATCCCACCCACTAAGGTAGAATTGACAATTTACAGTAATGCTAACAATATGTTATTTAGGACAATATTAATAAACAAGAATGGAATTGAACAACATTTTCCATTAAATCAATTATTTATAAACTAAAACTTTAACATTATGAAAAAAGAATCCAAAAAAGACAGTAACCTGTTGAAAAACACAAACAGAGGAAAGAAAAAGACAATAATCTATTATCTTGTCTTTATGCTATTCTTCACAACTACAGCAATAAATGCACAACAGATAATACCAGGTATTTTGTATTTAAGTACATTATCTGAAGAATCACGTCCCGGAGATAATAGAATTGTTCAAAACGATACCTTGTTTGATATTTTTCAGCAATATGGTGTATATTCTTATGAACAAGCTGTTCCGTTTGCCAGAACACCTTCACTTTGGAAAGTTTACAAAATTAAATGCACTGGTAATGTTGAAACTTTAAGATATGTGTTGGAACAACAAGCCAATGAACTTGTAACAAATTTTATGTACATACAGGAACAAACACCTTGTTACTCACCAGTAGATTCGCTTTGGGTAGAAGGTAAACTTTGGCACCTTGAAAAAATACAGGCCGATAGTGCATGGGATATGACACGGAGTAGTGACAGCATAGATGTAGCTGTACTGGATTGGTTGCCACCAGATATTTATCATCCTGACCTGTTTCATAAAATTAATCCGCCTTTCAGACCCATGTCGGGTGTACCATACACACATTTATATACCAGCACTAACCCTCATGCAACTGCAATTGCTGGTTTTATCGCCGGTGAAACAACTGAAGTTGGTGGTCAACCTGAAGGCAGGTTAGCCTCGATTGGGTTTAACACAAACATGATATTCTATCAAGAGAATGAACATGCTCAAATATACCAAGCTCTTCATGCTTCAACTGTTATGAAAGCAGAGGTTATTAGCATATCGAGTTTTTCTGGTTGCGGTAGTGATACGTTAAATCCCGATACTCATGCAGCATTACAGGAAATTCTGGATAATAATACAGTAATTGTTGCCGCGGCTGGAAACGGTAATGAATGTAACGGAGGCCCCTTAGGTATTTTTAACGGCCTTATTTTTGATGAAATTATTGTAGTGAGTGGTACTGATTCAACAGACCATTTTCAGGTTGTTGACAATAATGGTGATACTAGTTCTTTTTCACATTACCCATCTGTTGACCTGTGTGCCCCCGGTTATAAAATGATAAGCTCTAACAATACATGGGTACATCAATATGTTATCGACACTGTTACAGGCGATACCACGGCTATATTGGATTCAATACCTAATTGGAACTTGTATCCTGGCTGGTGGAGCGGCACCTCTTTTTCTGCTCCTATTGTTGCAGGTGTTGCCGCACTAATTAAATCCATAAACCCTTGCCTGTCTCCCGAAGATGTACAAACCATTCTAAAAAGCACAATAGATCCAATTGCGGATGCTAATGTTTTCCCAGGACAAATAGGCACTGGAAGACTAAATGCCTATAAAGCTGTAAAACTTGCACACGGATCATACAACTTTCAAAATTACACAGTACATTCAGGTGAAGATTTAACTTGGAATAATCCCCATTTTATTGACACGTTATACATAGAACCAACCGGAAAACTGACAATAAATGCCAACTGCTTTTTTAATGCCGGTGGCGAAGTATTTATCGATACTCTGGCATTGTTAACTGTAAATAATGCTACACTAACAACAACATGTGGAAATATGTGGTATGGCATTGAGGTTTGGGGTAATATAAACGCAAGTCAATATCCCGATACTAATTATAACTACATTCAGGGAAGGCTTGTATTAAATGGAGCAACACTTGAGAATGCACATGAAGCCGTTAGCCTGTGGAAAGATGGTGATTATAACAGTACAGGGGGGTATGTTATAGCTGAGAATTCGAGTTTTATAAATAACCGCAGAGCAGTGGCATTTATGAGCTATCATAATTATCACCCTATTTCATTAGATCCTGACGAAAACTTTAGCAGATTTGATAATTGTGATTTTAGTGTAAACGAAAGATATCTTAACGATTCACCTTTTCATGGTATGGTGAGCTTATGGGATGTTGAAGGTGTTAGTTTTAGAGGATGTAATTTTGTAAATGAGAGAGATTCTATATACGATAGCTCTGGTAATCTAATTGATGACTCATTAACAGGTTTTGGTTTATGGTCGGTGGATGCCGGCTATGGGGTATCTTCGTTATGCAACTCACAAGCGTCGCCATGTCCGGCACAGTACATTGATTCAAGCAGGTTTGAGAAACTGGAATATGGTATTCATGCAATAAATACGACATCAAAGAATACTATCGCCGTCAAAAGCAGCATATTTGATGCAAACATTACCGGGCTTTATACAAGTGCGCTGATGCAACCCACAATTATATTCAATACGTTTAATGTAAATGCCGTAGATACTGCTTCAAATCAAATTTATGGTGGAGTTTACTTGGATAACTACACAACAGGTTTTATATTGGAAGAGAATTTATTTAAGGACGGGCAAGGCGCTATTGGTGGAGGTTTTGGAACAACTATATATAGCGTTGGAGTTTGTGTAAATAATTCAGGAGGTGGAAATGAACTGGTTTATAATAACACATTTGAAGATCTATATGTAGGTGTACTTGCTCAAAATTTTAACCGAGGCAGGGATGATGGAAGCACTGGGCTAGAAATATTATGTAATGAATTTTTCAATATCCAATACGATATAGCTGTTACTGCAGATGATCCAGAGAATATTATGGCTGGTATTAAAAAACACCTAGGCTCTGATGGAAGTGATATAACAGACCCTGCAGGGAACATATTCAGCCCTTATTATGATCCACCCACCCAAGATGCATGGGATATTTATACCGAGACTCGTAACACCATTAACTACTGGTACCATACTAATCAAAACAATTATGATCTACGACCTGATTCGGTAACATTATTTAGGGTTAGGGTTAATGGAAATGATGATGCTGGAACATTTGTTAAAAATGATGCCTGCCCATCCAATTTTACAGGTGGTGGTGGAATTGAAGAACTGAAAAATATGGTTGCAGATAATGATTTTAAAGCTGATTCTGTTAGCAACTTATTAAGCTTATTGGTTGATGGAGGTGATACCGATGCCACAGCCAATTATGTGGAAACAGCCTGGCCTGATGAAACAATGGAAGTAAGGACCGACCTATTGAACAAATCACCATATTTGAGTGATACAGTTATGGTAACAACTGTACAACAGCAGGAAGTGCTACCTGCTGCCATTGTTACGGAAATACTAACAGCAAACCCCCAGTCGGCTAAATCAGAACGGGTACTTGACGAAGTATATGCACGCACTGATATTACAAATAGCCAGATAGACCAGATTGAGGCCAATGATATTGTTACAGGTGCCAAGGAATCGCTTGAAATAAGGAAGGCTTACTACACCGGGCAGCGCAACTATGCCCTTAACAGGCTTATTGCCACTTATAAAACTGATACTTCTATTGTAAGCGCTGCCGATAGTATTTTTACTTTGCTGAATACTCAGGACTTTGCATCGGCAAAATACCAATTGGCTTTTGAGTATCTTGCAAAAGGAGAATTACAGTTGGCACAAGATACCCTACAAGCAATCGATGATAATTATGAGTTGGATACTCAAGCTTTGAACGAGCATATTCAGTTGGAGGCTTATATGGTATTGCAGGTACAGTTGGCACAAGGCAACATTAATATCTATCAGTTAAGTACTGCACAAAAAGCTAGTTTGTACAACATCCATCAAAACTCAAATGGAAGAGCCGGAGCATGGGCCATGAACATATTGCGCACGGTCGATACACTTTCTTACAAAGAAAATTATTTGTTACCAACTGTAGGCAACAAAACAGGTATCGTAAAAAGAAAAAGACCCGATAACAAGGTTTTTGAAAGCAACAAACTCAAAGTATATCCTAACCCGGCAAAGGATTACGTAATTGTTGAATACCAATTGGCAGGCGATGCCGACAAGGCCGTTATTAAGGTAATCGACAACAACGGCTTTATACGCCAAACTATTGAACCGCAGAACAACCACGGATTTACAGTCATTGACACAAGAAGCCTTGAAACAGGCACATATATTTGTCATGTGTCTGCCAATGACGAATTAGTAGGTGTTGCGAAATTTATAATTATAAGATAATTCACTTTTTCCACCACAATAGTAATTGCTATTGTGGTGGGAATAATTATTTCTATTATGAAAATATTATATATATTACCTATAATACTGAGTTTATCTACAGTTTTATTGTCTCAAACATATTTTAGCGAAAGGTATAATCTCAGTGGGAATAATTCTATAGATTTTTGTGATGAAGTTTTAGAAATTGAACAAGGCTATTTGATTCCTGGTGGTTTTGACACAGAAGAAAGCTCGGCATTTAATAAACTTGGCATATTGGTTATTGATACATTAGGAAATAAATTATCAGTGAAGATATATGGTGATGAGACATACAGCTATAATTATAGTTACACTCAAGGAGGTTTTAGACGAGTTAATAATAATTATTATTCAGTAGGGATGAAAAGGAAGTATACATCTAACTGGACTAACGATAACGGAATAATATATAAGTTTGACAACAATTTGGATACGATATGGACAAAAACTATTGGAGATCAACAATTTCCAAATGATACAAATTACCAGTTTAGGCATTTTGATGTCCTGCCCAATAATGATTTAATAATTGCCGGCAATATTATAATTAATGGCTCTACAGCTAAAGCTTTATTACTAAAAACTGACAGTTTGGGCAACGAGCAATGGCGCAAGTATTTTTATAACGGACCTTTAAACTTCGGTATAAACGTAATACAAACCCCTGATGGTGGTTTTGCCATAAGTTGTCGTTTATGGACATTTGGTTTGTATGGGATAGCTGCACCATATATTGTAAAAACGGATAGCTTAGGTAATGAACAATGGCGTCATTATGTTTACTGGAATGATCAAAAACATGGTCCTATGTACCTCCAGAATTCCTCCGATAGTACTATTATTGGTGCTTATTATTATTCTGATGTAATAGAGTATCCTGCAACGGATAGTTATAACCGTGATGCCATATTAAAAATTGATTTGGAAGGGAATGTTATTTGGGATAAGAAATTTGGAGCATATGAATTAAATAAAAGGCTAATGTCAATGAATATAACGGATCAGGGAAAGATTATCGTTACCGGATACACGTATAGTCCTTTTTCCCACAGGGTAGGTTATCTCTTAAATTGTGACAACAATGGTGATTCGTTGTGGTATCGTGAATATGATATACTTAAGGAGTACGAAAGCAATAATTACCTTATGGGTGTCACTCCCACCAGCGAAGGTGGTTACATTGCTGTTGGCAATGTCCTGCCCTATCCACCTGACACAGGCAATCAGGATGTGTGGGTAATAAAAGTTGACAGTATGGGCTGCGAGAGCTGGGATGAATGTTGGACAGGCGTAAAAGAAGATATTGCCATGCGTAAAGCAGAAGAGTTGAAAATATATCCCAACCCAGCTAGTTTTACTATCAACATATTCATACCCAAAGAAAACGAAAGCGAAAACCATACATTGAGCATTTTTGATCTGTATGGGCGCAAGGTGAAAGAAACAGAAGTGCCATCGAATACATCTACAATACAGATTAATGTTTCAGCATGGAAAAGTGGTTTGTACACAGTGATATCAGGATACAAACGTAACATATCTGGCAGGGGTAAGTTTGTAATCCAATAAGCAACCCACACAGCCAAGCACTTTTGCAATTCACACGAGCCAACGCTAAAGCTGAAAATTGCAAAAAAGCTTGTCTGTCTGCCAACGCTTTTTGCCGACCTGAATAAAACAAAATCAGGACAATGAAAAGTAGAAAATAAGGCAACATAAAAAAGCCCAGCAGGTAACAATGTACAAACGTAATGCGGGGTGCGTGCTGAATATGAATACTTTAACTATTAATAAAAATTGTAGTATGCTGAAAGTTATTAGCATTAAAATCCCGCACTACGCTTATACTAACCGTTAGGCACAAGCGGGTACGTTCAAGATACATCGTTTACAAAGTTCAAGAAACATCGTTTACACTTTTT
>JACKQG010006287.1_pt1 | contig 12635 bp, 10 predicted proteins | sample 8237621 | NCBI WGS metagenome assembly JACKQG01 (sample SAMN15677084, study PRJNA649215) | marine metagenome | biome: marine; feature: Black Sea; material: saline water; isolation source: suspended particulate matter (SPM) from the Black Sea western gyre | collected 2013-06-09/2013-06-10 | depth...
TTGAGCCACCTGGTGGTGGTGGTGGCGGCGGTGGCGGCGGTGGCGGCGGCTCCGGTGGCTCTGGCAGTTCCGGCAAGCCACCTCCAGGCGGCGGCGGCATGTTGGATTTTTTCCAAGGGGATGACACCGAACATCATCTCTTCACCCGTCGCATTGGAGAAGACGTGGAAGATCGCGATGCCTTGTTGAGTGACATTTCGCAACGTTTTCAGTTCCGCGGTGTGATGGGAACTTTCGAGCACGCCCACGAAGGCGGTGAAGAATTGGTGCCGGTGATACAGACTTGGCGCCCGGTTGGGGAATCGCCTAATGCTGGATACGTCGGCCGTTTGGATCGAGTGGCAATCATGGATCCGACTAGCCAAGACGATCCGATGTGGTTTAGCGTGCAATGGGGGACAGCCGCTTTCCCATTCCGTGATGGGCGCTTGCGCTATGACCGCACTTACCTAGCCTTTGACCAGTCGACGTTAATTCCATTTGCCAAGCCAAACCAAGATAACCTCGACAACCCAAGCACCGACATCCGCGATTACTTGCGGTTGGTGAAATTTCCATCCGGCGAACGGCCACGCAATTTGCACAGTGTGTTTATTGGCTCGGGCAGTGGCAGCAGCGGTGGAATTTTCCCAGGGTTCGTGGATGAATTAATGGTAGGGGAAACTCCAGGCATGGGACGTCCAGGTCAGGGCATTACGCGTGCGCGCTTGGCTTTGCGCGAGGATTTAAGCGCTGGCGAATTGAATGAAATTCGTGTCGATCCAAACATGATGGTGCGAGATGGCCAAAGTGTTTACGGCTCCAACCCTGGCCAATGGCTGGAGATGATGCCCGAGGCGGGTTTGATTGAAATTGACGGCGAACGCATCGCTTACAACGGTATTGATGCCAGCGAAGGCGTATTGGAAATTGCTCCAAACGGACGCGGCTTGCACGGCACGGAAGTGAATGGTCATGCCTCCGGTGCGGCTGTTTGGGCTGCAGATAGCCGTCCAGTTTCGTTTTTGACTTCCGACGTCTCCGCTGCAGAGGCTTCCTTTGGTTTGGAGTCGTCGAGCGCGCTGTCTGGCAATTCGCTGTTGCTTGTTGATCAAGAGCTCATTCACTTGCCGATACGTCCGCATGAGCAGGCACTCGAAATGCCGCGTTTCCCGGCGCCGGAGGATGAACCAGGCGAATTGGGCGACGGCGTGCTGCGCGGTCGTTTTGGCACCGCACCTGCGCCACATGGCACCGGCACATTGGTCTACAGCTTTCCGACGCGATGGATGGACTTGTATGCCCCGCGCTGTAACAGCCATACCCTAGCTTGGTTCCAACTCGGTATGAATGAGCCCGGCGCTTATTGGGAGGGCATTTATCTGGAAACCGAGGAGCCGGATACTTCGCACCGGGTGCGTGTTTTGGCGCGCAGTGGCCCGGCCAAGTGGGATGATGATCCAGAAACTACCCCAGGTTTAGTTTTGATCGAACGTCCTGCACAGCCCAACGGTCAAGCAATGCCATTGAACTTGCAGTCCGACCAACTCGATCTCCGGGTCAGCTTCGACTGGGGGCCAGGTGCTTTTGATCCGATCGAATTTACTGCCACCGCCTGGACCGTTGCCCCGCGTTTGCGCCATCTACGCTTGCAGTACCTAGCTGAATCCAAAATCATTCGCCAGGAGGACATTTTCGAATGAGCCGACGCCGCGGAATGACGTTGGTCGAGGTCATGTTGGCAATGGCCTTGTTCGCCATGCTGTCCTTGTTCGTACTGAGTGTAGTCAACTCAGTGCTGGGCTTGTGGCAAAGCGGCGAGCGTCGCGGCAATGGCGACTTGGCATTTTCAGCCGTCGCGGCAAGAGTCCGCGTCGATTTGGCCGCCTTGCATACCGGGCCGAGTGGTTGGCTGATCCTGGATGAATACGAAGCTTGGCCGGCCGAAGATTCCAATCCGCCTTGGATGTTGCCACGGCTGCGATTTTTGGCCCGTGGCGCTTCCTTGCCTATGGATGATCCAAGCGGTCGCAGTGCCGTTGAAATCGCCTGGGTGGTTGTGCCAGTCGACGCTGCCGAAAGTCGGGTCACTCGCTTGGTGCGTCTCACCCAACTTTCCGAAGGTCAAAACAGCTTACAGGACAACCGTCATTTAGCGGCCATGATTCAAGGCGGCAACGGAGCCCCAATGCTGGAGGGCGTGCTGGATCTTAATTGGCAGATGTTCGACGTAGACGGTGAAATCAGCACCAATGACAACGTTCCGGCCGAAACGCCTTTTGATTTCCCAGCGCAGTTGCTGCTTAGTTTGGAACGAGTCGCGCCCGAAGCGCAAAAACGCCCCCTGGTTTTAGACGATGACTTGAGTCCCAGCACCACCGGCTTAAATCTGCGCGGCAACCCACCCCTGCGAACACCAAGCCACATTCTGGTGGATCGCGAATGGATTGCGGTGCAAGGTGAATTCCCTAAATTGCGAGTCGTCGAACGTGGTTCGCGCGGAACTGTTCCCGTGACTCACCACCGCGGCGACGTCGCCCTGGCGCCCAATCATTACCAAAGCAGTTTCCACGTTACCTCACAGGGCCGGAGGATGTTGCCATGATTCTACGACGCCTGCAAATCGTTGGTAAGAGCGCAGGTTTTACTCTGCTGGAAGTGTTGATGGCGATGGGTTTGTTCATGTTTGGCATCTCAGCGATGTTGGGCATGTTTCAATTTGGCGGCGGCATGGAAGCCACCGCCCGCACTCACGCCGAATTGGCGCCGGCAATTCAACCTTTGATTCATCACGTTCAGGAACAGGCGTGGATTTTTGATTCCGCCGGTCAAGAAACTCAATTGCGCATTTTTCTTGATGAGCCAGTGCCCGGCGTGCCTGGCTTCCGATACGCCCTGGTGGTACAGCCACCCGGCGACAACCCTTACCTGCGGCAAGCGCAGTTGAACTTCTACCGCAAGAACCCGGCGCGCACCGAAGCGTCGGTCACTTTCTTGCTCACCCAAAAGGTTCCGGTGTCGCGCCGCCTCCGCGAAACCGGTCAGCGATAAGCCCATGATTTCCGTCCTACTTGCTTCCGCAGCTTTGCTCCTGCCCGCCGTGCCTCAAGGCGACCCCAACTACGAAGTGGTTCGGGTTTTGGATGGGCGCTTGCTCATCGGTGAAATCATCGACCACGATTTGGATGGTTTGATGGTGGAGTCGGCCCGCAACGGCGGCCGCTTTCAGCTAGCTTGGTCTGACCTGTTCCCGGGCGAAGCCGAGCGCTTAAAAACAGGCTTCGGTTATAAAACTGAATTCCAAACGCCGATGGTCACAGCGGATCATTTGCTGCTGGTGAATGGTCAACAAATCACTGGCCGCATTTTGCGCCGGGACAACCGCGAAATTGAAATTCGTTCGCGGGCCATGACCACGGTTGTGCCCATTAGCCGATTGGCTGCGCCACCTGAAAAGGTCGTCGTCGACGCGACGGAAGTTCTAACTGCTGAACAGTTTTACAACGAGCGTTTGTCGCAAATCAACGAGACCGACGCGATGGCTCAATATGAATTCGCGCGCGAACTTGAGGCAGTCTCAGCGTACCAGCAAGCCTTGGCTCACTTAACCATCGCCGCCGAACTTGGCGCCGGGGATAGCGCATTGCTAAGCCGCATTGAAGGTTCCATTCCGCGCATTGAAACGGCGATCAAACACCGTTTGGAAACGGACAAAATCAAGGAGATCCGTACCCTGATGTACCGTGAACGCTTTTCGTTGGCTGAGGAAAAACTGCAAGCCTTTAAAGATGAGCATCCCAATTCACCGGTTTATGAGGATTACCTCAAAGTGGCGGAAAAGTTTGAATCCGAGCGCGAAAAAGCGATGATTCGCTATCTGAGCTTGAACTGGTACAAGCGTGCAGCATCCATGCTGAAGAAAAAATCCTTGGATCGAAAAGCAACCATGGAATCCTTGCAAACCTACGCCACGACTGACGTGCCACAAGCACTGCGGGTTGCTATGGCAGAAGAATTGGATGTGATGAAGGAAGGCATGGATTTGTCCGAGGTCGATGGCCTGTGGCAACGTCGCAAGGAGCGGAAAACTAAGCGGCATCAAGCTGGCTTTGGAAACGGAACTTGGATCCTCGGTGAGGCACGTGCTCGAGCTGGCATGAAAGCCGAGGAGGAAGCAGAGGAAAACGACGGTCGTACTCAAGCTGAAAAAGACTTGCAGGACCGCTACCGTCGCTATCTGGAAAACTTGGAAAGCAGTCGCCGCGCAGCAGGCACCAATGAGGAAGATTCTCCAGATGATTGGTGGAAAAACGCAACTGCGTCGGCCCGGTACATGTGGCTACTGGCTTACTACGCCGAATTCTCGGGCGACTTTGAATTGCTGAAGGTTTATTTTGACGGTTGCCCGACCTGCAATGGTGATGGCTTTATCGAGTTAATAGAACTTGGTGCATCGTCGACTAGTGGCGGCAAAAAACGTAAAAAGTGCACGACCTGTCATGGCGTAGCAGTGAAGCGCTCACTCTTTTTCCGCTAGGTCATGCTCGCTCGCGCCCTTGTAGCCCTGTGCTGGTTTGTTGCGCTCGGCTGCCAAGGCGCGCAGCAGTGGGATTCACCAGCAAAGGGCATGGCTGCGGACAGCGGCTTGCCCGACGTACGCTTAGATGGCAGCTATTTAAACGCCCAAGCCTTCGTTGCTGAAGCGGCATTTTTGTTTCCCGCCGAAAGCCGTTCGTTGGTTCACGCTTTAGTCCGTTCTGAATTTGCGCGCCTAGAAGCCAATCGCTTGCAACTGGAATTGGATCCAAAAGAATTGCAAGCTGCTCTTGAGCAATCCGTTGCTGGATTAGAGGCCAGTTTGCCGGCTGGACAAAACTTGGATGACTGGGCTTTACAGCGCTTTGATCGATCCTGGGTGGTGGTGAATGAAACATTACGTCGCCATTTGGCGGAGAACCAATTGTTTCAGCTTTGCGCCCGCGCCCATGCCATGACTGGGCCGCGCGCGGAGCTGCAAATGTTGACCAGTCGTGATCAGCAGCAAGCCCAGAATTGGGCACGGCAACTGAAAACCGGTGCCTCTGCCAGTAGTCTTGCTGCTCTGTCCCTGGACCCAGGGCCGCAGGGCGACGCCAGCCTGCCGCCACTGCCTATGGCGCTGCCGGCGCCTTTAGGAGAATGGCTGAGCCAGCAAAAATCTGCAGGAAAGGTCTTTGGCCCGTTCCAATTTGGCGACGAGCAGGTTTGGCGAGTGGTTTACGTCAGGCGATTGCTGGCGGGCTTGGCCGCGTTGCCGCCGATCAGTATTTTGATTGAAGATTTGAGCAAAAACCCGGTTTCGCCGCTCGAAGAGCGCGCCTGGTTTGACGCCATGGCCAAGCGCTATAATGCCGTCGAAAACCTTCCAGCCATTCAAGCACCAGCTGCCGCTTTTGTCCGCTCCACCTCCTGAAACCGTTCCTTCGCCCCCAATCCCCGAAGAGAAACTTCGGTTGCTGTTTGCACTGTTGTTTTCATCTCCCGAGGCGGTGACCTTGGACCGAATTCGTGAGGTCCTGTATCCGACCCCGCAAGCAACCGAGGGTGAAGTTGACGCCAACTCTGAGCATTTCAGCCCGCAGCAACATTTGACTGAGCTTGAACATTGGATGAGTGAGCGCAACCTGCCATTGAACCTGCACAAAGTGGGGCGGGCGTGGCGCTTATTGACCTCGGAAGAAGTGGCGGAAGACCTCATTTCGGTGCGCCGCCAAGTGCATCAAGACCGCATGGGTCCAGCCGCTTTGGAAGTGCTTTCTTTGGTTGCCTATCGCCAGCCGGTGCTCAAGGCCGACATCGACGCGGTGCGCGGGGTAAAATCCGGTCCGCATTTGCGTCACTTGCTGGATATGCGTTTGATTCGCATTTTAGGCCGCTCTGAATTGCCCGGACGCCCGTTTTTGTATGGCACCACGCGCGAATTCCTCGACCGTTTTGGCCTCGCCGAACTGAAGGATTTGCCCGAAGCCGGGCGTTTGGCTAGTCCAGCCGAAGCGCCGCCGGCTGAGCCAATCTCCGCCCTGGAAGCTGCGACTGAAGAGCTGGCAGGGGCTGAGCAGGGTGAAAGCGTCGGCCAAAGCCATGCTGAGCGGGCCGTTGAGGTCGCCGAAACCGTTAGTGAATCGGCCGAAGTAGCTGAAAAATCGGCCTCTGCAGGAAGCGAAAGCTGAATCTGCATAAAAATCCTTCCCCTTTTTCCCTGGTGCCAAGATCGCTGGTAGGCGGAATGGCGCCGCGAAAGTAGACTTTCCCCTTCCCTTTCGCAGATCCTGCGTTCGTGATGAGCAACTCAAAGAGCAAAGCCCACCACCCAAACCCCAACTTCGTCGACGACGAGTTGAAACCGCCAGAAATGTCGACCCGTAAGCGCATCATGCTTATTGGTGTGGCCATTTTCTGTCTGGTTATTTTCAGTGTTACTGGTCCGATGATGATGGCTTTCGATAGCCTATTCCTCGGCGGGCCAGCTGCAGTTGCTACTGCTCAGCTGCCCTCTGGCGAGGTCAGCCTCACGCAAGAGGACCTGTTTTACGCTGCAAGGCTGCTGGAGTCGGAAAAGGACATGCTGAGCCCTGGCTTGCATGATCACGACGACCCCAATACGCGAATTGCTTATGCGCTGCTGCGGAAGCTGGCGGATGACATTGACTTAGTGGTGCACCCGTCGATTTTGCGCGGCTACATCCAGTCGATGATCCAATCGCGCGGCTTCCCGGACTATAAGAGCTTTTTGGCGTACTACCGTTATCCGACCGCGGTGCAATTCGAAAGCCACCTCGCCGACATGATGCGGGTGCCACTACTGGAAGGAATGCTTTCCAACTCGCAACTGCCAGAAAAGGACGACATTCTAGGCGAATTCAAAAAACGCTACCAGGAGTTCCAGGCGCAGTATTTGATTTGGAACGCCGACGATTTTGCCGCCGCGACGATGGCGTTGGATCCTACCGAGGAAGAACTGACCGAGTTTTTCGACAACGGCCTAAACTTCACCCAGCGCCAGGATCTACAACTGGAAGAAACTGTCACCTTTGACGTGCTGCTGCTTTCGGCCGACGCACTGCAAACCGACGTGGTCGCGGCTTGGGCACCGCAAGAGGATCCTAGCGAGGAGGAACTTGGTTCTTTCTACGACTTCAATAAGCGCTTCCTTTACATGCGTCCGATTCCGGAAGAGCTAGAGGATCCAGCACCCGAGCCATTCCTCAGTCGCGAAGAGTTAGGCGACGACCTGAAGCGCGATTTCATCCTACAGCGTGCCATTCTCACTTTGGTCGCTGAAGCGGGCGAAGCCGAAGACCTGCAAGCTTTTGCGGATAGCAAAGGACTGGAATGGATTCAGCAGACGGATCCCGTCACCCGTACCCAACTGCTCGACTTGCCGCGCATCGGCACCGATCAGCTCAACCAGTTGTTCCGTTTCGAGCTGAATCAATGGTTGGGCCGCGCCATTTTGAACGATGGCGTTGCGTTCCTGGCTCGTCCGATTGCTCGGACCGAAGCCACTTTGCCGCCACTGGAAGAGGTCAAAGATTCGGTCGTCGATTACTGGCGCGAATCGCAACAGCCGGTTTTAGCGCGTCGAGCTGCTGAGGACTTTCAAGCCAAGTTCCCGGCTCCTGAGGTCGAAGGTGACGCCATCATCGTCGATGCAGACGGCTTCACTGCGGCCGCCGCCGAGTTTGAAATGGACATCTATCCGATGAATTGGATTTCCAAGACCCGCCGCCCAGCAACCGACCCGATTTGGCCAGCCGACGACAAAATTAGCCCTTGGCTGCGCGGTCAGGTTGGCCGGACATTGGAAGACTATGAAGCTGGTCAGCTCATTGGCCCGCTGGAGTACACCTTGCCGACCGAAAAGTACATCGTGATGGTGCGCCTGATCGACGTGCGTGACCCGGACGAAAACAAAATTTGGCCGAACGAGTTGAATAGCTTGCGTTTTTCTGCTTACAACACCGCCAGCAGGAAATTCCAAGAGGAGCAGCTTTCCTTCAATGGACTGGTCACCTTGTACGATTTGAAAGTTGTCGAGGTGAAGGAAGAAGAAAAGGAAGAATAAGAGTTTTCCAACCGCGCTAGACTCCAGGTGACTTCATGGTTACCTGGAGTCTACTTTTTTAACGCGGCCAGCTTCCGATTTGTATTTCGCAGCCTGGCACCACTTGCAACAACAAAGCGTGTACCTTCTTTTCAGTAAGTGGGTCTGCACGGGAAATTCTTTCGATCAAGCCGCGCTGGTCTTTGGAATAAACCGCTGCGGCACGTAAAGCTTTTTGCGCTTTGATGACCTCTCCGTCGCGGATGTCGGCCAGCGCTTTGAAAAGTTGGGACAATCGCAGTTGATCGCCAGCTCCAGGAGAATTGTTTTTCAGCAATTCGAGTCCGTTCAAACGGTAGGCGTCGGCGCGACCATTGAGATAAATAGTCCGATTGGCGCGGATAGCCGGGTGTTCTGGCGAATAGGCTTCGGCAATGCCCAGCAACTCAAGCGCGTTTTGCTCGTGGCCGCGTGACATCTCCAGCTTGAAGAAAGCGTTCAACGCCCACAAATCGGTAGGGTCAAAACGCAAGGCTTGACGTAGCGCCAGCTCAACTTTAGGTGCGGTTTCTTTCGTGCGGCTGTAATCCGCGGCCAACAATCCCCAGGCTCGGCTATCCCATTCACGCCACTCAACTGCGGCTTCCAAAATTTCAGGCGGCTGCGCTTCGGTCAGGGGGATGCGTTTGGCGACGGCCAGCTCGCCGAAAATTTGGGCGGGAGCTGGCAACACGGCAAGAATTGCGCATAAAGTAGGCAATGCCCAAGGTGCGGCCGTCATCGGCGCGGCCAAAGCGCGCCGCCAAACCGGTAGCGTTGCAGCACTTTGAGCAACGTCGGCTAGGCGCAGGGCGGCGTGCTGGCCAACCAATAATGCAGCAAAGGCAAGTAGCGGTCCATTGTCACTCAACGGCGATCGAACCATCATGTGGGCGGCGAGCGCAATCAGGGCGGGCCAAGTCCAGACACCCTGTCCGCTTTGGAACGCCCGTAGTGGATTACCCAGCAAAAGCATCGCGCCGACGGCAAGTAGAGCCGCACCCAGCCAACCCAGCTCAACCAAAGCTAGTAAGGGTTCGCTGTGCGGCGTTTTCGGCCGCCGAGTTGTGATGTTTTCGTAGTTGGAAGAAGAAAGGCGCTGCTCTTCAAGCGATCGCCAGCGAGGATAATCGCGCTCGAAGCGACCAAAACCGATACCCATTGGGGCATCACTGACTTTTTGCAAACATGCGCTGTACAAGTGTGCCCGGCCTTGCACCGAAGCCCACGGCGGCAATCCGCTTTCACCTTCGTCTTGCACCGCGAAGGGCGGAGCGGTGACGATGCGGGTGGTTTCCCCGGCGAATAAAAGTGCCATGAGCAGAGCTGCCGGAGCCAACTTGCGGCGTTGCTGCCAAGCCAGGAAGAACAAGCCGGTGGTTATGGCAATGCGTCCTGCTAGTAGGTCGAAATAGCCAGCCATGAAAGTGGCTGGGCCTAACAGCAGAATCCAGCGCGCGACCCCTCGTTTGGTGGGTTCGAAAGTAGTAAAGGCTGCCGCTGCGATCACAAATACGGTTAAGAATTCTGCAGCGTGGGCGCGACTCGCTAGCGGTGGAGTGGGCGGCAGGCCTGGCGCTGGCACCAACCCAAATAAGTCCAGGCCGAGCAGCAGCAGCAAGTTGTAAATCGCCACACCACTGCAACCCCAGAAGATCCACTTCCACGCACTTTGCAGGGAATTGGCAAAGGAATAAGCCAAACCGAGCAACGCCCAGGCGGCGAATAACGGAAGGCGGTCGGCGAGGCCAGAAATGATCCAATTCCATTCCAGGCCAATCAAACCTATACCGCCACAAGCCAGACCTAGCAGCAGCCACCCGGCGCCCGTCGGCGTGTGGATGGCCTTGCGGTTTTTGAGCAAAACAGTGCCCATGAGCAGCGTGGTGACAATAGCAATGACTCCACCATCTAGACGGCTGTCGTCTAATACCCGCGGCAGGCCGAGGATTAATGGCGCTAATACGCTGGCTACCAGGAAGCCAACCAACATATCAGTCCTTGGGATCAAATAGGGCTTCCACGAACGCCGCCGGGTCGAAAACTTCAAAGTCTCCGAGTTGCTCGCCTAAGCCAATGAAAGTAACCGGCAAGCCGATTTCACGGAAGATAGACAAAACCGCGCCGCCTTTAGCAGTGCCGTCCAGCTTAGAGAGTATGACGCCACTTAGTGGCACGCGCTCGCCAAACAGCTTGGCTTGCTGGACTGCGTTTTGACCAGTGGTCGCGTCCAGTACCAACAGGGTGTGATGCGGGGCGCTGGGGATTTTTCGCGACAACACGCGCGAGATTTTCTCCAGCTCAGCCATCAGGTTTTTTTGGGTATGCAAACGTCCGGCCGTGTCGACGATCAGGACGTCGGCTTTGCGAGCCATTGCGGCGTCGGCACCGTCGTGGGCGACCGAGGCTGGATCCGCTCCTTGCTGGCTCTTCACCATCTCGGCACCCAAGCGATCACACCAAATGGACAATTGCTCGACTGCGGCGGCGCGGTAAGTGTCGCCAGCAGCGACCAAAACTTTCTGGCCTTGGTCCTGCAAAAACTTCACCAACTTAGCGATCGACGTCGTTTTGCCAGCGCCATTGACGCCCACCACCAAAATCACCGTCGGCGTTTCAGTTTGCAGGGCAATCGGTGGATTCGCTGGGCCAGGAATCATTTCCCGTAGCGAATCGCGCAGCCATTGTTCCATTTCACCCGCTTGGGCAAAATGACCCTTTTTCAGCATAGTTGCCGCTTCATCCAGCAATTCGCCAGCCAGCGGGCCAACATCGGCGGAGTAAAGCACCTCTTCCAGCGCCTCCAGGGTCTCTTCGTTGCTACGGTCACCGCCTAGGCGGCGCAACGCATTGTTAATGCGGTTTCGGGTGCGGCTAAGGCCGGCGCGGAGGCGAGAGAAAACCACGTCTGCAGATCAGGATTCTTCGGTTTTTTCCCAGCGCCGAACCGGCCGACGTTTCATTCGGCGATGGGTTGGACGCGGGGTAGGGACGTCGGCGTTGGGATGGGATGCGCCGCCACCTGGCTCATCAACATTTTGACGTTCGGGAGGCACCATAGAACTTGGAGGCGCGGCGTCGGCGTGATTGCCAGTTGCGGCTGCATGACCCTCAGCGCCGGCGTTGCCTGATTCGGCTGCTGCTAGCTTCGATGCCGACTCCGACGAGTCAGCAGGAGCCGAAGGGATAGACGTAGTCCCTTTGGCGCGGGCTTCTTTGATCAAAACGGCGGCACGATCCAAAATGCCATTCACGAACGAGCCCGATTGACTGGTGGAATAGCGTTTCGCCATGTCGATTGCTTCGTTGATGACCACCTTGAACGGCACGTCGGTTTGGAACAGCAACTCATATAGCGCGATGCGCAAAATGTTGCGGTCCAAATACGCCATGCGATCTAGGCGCCAGTTCCGAGCGATATGTTCGATCCAGTTGTTTAACTCAACCATGTGGTCATGCACCCCACGGCTGATTTCCTCGGCATAACTTGCAACCTCAGCGCGTTGACCAGTATGGGTGCCCTGTTCCAAGCCATCCTCGGCTATGTTGGCGCCGATTTTGGTGTGGTGGGTAATGAACGGAACCAGGTCGGCAACGGCCTCTTCGCCGCGCATCTCGTAGGTGTACAAGAACTGCAGGGCTAATTCGCGGGCTCGGGTGCGGCGGCGCATAGGTTTAGTGAATTTGCTCGAGTAGAGATGCCAATTCCAAAGCTACGGCAGCGGCTTCGGCGCCCTTGTTGGAGCGGGGCGTGACTTTGGTCTCGCGACCATCGTCGAAAGTGTCGCTGGAAGTCAGAAGGTCGCGGGCGGCGCGGTGCTGGGCTTGAGCCAAGGTGTCGGTCGTGAGTACACCAAAAACTACCGGAACGCCGCTCTCCAATGAGGTCGACATGCAGCCGCGTGCGCATTCGCCCGCTACAAAATCAAAATGTGGTGTGTCGCCGCGGATCACGCAGCCCAGGGCAATAATCGCGTCGTAGCGTCCGGTGCGTGCCATTTTGCCGCAAACGATCGGCAGCTCAAAAGCTCCTGGCACGCGCGCGACATCAATATGGTCTTCCGCCACGCCGGCTTCAGCCAAGCATTGCAGTGCGCCGTTAAGCAGCGCATCGGTAATATCAGCGTTGAAGCGGGCCACTGCAATAGCAATGGAGCGCTGGGTGCCGTCGGTTGAAGCTTCAAGGAACATGGTGGTCTGCACGGAAGCCAGTATTGTCTAAGATTTGACGCACCTGAGCAAGGATTCCGCGTCATTTTCCCCGTAGTTGAGGCGGCCAGTTTAGGATAGTTGCTGTTCCCACGGGAGGATCCTTGACTAGTAGCTATAAATGAAATTATTCCCATTCCTTCTTGTCGTTTCCGGTTTGCTTTCCCAGGTTGTCCTGTCGTCACATGTGACTGCCCAGAATGCGTTCATCCTCAGGGTGGAGGAGGCCGCTAAAGCCAACAAGTGGAAGCTGGAGGTCGACCCACTTAACAGTCCGTGGAAAAAGGGTAATCTCGGCCATCAGGCCGCCCATGCGACCCCAAAA
>JACKQG010006288.1_pt1 | contig 12633 bp, 10 predicted proteins | sample 8237621 | NCBI WGS metagenome assembly JACKQG01 (sample SAMN15677084, study PRJNA649215) | marine metagenome | biome: marine; feature: Black Sea; material: saline water; isolation source: suspended particulate matter (SPM) from the Black Sea western gyre | collected 2013-06-09/2013-06-10 | depth...
ATCTTCAGCCGCGCCCTGCACGACGGGCTATCCGAAGTTCTTGGCCGCGGCCAGCAAGCGATCCTCTTTCTCAACCGCCGCGGCACTGCAACCTATGTATTTTGTCGAAACTGTGGTCATTCGTTGATTTGCCCTCGTTGTGATACTCCTTTGACCTTTCACGTTCATTCGCAGGGGCGTTCAAATGCTCTCATGTGCCATCGCTGTGGATACCAGCGCAATATGCCAGAAAACTGTCCGCAATGCAGTAGTACGAAAATCCGCCAATTTGGCACGGGTACCGAAAAAGTCGAATCAGAAATTGGCAAACTTTTCCAGGGAGTTCGAACCATCCGCTGGGATTGGAGCACAACGCGAAAAAAGGGTGCCCATGATGCCATTTTGCGGAAATTTGCCGATCACGAAGCCGATGTGCTGATTGGTACTCAGATGTTGGCTAAAGGATTGGACTTGCCTTTTGTCACGCTGGTTGGTGCGGTATTGGCCGATGTGGGTTTGAATTTGCCCGATTATCGCTCCAGTGAGCGCGTCTTTCAGGTGCTCACCCAGGTTGCCGGCCGGGCTGGGCGCAGCCCTTTGGGTGGGCAGGTAATATTGCAGACTTTTAACCCCGATCATTATGTGCTGCAAGCTGCCGCGGGACATAGTTATCGAGAGTTTTACCTTCAAGAGCTGGGATATCGTCGGGAGTTAGGCTATCCTCCATTTTCACAGCTCGTTCGGTTAGAGTTCCGCGGGCAAGATTCTGCTGAGGTAGAAGGAGCAGCTCAAGCCCTCGCCCAGCAGATCCAAGCGTGGATGGCAGATGATGGTAGTTACGTTGATGAGATTTTGGGCCCATTACCCTGTTTCTTCGCCCGCGTCAGTGGAATCTACCGCTGGCAAATCATCTTACGAGGCCCAAATCCCGTAGAATTGTTAAAAGACAAATCGTTAAAAAATTGCAGAATTGAAGTAAATCCAACTTCTTTGCTATAATTGCTGGGTATGTTTATAAACGGAAACAAGACCAGAAAATGTATTGGAGCATTCAATGCAAATGCGCCATGAATTCCTAAGCTGGCAAGATGTCGATAAACTCATCGATCATCTCATCCCCCAATTTGAACTCGAGTTTGACGGGATGGTGATTATCACCCGCGGGGGCATTATCCCTGGGGGGATGCTGGCTGAGGCTTTAGGGGTCAAGAATGTGTTGACGGCCGCGGTGAATTTTCCGGCTGAAATGGATCAAGCCGGGTCGAAATTGTATGCCTGGCCGGAATTCAATCAGTTTCCCGGCGACGAAATGTTAGAAGCTCGCCGCATTTTGGTAGTCGATGATGTCTGGGGGTCTGGCAGGACGATAACTTCGGTGCGCAACCGGGTTGGTTCCGCCGGTGGAGCGCCTTATACCTGTGTGCTGCATTTCAATCCCTACCGCAACCTTTTTGGCACAGCCCGGCCTGATTTCTTCGCCGCGACAACGGATGCTCATATTGTCTATCCCTGGGAGATCGATCGGGGTGCGGATGGCGTTTTACGATCTCCAATTGGTGAGGGGTAATCGACTTTCCCATGCGTAGAATTTCAGCTGAATTTCCTGAGAAACTTGCTGCTTTGCGCGCCTGCCGTTATTTTTCCTCGCTTAGCGATGAAATATTAATTTCTCTTACGGATGCAACGCACCTATTTTGTTACGATGCGGGCGAAACGGTCTTTTGGGAAGGGGAGCCCAGCGAGGGTTTGTGCATCATCAAAGAAGGCAGCGTTAAACTATTTAAAGTTTCGCCCCAAGGTCGAGAGCTAATCATGAATACCTTCGAAGAGGGCGATTCTTTCAACGAGGTGCCTGTCTTCGATAATTTAGGCAACCCTGTCAGTGTGGCCGCTTTGGATGAGAGTGAAATCTGGATTGTTGGCGCCGATGCAATCCGCGCTGCCATGCACCAACACCCCGAAGTCGCTCAGGCGTTTATTCTCAATTTATCCCAGAATTTGCGCATGTTGGTGGGAATGGTCGAGGAATTGTCCTTTTATCAGGTGACTACCCGTTTGGCTAGATTGATCAGCGGCCTTCCACTGGAGCAGCTAGAGGGCAATGCTGCCCAACGGTTGACGCAAGATGATCTGGCAGCCAGGGTGGGTACTGTGCGAGAAGTAGTTGCTCGCTCCCTGAGGAAATTAGAACGAAGTGGGGCCATTGAAGTTGCGCGCCAAAAGATCCATGTGACCAACAAAGATCGCTTGAGCGAATGGGCACACCTGCCCATAGAAGAGCTTTAATCTTCAAGAGGGGTTGGGTCAGATAAAGATGACCAATGTGATCGCCGCGAAATTGATTTTCCACTAATCTTTGCCCACATCAGATCGAGCACCAGGGCAGTGCGCCAGAATGCCACTGCGGCCATCCCATGCGCCAACACTGCGAAAAGCGGCGGAGTTTGCAGCGTGTAGTATGTCCAGCAAAGGCGCGTTGTCCCCCAACGTTCTAAGAAATAACCCAATCCCGAACCGGCAATGAAGGTCAGCACAGCGACGCGGTGATCCGTGGGCGTCAGGATCAGGAAGCTAACCAAAATTATGGCCATAATGGTCAGCGATTTGTCAACCGTTGGCCATATGAATATGAGCATCAAGCCAAAGAAAGCTAGAAAGATCAGCCAATAGATGCTTTTCAGAATCCACGAAGGAACACGAAGTGGCACTAAGTAAGAATTTTCGTGTTTCTTGTTGGCCTTAGTGGATTCTTTTACCCAACGATTCACCCACCTAACTAAGCGATCAATCGAAAGGCTCGCAATGGGCCAGGCGGGGATGATCCACAGCGGAGGGCGTTCGTTGGTGTAATAAGTCCAGATCTCGGTTTGTGTGCCCCAACTCTCGATGACTAATCCGCCAGCGAAGCCTACAAAAACGATCAAGGCATCAGATCTCAAGTCAGCGCCGGCCATGAGCAAAAGTGACATCACCAAGAAGATGCCGATCAGCAGCCAATCGATATACCACCACCAGGGTCCATCCCAGGGGATCAGCGCCAGGTATTCTTCAGCCAGCGGCCACCAGATGTAGATGATCAGAAAAACAACCAGCAGAAAGGCGCTCATCAGGTAAGAACTGGAGCGCGTCCAACCCATTTTTCTGCCCAAACTTTTTGTCGCAGCGCGTTTTTCTGCTTGCGGAATCATGACGAAATTGTACTATAATCGTTGTTGGAAAGTCGCAAGGCTCAAGTCGCAAGGCTCAAGTTGGCAAGTTGGCAAGTTGGCAAGTTGGCAGGCGGAAAGTAAATGGTTCTGAAATCAGTCTCGAAACTTGTGACCTGTGACTTGTAACTTGCACCTTGTAACTTGTGACTTGTAACTCGTGACTTGTGACCACGCTCTTATAATCTAATTCGTGTATCTGTCTAAATGATTCCAATCACGCTTACACTATCTGGTTTTCTTTCGTACCGCGATGAAGTAGAGATCGACTTCACATCTTTCGATCTAGCTTGTATTGCAGGCCGCAACGGGGCAGGCAAGTCGTCGATTTTGGATGCCATCACCTGGTCCCTTTTTGGACAGGCGCGGCAGCGCGGCGAAGCAGTGGTCAACACACAGAGTGAACAAGCAACTGTAGATTTTGTTTTTCAATACGAGAGCAATCTCTATCGCGTTGAGCGCACCAACAAGCTGGGTAAAACGGGCATGTTGGAGTTCCAGATCGCGCAGTCCAATAACCAGTTACCAGTAAACAGTAATCAGTCCAGTTTGGAGCAATCACTGGATTCTGTCAAATGGAAAACGCTCTCGGAACGAACCATGCGTGATACGCAGATACGCATTGAAGAAACTTTGCGGCTCGATTACGAAACCTTCGTCAATGCGGCCTTCTTTTTACAAGGTAAGGCTGATCAATTCACCCAACAGCGCGCCGGAGATCGCAAGCGCATCCTGGCCAATATTTTGGGATTAGAAGTCTGGGAGAAATATCGCAAGCGCACGGTTGAACGTCGCAAATCCATTGAAGGGCAAATGGCATCGCTGGATGGCCGTCTTTCGGAGATCAACACTGAATTATTGGAAGAAGAAGCCCGCAAGGCGCGTTTGAAAGAATTGGAGTCGGAGCTAGAACGCTTGGCAAAGACACGCCAAACCCAACAAGAATCACTCCAACATATTCAGAAAACCATCGACCTGATCGCAGAGCAGCGCAAAATGGTGGATGTTCTGGCTCAAAGATTGACCTCAGCCAAGGAGCACAAGAACGACCTGGAATTGAGGCTGGCTGATCGTCAAAAAGAACGCGAGTCCTTCATTCAAACAACTTCGCGTGCCAGCGAGATCGAAGCTGCGTATCGACACTGGAATGAGGCGCGAGAAGAGCTCAGCCGGTGGGACGAAATTGCCGAACAGTTCCGTGAACAGGAGAAACGGCGCCAGGAGCCGCGTACAAAGATCGAGGCCGAACGTGCCCGTCTCTCACAGGAATTAGGGACTCTTCAATCACAATCATTAAGCGTGGAGCAGGAAGCGGCGAGTGTGGCTGACATTCAATCCCGAATCACTATTTTGAAAGCGCTGATTTCCGATCTTCAATCTCGCTTAGAAAGCCGCACCGTGTTAGAACAAGAGTTGGCGACTGCCCAGGATGACCTCGCTAACGCCAAAGCTGAAAATCCGCGCCTGAAGGCTGAAATGGATCAGCTAAAAGCGCGCATAGATCAGCTAACTGAAACCGATGGGGCGCTATGTCCCTTATGTGGGCAGGAGCTCAGCGCCGAAGACCGGCAGCGCTTGATCGATGAGCTCACCGAACAGGGCACGGAGATGGGTGATAAATATCGTGCCAACTCGCAATTGCTTGAAGATGCTGACCATACGGTTTCGAATTTGCAAGCTCAAATTGGGCAATTGCAGCCTCTTGAAGATGACCAGCGTGAGCACACACGCGGGCTGGACCAACTCAATGCACAGATCGAACTGATCGATGAGGCCCAAAAGAAATGGGAAGAAGTTGGAAAGCCTCGCCTTGATGAAATTCAACGAGCGTTAAAAAGAGATGATTTTGCTCCGGATGCTCGCGCCGAGCTAGCCCAAATCGATGCCGAACTCAAAGAGATTGGCTATGATGCTGCTTCACACGATGCTGCTCGTCGAGCCGTGCAGGATGGCCGTGTTGCTGACGATGAATATCGTTTGTTAGAGAAAGCGCAAGCTGCGACTGAGCCTCTAGAGCGAGAGATCGCTGATCTGCAGTCCCAAATCTCTGCTCTACAAAGTGAAATTGATCAAAGCCAATCCGCTCGTGATGATGCGGCAGCCTCGTTGGCTGCTGCTGAAGAAGGCGCCCCAGATTTGCGTCTGGCCCAACGTGAATTGTTAGATTTCCAGGAACAAGAGAATCGCGTCCGCATGGAAGTTGGCGCCGCGCAACAAAAGGTGCTCGTATTGGATGATTTGAAAGCGCGCCGCATATCTCTGGAAGCTGAACGGGAAACCTTTGCGCGCCAAATTGGGCAGTTCAAACAACTGGAAACCGCCTTTGGCAAAGATGGAGTCCCGGCACTGCTCATTGAACAGGCGCTACCTACCATTGAGGTGCGTGCCAATGAACTCCTCGAGCGACTCAGTGAAGGGGAAATGTCTATTCGCTTCGAGACTCAGCGGGAGCTAAAGAGTCGCGATGATCTCAAGGAAACCCTCGATATCCAGATCAGTGACCGTGTTGGTACCCGCGATTACGAGATGTACAGCGGGGGAGAAGCCTTCCGGGTCAATTTTGCCATCCGCTTGGCGCTTTCGGAGATGCTGGCACAACGCGCCGGCGCGCGCTTGCAAACCCTGGTCATCGACGAAGGTTTTGGCAGTCAGGACGAAGTCGGCCGCCAGCGCTTGTTGGAGGCGATTAATTTGGTCAAATCTGACTTCGAGAAGATCCTGGTCATCACGCACATTGACGAATTGAAGGACGCCTTCCCGGCACGCATCGAAGTGGAGAAGACGGAGAGGGGGAGTGTGGTTCAAGTTGTGTAGAGCCGATAGTGGTGAGCGTATAGCGGGGAGCAAGTCCTGCATCGCCGAGTCGCCATAAAAGTTTACTCTGAGTAAACCCACAGCATTCTTGGTTTCACTTCGACAGGCTCAGTGCAGGCACTTCGACAGGCTCAATACAAGCGATAGGTCCGGCGTCGGTTGAGTGCGACCATTGGGAGCGTATCGAAACCCGCCGGACACTCAACCTGCGGATGCTGCTCATTCCAAAATGACAATTATGTCATTCTGAGCCCCTTGGGCGAAGAATCTCTGAGAATCTGACTAGGAAAATGAAGTTATTATAAATTCCTCAACCCCTTTGGGAATTTCGGACAGACGACTAAGCAAAAAAGGGTATTGAGGGAATCAAAAAGGACGGGACTTTGCGCCCGTCCTTTTTTAGTGATTTTATACGTTCATTATTGACCTAAGATGTCTATTGTCCCAGCGGCTTCGACGGCTTTGAGTTGTGCCTGACGGGCCATATCCGTAGCAGCAGCCAGGATGCGCAGAGCTTCTTCGGGGTTATGGAAACCCATGCTGTTTTCGGCAGCGATGAAATCCCAGAAGAGTTGAGCTTCGCGGTGCAGCAGGCGAGCTTCGGTTAGCAAAGCTTCGTCCACACCGCTCTCGGCTGCCGCGGCTTCAATAGTCTGAATGGCGTCCACGATGGCGTCTTCGGTGTCATCCATAGTCAATCGCACCTGATTTTGAATGGTCGCTACCCGGTTGGTCACATAACCTACATCAGTGTGACAGGCTCCGCACGCAACTTCAGCATTGAGCAGCGGACTTTGAACATCATGAGTGGAGAATTTGGCCGACCCATCACGAGTGTAAGGCATATGGCAATCTGCGCAGGCTACACCAGCGTTATAGTGGGTGCTGTCAGCAGTGAAAAATTCGTATTCAGGGTGCTGGATCTTGATCATCGGTGCGCCTGAATTGGGGTGCTCCCAATCTTTGATTTCTAGAGCGGCGTAGTAGGCTGAGATATCATCTACTGTGGTGCCATCAACCCAGGGGAATGTCAGGTATTTTCCTTCGCCAGCAAAATAGTATTCCACATGGCAGTTTGCGCATACTACCGTGCGCATTTCCTGACGTGAGAAATCGCGCCAATCCAAACCCTGGGCTTCGAATGCCTCTTCCAGGGCGGGGTTGGAGACGATCAGGCGCATGGTCTCGGCTTCGTGACAGTTGGCACAGCCAATTGGCTCTGAGATGTGCTCTCCTAATTCCATGAAGGGCGTCTTGTCAAAAGCGGCCATCCCCATTTGATCCCACAGACTGGGATTGTCGGCTGCTTTGCAGGAATAGCAAGTGCCCGGAGTTTTCTCGCCGACGCGCAATGTCTCGCGCACATCCTTGATGCTGTTGCTGTGGCCGCGTTCTTCGTTGTAGTCTTTGCTGAAGCCATAACCAGCGAAAAGAGTCACCAAACGAGGATCGGTTTCTAGTTTTGAGTAGGGTTCTGATCCGCCGTGGATCGTGCGGGTGTTGTTGGTTTCTGTTTTTAATAATGTTGAATACTGGTTGGGGAAGTTGATGCCCCATTGGGATGAATCAGGTTCCATGGCGGCGATTTCGACGAGCGGTTCGATACCGCGTGCAACCGATTCCTGATTGTTCATAAAAATAAATACGCCGATCAACGCGGCGGCTAAAACGATGATGATCCCAATCAGAATCAGCGTTGTGGAAGTTTTATTCATTAGTCGTTCTCCTTGTGTTGATAGGGTAGCAGCGAAACGCCCCGCTCGCCGTGAGCGACGCTGCGGTGGCATTCGAAACAATATCGATCGAGGGGCATGGGGTTTTCGAGCATAGTTGCGACCGTTTCAGCGTGACAACGCTCGCAATTCTCTTGCACAATTTCTTTGGAGCCTTCTTTTGCCCGGATTGCCCCAGGGATATCTCCAAATAGGAAAGCGGTTACATGATGGTATCCGGATTGGGCTTTGACGAAATATTTTGGAATAAACGCATACGGTGTATGACAATCTCCACAAACCGCCCAATTTTTATGCCCTCCGTGAAACCAACTCTCGTAAACTGCATCCATTACATGACAGTTGTTGCAGGTTGTTGGATTGTTCCCTAAGTAAGCTGTGAAATCGGTGACGTACATGCCAACAAAGATCACTGCAACCAAGGCAACAACGCCAATGATGATAGGATATTTCATAGGCAATAATTCTCCTCAAGTTTGACGGACTAGATCATACCACTTTGATGCAAGGCGTCCGTGACTTAAGTTACATTTATCACAATTGATTGGCTAGATTTAAAAAATTCCCCACAATACAACCGCAATTCCTGCGCCCTCCACTGAAGCCAGAAAGTTGACTAGATCGTTATCGAGCCAACTCCAACCGCGGATCTGCTGCGTATGAGATTCACAGCTGTGCGTAGGATGACGTTCGGTTTCTTTTTGGCAGGATGGACAATAATAGATCGCCTGGACTGTGGCGCCTAATAGCGAGTCGAACAAGGATCCGCTGACTCCCCCAAGGGTGGCTGCCAGCAAGAGGGTCCAAGCACCAGCCCCGAGGGAGAATGCTGCTCCCACCAGCCCGATGAGCGCCGCGCCCCCTAAGGTTGCCAGCGTCCCCAACAGAGAGATGCCTCCCGAGGTGCCAGCTTCCACAACTCTTCCATTGGTGATCAGCCGCGGCGGTTTGGGGTTGAGCAGGCCCAGTTCCGTGGCCCAGGTATCGGCGTTGACCGTAGCCATTGCCCCGGCATAGGCGATCCACGTCCAAGTTTGATCGGGTTTGATAAGAACAAATATAACCAATATTGTGCCAAATCCATCATTGGCCAGCACCTGCGCCCAATCCCGTTGGCTGCCTTTGGCGAACTTCTCACCCAACTTCGCTTTGCGGCTTTTGAAAGCTTTCGAGAGGGCGCTGGAAGTAATGAAGAAAGTTAGCAATAAAGCTGCCCATGGAAATCCGCCAATTCCAAAAATCAACCCGCCAGAAATTGCGGCCGCGAAAGCACCACTGGTTGAAAGGGACCCCGCCTTCCAGGCCAGAATAGCGATGAGTGCCCCTGCTATGAATCCGATGAGAATCTGCATAAATCTGTGGATAAACTCCGTGATTTCTGTGGATAAGTGGTAGGCGGATGTGGAAAAGTCACCCGATTTGTAAGATGAAATATGTAGCGAGTAAGAAAAGTACCCCAACCAGAACGCTGGTGCTCCATAGCAGATAAGCCCAAGGATGGTTCCGTTCACTGCGATAGAAGAACAAGCCTAGCAGCCCGTTTACTAAGAAAGCAAAGATACTGAAAACTGGCAAGAACATCAATTGAATTGCAGGCAAGGGATCTCGAGGACTACCGAGAGTTGTGAATCCCAATGAGATTTGAGCGCGATTTGGAATCGCAATAACGGTCCAAATTAAGCTTGAAATACTGAAAACAAATCCTATCAGTAAGAGTAAACGAGCTGGAATGTTGCCCCACACTCTTGCGAACAAAAAACTAGGATGAACTGTTTCGATTTGAGATGGATTGAGCGAGCCTAATTCGATCAACTGTTGATATGAGTCGAGAAATTCGTTGGGATCATTCGGGGAAATGGCATATGCTTTTGTGGCGGTTCCGATAATGATGAGCTTGTTAGTGCGCGACGCCAAGAATTCCACTGGTCGGCCATCTGGTAGATTGCGAGTACCCAGGATCGAACCCGGCCATCGCAAACGGGGCATTTGCAATGGAATCTCAAGGTCAGTGGCTGGCCGAATCCATAAGACAATGTTGGTGGGAATAGTTTCGCTGCGCCAACCCCATTGCAAGCGAATGTAATCCCGTTCCAGGGAATACTGTGCATTTTGCAGCGTATACAACCGATATCCGAGCAGTGGTACAAATAGAACTGCTAGCAAGGCAGGGAATAAGTAGAAAAGGAATATTGGACCGACTTGTGCACGAGTGGCCTGCCAAAGACCCCAGATTGCACTTGCGATTAAAAGTAGGATGACTATCAAGTGAAAAAATTGGCCAGCTCTTTGGGGAGGGTAGAAAGTGTAAGTCTCGTCCACGGGGTACATTTATACCATTGATTGAGCGAAAAGGCGTAATCCACAAGCCATTTCGCCACTCCGATACATGGGTATCGGAGCAAACCTTGCATATACATCTCCTTCCCTTTATAATTCTTCAAACAAATGTTCTAACTTGAGAAATAATTATGGCATTAGATTTTCAACAGGTACGACAGCAAGTTATCGAGATGGGCGAAAATGCACCTCATAGGGTGAAATATTTGCGCGAGAAGCAAGATGAAGCATTAAAAATATTGAATGAATATGCTGCTAAACTAAAAGTTCTCCAAGCCAAAGTTGATGCTGCCATCAGCGCCAACCCAAATTTGCGTTGCGCCATCCCCAAAGATGAGAATCTAAATTGTCGTCACTCATGCCCAAATTTACCTGAAGAGGTTACTTTGCTGGCAGCAGATGGTTCCCAGATTAACCCCGACCGGCATGCATCTGTCGATTACTGTTTGGTCAATGTAGGAGCCATTCAAATGCGGCACGGCGAAGCTGATTCACCGGTAACGACAGTGCGCAGCCAGTTATTTTATGATGAGCAGATGTACATTGGAGGCGGACGGATTACGGAGCGTATGGTGGCTCTGATGCGTGATTTGCGCGAGCGAATGCTCCTGGCTGATTTAGCAAAAGATGTCAAACCCCCTGTGATCACGTTGACAGACGGTCCGCTTGAACTCTGGGTTGGCCGCGAAGGTGCCTTGGAAGCCAGGGAATATGAGAACCGTTTCAAAGAATTTCTGGGAGCCCTACGCGAACTGCATTCGTTAGGAGCTACTACTGCAGGGTATATTGATAAGCCGCGAGGCGATTTATTAGTTCGCTTATTAGAGATAGCTACGCTCCCCGATGATGAACTTGACAAAGCAGGTCGCGAACACCGCCCTTTTCATGGTATTGCCGATGCTGATCTCTTCTATTTTCTTCTCGAACCGGGAGAACGCTCATCTGTCTTTGGCATTCAGTCACGTAATGCAGATAAATATACGGCTGAATTGGCGCTGCATTTCTTTTATCTCAACGTCGGCCGGGATGATGTGCATCCCTATCCGGTTCGCGTAGAAATCCCCGCTTGGGTGGCAAACGACTCTCAAAAGCTAGATGATCTCCATGCCATATTGGTGAAGCAATGCCAGGTTCTCGGCTCGCGTACGTACCCTTATCTGCTTCATCGCTCCCATGAGGTCGCCGTTGTTACGCAGGATGAAAAAAAGCAGGTCGAAAATATGATCGCTCTTGAGTTGTATCGTCGCGGCATAGAAGTTGGCGGAGAATCGCAAAAACAAGGCACGAAAGATGATAGTGGATTTACAGGAAGGTATAAAAGATGACCGCGATTGAAATTGGACGATTGCTTCGAGCTGGAACGACTGGTTTTGTCGTAGGATGCCGCGTTTCTCAGTTGGACGCGCCGACTTTTGGGGGGTTGGTTCGTGCTCCTTTGGGGGGCGGCCAGCAGGTTTATGGTTTGATTCATGATATCCATATCGATGAAGATGGCATTGTCAGGCAATTGGTGACCGCTGATCAGGTGGATGAAAATGTCATTGCAGACAACCGGGTCAACCGTAATGTGCCAGTCGAGATTAGCGTAATAACTGTGGGTAATGTACACAATGGACAAATTAAGCACCTGTTGCCTCCAAGACCCCCTCTTAGCCTCGATGTGATCTATCAATGCAGTTCTGAAGAAATGAGAGCTTTTACAGGGACTGGCAGATTCGGATATTTCAGGCATCTTCTGCGATCCAAGGATGCTCCCATTGGTGAAATGATCGCTGCTCATGTGGAACAAGCCAGCCAGGCACATAAAGAGGTCGGTGATAAAAAATGGGCACAAGCTGCGATGGGTGAATTGATTACACTCCTGCGAGACGATTATCATACCTTGATGTCGGTGTTGGGCGCCTTGAGTGATGCAATCGAATTTGAGGGAGGCGTATAGTGGAGAGAAAACAAATTGGGTATATTGTAAGCGGCGGATTGAAAGATAGTTTCCGCGTTCGGCTTGAAGTTCCTGCGCATGAAGTGCAGGAAGGGGCATTCGTAGTCATTGAGAGCCCTCCCTGGAATTTTTATGGCCTCGTCACAGATATTCAACTTGGCGCTACAGATCCGCGTTTTGCGGACGAACAAAGCGAGGATCGTTTTCCCACAGAAATTGCTGGCCTTTTGCATGGCCAAACGCTCTACACAAACCTGGAAGTGCTGCCAGCCCTGATGTATGATGTCGGCCCCGAACCTGGCTCACGTGAATATCAGCAATGGGTATCTGCTATTGATGCTGGATTGCGTGATGCTCCACGCCCTTTGCCCGTCAAGACCGTACCGCCTCACCATTCCAAAGTTTATCTGGCTAACGAAGGTGATATCGCCGAAATATTTGGCAAGGAGAAGAAGGGCAATTTCGTGATTGGCTACACACGTGAGCAAGATCACCCTGTGCGTATCAACATGGAGAAATTCGTTCAGCGTTCATCGGGGATCTTTGGTGCTACAGGGACAGGTAAATCATTCCTCACACGAATGGTGCTGGCCGGGTTGATCCATTACAACGCTGCCTCGATTTT